>ULVL01008153.1_pt1 | contig 16363 bp, 17 predicted proteins | sample 1959381 | NCBI WGS metagenome assembly ULVL01 (sample SAMEA4835785, study PRJEB28245) | human gut metagenome | biome: gut microbiome; material: fecal sample | place: Denmark | collected 2008
TACACCAACAATGTATGGATATACCAGATTCTATGATTGGAATGGAAATGCCACAGGCCCAACCTTATCTTGTCCACAAGCAAACGATAAGTTTACTGTATCAACATCAACAGGAAATGGAAAACAAACAAAGCCAATCGGATTAATCACAGCGGATGAAGTAAATATGGCTGGAGGAAAGAGTGGATCTAGAAACATGTTATATTACTTATATTCTGGGATAGACTACTGGACTATGTCGCCGTCCATCTTCAACAGCGATGCGCGTGCGTACGAGTTATGTGTGACGTCTTCCGGTGAGCTGAGCGCTTGGTTCATTGTGTCGCTTGGTCTCGGCGTCCGCCCAGTCATCAATCTGAACACAGAAAATCTAGAGTTCACAGGAACAGGAACGATGCAAGATCCGTATGTAATCGAATAGAAACAGGTAGTTGGCCTGTTTCTGTTGCATTTATTCCAAAATTTGTTTATAATGACACTAGAGGATGATAAATATGAAGAATAAAAACGGATTTACTATGGTTGAGTTATTAGCTGTTTTAGTAGTATTAGCAGTGATTACTGCAATTACTATGCCAGTTATTACTAGTACTTTAAAAGAGAGTAGAGAAAGTTCTTATGATAGACAGTTAGATGTAATTATTGATGGAGCAAAATCATATGGAGCTAAAAACATTGGTAATTTACCAAGTGCAGGAAGTTCTAAAACAATTACATTACGCGATTTAAAAGATGAAGGATTTGTAGAAGAAGATATTACGAATCCAGAAACAAAAAAATTATTTGCTGATACAATGGAAATTCGTATTTCAAATAATAATGGAGATATTCAATATACCATTGTAGAATCAACAATAGAAGATCAAGAATAGAAAATTAGAAAAAGTTATTCCCTTTTTCATATATTTGTGTTAAAATGAAGTATAGTATGGAGCTATGTAAAGTTTCCAAGGATAAACAAGGAGGAATTAGTGTGGGATTTAGTTTAAAAAAATGGATTGATGGTCCAGAGGATGAAATTGAAACTAGTGTAGATAATGACAATCCATATTATTTGACTTCTCCAGAAGAAGCATTAGCAGAAAATAATGGTGGTACTAAGATGATTCTAATGGAGCCACGTGCATATTCTGAGTCGCAACAAATTGTAGATCATTTAAAACACAGAAATCCTGTTGTCGTAAATTTGAAACGTGTGACGAGTGACCAAGCCAAAAGAATTATTGATTTTTTAAGTGGAACTGTATATGCGATTGGTGGAGATTTACAAAAAGTAGGTGGAGGAATCTTTTTATGTACACCAAATAATGTAAATGTACAAGGAAAGATTACAGAGGATACTGAAGGAAAAGACATACATGATAACAATGATATAAATATCGAATGGTAGGGAGTACATTCGTGAAAGCTAAGAGGTGAATTATGGAAAAGTTTAATAGAACACTTCGTGGCTATGATCCTGATGAGGTCAATCATTTTCTTGATCAAGTAATTCAGCAAGTAGAACAGATTGTAAAAGAAAATAAAGAAAAAGATGCTCGAATTAAAGAATTAGAGCATTTTGAACAAGAAAATCGTCGTTTAGTGCAAAAGTTGGAACAATATGAAAAAGTAGAAGGTACTTTGAATCGAGCAATTGTAATGGCTCAAAAAACTTCAGACCAAATGCGTGCTAGTGCTCATCAAGAAGCAGAAGTGATTTTAAGTGATGCGAAGAAGAATGCGAATCGTATTGTCAATGAAGCACTATTAAAAGCAGAAAAAGCAGAAGATGAAGCAGCTAGATTAAATCGCAATATAAAAATATTTAAACGACGTGTAAAAGAAATTATAGAAGCTCAATTAGAAGTAGTAGAAGAAATAGATCAAGTAAATATTTAAATAGCACATCATAAACGATGTGCTATTTTCTTTTGATTTCCTTGGCTTTGAGCGGTAATCCATGGAGTTTGTTCTGGTTCTTCTACATATTCTTTTTCTTCAATGTTTTCTTCATATGGTTGATATGCGTTATTTACACCTGGTTCAAAGCGATGTAAATAACGATATTGTTCTGCTAATTGATCAATTCCACTTTGATAAGTATTTGTTATCGGTTCAATAAAGTAACAATTTTTATTTTGTAAGATATCAAATAAGTCAATATATGTTTTAGAGGAATCAAAACTGACAATCATGAGATCTTGTGATTGTTCTAATTTTGTTCTCGTATCTTGTCTTAATAATTCAGACCATTCTTTTCTAATGTCATTGTAAATTTGTTTCACATGATTTCTTTCTTGTTCATTGTGAATCCAATGAAAGTTTTCTTGTTCTAACCATTTAATTTGTTGATTAGAATAATTAGGAAATATATTTTTAAGTTTTGTAAAGATGTATCCACGATTGGCTATAATATTTTCTAAATTTTTAAATGCATCAAACTCAAAATAATCGGCAAGCCAAGCAAATTGATGGTGGGCAAGATATCGAATATCTTCGTTTGTTAATTCCTCTTTATCAGGAAAATAGGAAAGCCCTTCATCATATAAATGAAAATCAAAAGGTAACCATAAATTACATGGTTTAATTGGATGTTTTTGAATTAGTTCTTGCTGTTTTAATGTTTGATCTAACTGTTTCACTGCATAATGAATTGCTGGATAATAAATAACTGCAATTGTCCTCATAAAAATACACCTACCTACTATATTCTATGCTCAATATAACATGTTTTGTATTTGTTTTCAATCACTTTAAAGATGTATTCTGTCAAGTAAGTGTGTAATGAAAGACATAAAAAAACATAAAATGACAGTGGAGAGTGATTTATGTTTAAAAAGTTGTTTCGATTATTATTTCAGGATTTTTATTTATTTACTGGTGCTTATTCCAATCAAGTATTTCCTGATCCACTGTCAAAAGAAGAAGAGGAAATATATGTTAAGAAAGCACAAATGGGAGATAAAGAGGCGAGAAATCAACTCATTGAACACAACTTACGTTTGGTAGCTCATATTGTAAAAAAATATGATCATAGAAAAGAAGATATTGATGATTTAATCAGTATTGGAACCATTGGATTAATTAAAGGAGTAGATAGTTATTCTTATAAGAAAGGAACTAGAATTACTACTTATTGTGCTAGATGTATTGAAAATGAGATTCTGATGTATTTTCGTAGTGATAAAAAGAATAGTAAAAATGTGTCAATTAATGAAGGGATTGGATTTGATAAAGATGGAAATGAAATTACATTTCTAGATATTTTAAAAACACCAAAACCAGACTTTGCTCTTGATTTATATAAACAGACAAATATGAAATTATTAAAGAAATATTTTGATGTTTTAACCCCAAGAGAACGAGAAATTGTAATAAAACGTTATGGTTTAAATAATCAAAAAGAGACAACCCAAAAAGAGATTGCGAAAGAATTAGGCATATCGAGAAGTTATGTATCGCGCATTGAAAAAAGAGCACTTACGAAATTATTAAGAGAATTTATGAAAGAAAAGAAAATTTAAATATCTTTTCTTTTTTTGTAGTACAATTTCTATTTGCAATTGACTGAAAATTTAGTTCATGCTATGATTGAAGTATCATAGGAGTGATGATATGAAACAGAAGAAAAAGGGATTTACACTCATTGAATTATTAGCAGTATTAGTTATTTTAGCTTTTATATTATTAGCGACAGTACCTGCAGTATCAAGTCTTTTAAGTAGAAATAAGCAGAGATTATATCGTGAACAAGTGAATTTAATCATTAAAACAAGTAAAGATTGGGCGCTAAATAATTCAGATATGATACCAAAAAAAGATCAGGACCCACCATATTATTTATCACTAAATGAATTGTCAAGTGATGGACTGATTGATAGTGATAAATTGAAAGATCCAAGAACAGAAGAAGAAATGCATGGATGTGTACGTATTTCTTATGGTAAAAATCAGTATAGTTATGAATATCTAGAAAAAGATTGTAGTGATTTTACGGATTCATTACTGCCTGTTATTCATATTGATGGTGGAGATAATCAAAAGGTAGAAATTAATACAACCTACAAATTACCAAAAGTAACTGCAACGAGTGCATCTGGAGTATCTCTTCCTGTAACTGGACCAGTTATTAAAACAAATGGAAAAACAGTAACATCAATTACGACAAATACATTACGACAAGTATATACACTTACTTATTCAGCTTCTGATACAAGTACTGGTTATAATAGAAATTATACAATGACATTAACAGTTGTCGATACAACACCACCAGTTATTACTGTATTAGGAAGTAATAAAAGTCAAACAATACAAGTTACAAAAGGTTCTAATTTTGTTGTTCCAACTGCTACTGTAACAGACAATAGTGGTATTAGTATTAAAGCAACAACAAGTGGTAGTGTAAATACAGCTAAGCCAGGAACATATACAATTACTTATCTAGCAACTGATAATGCGAAAAATGATACTGCACTCATTCTGACAGTAAAAGTTGTTTAAAGTACCAATTGGTACTTTTTATTTACAAATGAATATAGTTTATTATATAATGAAAGAGGGATACTTACTAAGTGTCCACATGTTTGTAGTACACTTAGCTTAGGCTAGGTGTTTTTTAATGTAATTAATAGTAGAAGAATAACGAGAAGTTTCAGAAGCTGTAATAGAGTGTATATGATTTTTTTCTCATATCTCATACCATCACCTCCTTATCTATATTGGAAGTGTACAGTTCTTAGATGTAAGTGGAAATGATAGTATTGAGAAAAATATTGCTGGAGAAAAGATGTATCAGTGGACAGGAAATGTAGGACTCGTAAATGTCAGTGATTTACTAAGAGCAAGTACGAATATCGCATGTACATCAGCAACGGATCAAATAATTGCAGCAAGACAAAAAATACCACAAGAAACATGTGGGTCATATTTAATAACTTTTGATTTGGGATTCGATGAAATAGGGTATTGGACAATGAATGCGCTTTCGACAGAGTCTGATTCCAGCTCGACCAATGCCTTGGCTGTAGTTTTCCTTCAGGGTGCTGGCATTTTCAATGGAGCCAATTCGTTTGTTGTCAGCATTTTTGGTGCCCGTCCAGTTGTCTTCCTAAAATCATCTATCCAAATCACAGGAGGAGACGGAACTAAATCAAATCCATACATAATCGCATGAGAGAAGTAAATTCTCTCTTTTTGTTTACACTTATTTTGGAGAAATACTACCAAAAACTTGAAAAAATTGGTATAATGTATGATAGGTGATACTATGAATAAGACTAAGATAGTTGCAACCATAGGTCCTGCTAGTCAAGATAAGAAGGTTTTAAAACAAATGATTTTGGCTGGTCTTGATGTGATTCGTATTAATATGAGTCATGCAGATGAGAAGTTTTGTGATGATATTATATCCAAAGTCAATGACTTGAATCAGGAATTAAATACGAATGTGGCCATCATGATGGATTTAAATGGTCCGACAATAGTAGTAAATCATTTAAAAGAAAAAAAGATCACTTTAGAAGCAGGAGATACGATTGAAGTTTATGCCAATCGTAAAGTAGATAATCAGATTGCTTTATCTGTTTCTTATGATCAGTTGGGTGAAGATTTAAAATATAATTCTCATTTAATATTAGGAGATCATGAGGTACTTTTGAAAGTGATTGATAAAAGTGATGATGTGATTACTTGTAAAGTTGAGAAGGGAGGAGTTGTAACGAAAGGGATGAAAGTGATTTCTCCTGATTGTAAGTTACATTTTCCATTTTTAACTGAAAAAGACAAGAAAGATATTTTATATGCTCATAATCATAATGTTGATTTTTTAGCTCTTTCGTTTGTTATGAGTAGTGAAAATGTATTGGAAGTAAATGATTTATTAATTCAGATGAATGATAATCGTATGTCTATTTTAACAAAAATAGAAACAGAAGAAGCAGTTGATGAAATTGATGAGATTATTCGTGTGTCTGATGGAATATTAATTGCTAGGGGAGATTTAGGAGTATCACTTCCTGTAGAGAGAATTCCTGGTATTCAAAAAATGATTATTCATAAGTGTCATAATGAAGGAAAAGTTAGTTTAGTGGCGACGGAGTTTTTAGCAAGTATGGAAGATAATAATCATCCGACACGTGCTGAGGTTTCCGATATTGCCAATGCGGTATTAGATGGTGTTGATGCGGTTGTGTTATGTGGAGAGACAACGGTTGGTAAGTATCCGATAGAGGCACTAACGATGATGGAGAAGGTAATTGAAACAGCAGAAGAAGATATTCCGTATTTTGAGCTTTTAGATAATGCGATGAGAACGGAAGAAGAGGGGATTACTGGTTCTTTAGCTTATAGTGTGGCAACAACGGCGAATCGTTTGAAATGTGTTGCGATTGTAACGCCAACAGTTACTGGTTATACAGCCCGTCGTATTAGTCGTTTTAGACCAATTTGTCCTATCTTAGCTCTCTCGAAGGATGAAGCTGTGATTAAGCAGTTATCGCTTTATTTTGGAGTATATGGTGTCAAAATTAAGGAGTTTACTTCTTTTGATAAAATGATGGATGAAACACTGGAAAAGTTAAATGAGTTTATGGATACGAAGGAACATGATACTGTGATTATTACTGGTGGTTATCCATTTCAAGAAGTAAAACATACAAATTTTATGAGAATAGAAGAATTGTAAAGGGGGGATACATATGTATCCATTAGGTAGTCAATTTGAATTTGATAAAACAAAAGGAGTTGCGAATCAAAAAGCTATTTTTCAAGGTGAAAAATATCGTATTACAGTTTTAACGGAACGTTTAATTCGATTAGAATATCAAGAGGATGGTAAGTTTGAAGATCGTTTAACAGAGATGGTTATTAATCGTAGTTTTCCACTTCCTAAATTTCAGTTTAAAGAAGATGCTGTATCATTAGAGATTTCTACGAAATATTTCCAATTGTTCTATTTAAAGAATAGACCATTTGCTGGTTCTAAAATGAATCCAATTGGAAATCTACGTATTAATTTAGTAAATAGTGATCGTATTTGGAACTATGGACATCCAGAAGTACGTAATTATGGAGCACCAGGAATTAGTATGGATACGGATGAGCAGTTTGGAAAAGGATTATATTCTGCTGATGGTTTTGCAACCATTGATGATTCTAATGGTTTAGTGATTGAAGATGGTGGAACATTAACAGAGAGAACAACCAAAGGAATTGATATTTATGCTTTCTTTTATTTAAAAGATTTTGCTCTTTGTTTAAAAGATTATTTTGGATTAACAGGGTTTCCATCTTTAGTACCACGTTATGCATTAGGAAACTGGTGGAGTCGTAATGTTAGTTATGATGAAAAACAAGTGGAAGAATTAGTACAAGAGTTTGATGATAATGATATTCCACTATCTATTTTGTTATTAAATAAAGATTGGCATAAACAAGAAGAAAAGAATAAAAAGTATGCAGGTTTTTCTTTTCAACCAGATCGTTTTCCAAAACCAGAGGAAATGGTTCAATTTTTACACTCAAAAGGAATTCGTTTAGGACTCACATTAAATGGATTTGATTCTATTTATGATTATGAAAATAATTATTCAAAAGTAATTGAATATTTAAGAGCCGATGAAAAGGGTAGAATTCCATTTCAGATGTTAGATTCTAAGTTTATTGATGTCTATTTAAAAATATTAATTCACCCACTTGATAATATGGGAATTGACTTCTATTTCTTAGATATAGCTGATACTAAGAAATTAGATGAACTGAGATTATTACAACACTATCATTTCTATGATATGAGACGTAACTTTAAACGTCGTCCAATGGTTTTATCACGTAATACCAATTTAGCACCACACCGTTATCCTGTTTTATATTCAGGAAAAACAATTGTTAGTTGGGATACCTTAAAGAAAGTTCCTCTTTATAATGCTAGTGCTTCTAATATCGGTGTATCTTTCTGGAGTCATGATATTGGAGGATACTATAAAGGAATTGAAGATAATGAATTATATACTCGTTTCGTTCAATTAGGAACTTTTAGTCCAATTTTAAAATTTGGTAGTGAAACTGGTAAATACTATAAGAGAGAACCATGGCGTTGGAGTGTTAAAACATATCGTATTGCCAAAGATTATTTACAGTTACGTCATCGTTTAATTCCTTATTTATATGCGGAAAGTTATAAATACTCTAAGTATGGTATGCCAATTGTACAACCAATTTATTATCAAATGCCAGAGTTATATGATGATGAGCTTTATAAAAATGAATACTTCTTTGGAACAGAATTATTTGTATGTCCAATTATTTCTAAGAAAGAGTATTTGATGAATCGTGTGATTCATAAATTTTATATGCCAAATGGTACTTGGTATGACTTTATGACTGGTAAGAAATTCCCAGGAGGAAAGAAATATGTATCTTTCTTTAAAGATGAGGATTATCCAGTGTTTGCCAAATCAGGTTCTATTATTCCTTTTGGAATGCATGAGAATATGAATGATACAACACCACCAAAAGATATGGAAATTCATATCTTCCCTGGTAAAAATAACCAATATAACTTATATGAAGATGATGGTGTAAGTGATTTATACCGTCAAGGATATTACTTACTAACATCAATTGATTATAACTATTTACCAAATAACTATACGGTAATTATTCGTGCTATTGAAGGTAAGAGTGGTATTATTCCTGAGAAACGAAATTATAAAATTCGTTTCCGTAATACAAAACAAGCGGATGATGTTGTTGTTTTCTTCAATGAAAAACAAATTAAATCTAATTCTTGGATTGAAGGAACAGACTTTATTGTAGAAGTAAAAGAAGTTCCAACGATTGGACAGTTAACAATTAACTGTAAAGGAAAAGATATTGAAATTGATGCTCTTCGTTTAATTAATGACGATATTGAATCTATTATTAACGATTTACAAATCGAAACAGAAATGAAAGAGATTATCGATTCTATTCTATTTAGTAATTTACCAATTAAAAAGAAGAGAATTGAAATTCGTAAATTAAGAAGAAAAGGATTAGAGAGAAAATTCGTTCGTTTATTCTTAAAATTACTTGAATATATTGAACAAATATAATATAATAAACGTGTTTTATGAAAAACTGCGAAGAAGAGTAGTAATAAATATGGAATGCAAAGAGAAGATGTGGTTGGTGAAAACATCAGATATCCAATTTATGAACTTGCTTTGGAGTTGTCTTATGACCGGTTCATACCGTTAACATGATGAAGTGCATAAAGTATTATGAATTAAGGTGGTACCGCGGTTATTCCGTCCTTAAACTAGTAATACTTTTTTATGTATAAAGGAGTGATAAGTTGGAAGATATTATTTTATTTGTATTTACGTTTGCACTTGTATATGGTGTATATGCACTTATGATTTTAAATAGTAAGAAGAGATTAGAAGCTTATAAAAATAGTGTAGAAATTCGTTTGTTAGAAAATAAATATAAAGTAAATGTGAAAAAGTTTGAGTTTAAAAAATTAGCTCGTACTGTACTGATTGTAAATACATTAGATATATGTATTACAGCGGCACTTGCTTGTTTATTTCCAAATTGGATTTTACAATTTGTAGCAGGTTTTTTCATTTTATTACTTATGATTTTAATTAGTTATAGTTTATTAGGACATTATTTAAAAAAACAGGAGGGAAAGATGTAATATGTATGAAGCAAGAAAAGTAGAAGAAAAATGGCAAAAATATTGGGATGAACATGAGACTTTTAAAACAGATGTATGGGATTTTTCTAAGCCTAAGTTTTATTGTTTAGATATGTTTCCATATCCATCAGGACAAGGACTTCATGTCGGCCATCCAGAAGGATATACCGCAACGGATATTATTTCTCGTTATAAACGTATGAAAGGATTTAATGTACTTCATCCAATGGGATGGGATGCATTTGGATTACCTGCTGAACAATATGCGATTAATACAGGAAATCATCCTGCAGGATTTACAGAAAATAATATTCAGACATTTAAACGTCAATTAAAAATGTTAGGGTTCTCTTATGATTGGAGTAAAGAAGTATCTACTGCTGATCCTAAGTTTTATAAATGGACGCAATGGATTTTTAAACAATTATATGAAGATGGATATGCGAAATGTGTAGATATGCCAGTAAATTGGTGTGAAGAATTAGGAACTGTACTTGCCAATGATGAAGTCATTGATGGGAAAAGTGAACGTGGAGGATATCCAGTAATTCGTAAGAATATGAGACAATGGGTATTAACCATTCCAAAATATGCGGAAAAATTATTAGAGGGGTTAGAGAAAGTCGATTGGCCAGAATCTACGAAAGAAATGCAGAAGAACTGGATTGGTAAATCAGTAGGAGCTCATGTTGATTTTAAAATTGCAAACACAGATCTTACATTTACAGTATTTACAACAAGACCAGATACATTGTTTGGAGCAACTTATTGTGTTATGGCTCCAGAACATGAATATGTCGATCAAATTACGACAGATGAACAAAAAGAACAAGTGAATGCTTATAAGTTAGAATGTGCAAAAAAGTCTGACTTAGAGAGAACAGAATTAAATAAAGAAAAAACAGGAGTATTTACTGGAGCATATGCGATTAATCCAGTCAATGGAAAAGAAATTCCAATTTGGATTAGTGATTATGTATTAGCAGGTTATGGAACAGGAGCAATTATGGCAGTACCTGCTCATGATACGAGAGATTATGAATTTGCGAAAAAGTTTGATATTCCAATTATTCAAGTATTAGAAGGTGGAGATATTTCTAAAGAAGCTTTTATAGAAGATGGAGTACATATTAATTCTGAATTCTTAAATGGACTTGGTAAACAAGAAGCCATTGATCAAATGATTGCTTGGTTAGAAGAACATCATGTTGGTAAAAAACAAATTAACTACCACATTCGTGATTGGATCTTTGCTCGTCAAAGATATTGGGGAGAACCAATTCCAATTGTTCATTTTGAAGATGGTAGTATGAAAGCAATTGATGATTCAGAACTACCATTAGTACTTCCAGAATTAGAAGACTATCGTCCAAGTAAAAATGGGGATTCTCCACTTGAGAAAGCAACGAGTTGGACACATGTAACAGTAGATGGAAAAGAAGCTAAAAGAGAAACTTCTACGATGCCAGGAAGTGCAGGATCTAGTTGGTATTTCTTAAGATATATCGATCCTAATAACGACCATGAAATTGCTGATAAAAAGTTATTAGAACACTGGTTACCAGTAGATTTATATGTAGGTGGTCCAGAACATGCGGTAGGACACTTACTATATTCTAGATTCTGGAATCATTATCTATACGATAAGGGAATTGTTCCAGTAGAAGAACCATTCCAAAAATTACGTCACCAAGGAATGATTTTAGGTTCTAATGGTGAAAAAATGAGTAAGTCTCGTGGTAATGTCATTAATCCAGATGATATTGTAAAAGAATATGGAGCAGATACACTTCGTGTTTACGAAATGTTTATGGGACCACTAGAAGCAAGTAAACCATGGGATACAAAAGGTGTAGAAGGAGCTAGAAGATTCTTAGACCGTGTTTATCGTTACTTTGCTGAAGAACATCGTATTCGTGAAGAAGAAAATAAAAACTTAGAAAAAATCTATCACGCAACTGTTAAGAAAGTAACAAACGATTATGAAACATTAAACTTCAATACCGCAATTAGTCAAATGATGATTTTTGTCAATGCTTTATACAAAGAAGAATTTATTCCAAGAGAATATGCGGAAGGCTTTATGAAATTATTAAATCCAGTTGCTCCTCATATTACAGAAGAAATTTGGCACGAAGTATTAGGACATGAGAATACCATTACATATGAAACTTGGCCAACTTATGATGAAAGTAAATTAGTAGAAGATACTTATACGATGGTTGTACAAGTAAATGGTAAAGTAAGAGGAAAGATAGAAGTAAGTACAAATGCTTCAAAAGAAGAGATGGAAAGTCTTGCGATGAGTATTGAAAATGTAAAGAAGAATATAGAAGGCAAAGAAATTGTAAAAGTTATCACAATTCCTTCTAAATTAGTAAATATTGTAGTAAAATAGAAAGTATATGTCTTTGACATATGCTTTTTAATTTTGATAAGAAGAAGGGTGGGGTTTAATGGAACAAAAAGCAATACAATTAAGTGATCGTTTTTTTGAAACAATGATTGGAAGGTATGTACAAGATTATCGGGAAACGAAAAATGCATTATTTTTAATTGATACGATTTTAGAAGGAATTGCAGAAAGTATTTATAATATTGGAGTTAGTTATAAAATCAGACATGATTTTGAATGTTATTTCTTCGATAATTCAAACATTCCAAACCGTTTAAAATTTAAACAAACAGTAGGAGAAGATGGTATGACACCAATTTCCTTTGAATTAAAAGAAGGTAGTAATCGCCTTTTTATCAATGATAAAAGATTTGTATTAGAAGTGAAAAATGGTGTGATACTTCGTAAAATAGAATATCAAGCAAAAAATCCATATCAATTAATTATCAAAGATAATTATGTAGAAGGAAAGAAAAAAGAACCACGAGAAGTGACCATTTCAACATTTGATGAGCAAGGATATGAACAACATCGTTTAAATAAAACAGTTGTGATTGAAAATTGTAAATCACATACTACGAAAGAAAATGAGAAATCTATTTTAGAAGTCAGTGAATGGTATCGTAATCCAGAACATCAAGAACAAGTGATTGTGACAGAATGTGAAGTTTATACTCATGATCAAGAAGAAACTTTATATCATACACAAACAAATACCTATTATTTAGAACCAAGTAATATGCATCAATTAGATGCTTTATATCGTGGAACAGGTATCTTATCAGAAGAAGAAAAAGGAGCCTATTATCACAGTCATATGAATCAATTAGTTTCTAATCATAAAATAAAAGAATTAAAAAAATAATTCTTTTTTTGTTGCTTGATACTTTATTAGAAATTGGATATAATAAATTTGAGGTTATAGTATGGAAACAGATTTATATCATTATGAACATGATTTATGGAATCAAGGAATAGAGTATATTGGGGGAGTCGATGAAGTAGGAAGAGGACCTTTAATTGGTCCAGTGGTTACCGCATGTGTAGTACTTCCTCATGATTTTTCTCTACCAGGATTAACAGATTCTAAAAAGTTATCAGAAAAGAAAAGAGAACAGTTTTACGATTATATTATGGAACATGCGATTGCTGTAGAAATAGGTATGGATTCTCCAGAAAGAATTGATGAAATTAACATCTATCAAGCTTCTAAAGAAGCAATGATAAAAGCAATTCGTAAAGTAGAGAAGAAAATACCACTACAATATGTATTAACAGATGCGATGCCGATGGAATTAGATATTCCAGTATTATCGATTGTAAAGGGAGATGCGAAAAGTATTACGATTGCTGCAGCTAGTGTGATTGCGAAAGTAACACGTGATCGAATGATGGTAGAGTTAGATAAAAAGTATCCAGAATATGGATTTAAAAGTCATAAGGGATATCCTACAAAAAAGCATTTAGAGGCAATTAAGGCCTATGGATTAATCGATGGGTATCGTAAGACTTATGGACCTGTAAAAGCACTACTAGAGGAGGAAAAAGCATGAATCAGAACCAATGGCAAAAAGATTATATAGGAAGAAGAGATCCAAAAGTAATTCGTGAAGAAAATGCAACACGTAATTTTGAAAGACAAATGCAAAGAATTCATCAACAACCAAAACCAGAACCAAAACCAGTGAACTATATTGAACAAGAATTAAAAAATCGTCAAAGAGATATCAACGTCTTAAGAAGTAATCCTATGAATAGAAAGAATAAACCATTTTAATATGGAAATCAAAACAGTAGTCACTGGTACCTTAGAAGAAAACTGTTATATCTTGATATCTGGAAAAGATGCAATAGTCATAGATCCAGGAGATAATTTTGACAAAATTCATGAAGTATCTAAAAATTATCACATCCATGCGATTATGATTACCCATCGTCACTTTGATCACATCGGCGCTTTAGAACCACTACAAAAAGATACCAATGCCAAAGTATTAGAATACTCTAATTTAAAAGAAAAACAGTATCAGATAGGTCCATTCTCTTTTGAAGTCATATTTACGAAAGGACATTCTAAAGACTCTGTAACATATTATTTTAAAGAACAAAATTGTATGTTTGTAGGAGACTTTATCTTTCAAAATAGCATTGGTCGTATGGATTTAGAAGGTGGTAGTGAAATAGATATGAAACATAGTATCGAACACATCAAAACATATCCATCTAATACTTTTCTATATCCAGGACATGGACCATCTACAACATTAGAACAAGAAAAAAGATATAATCCATTTTTCTATTAAAAATATAAGGAGTAAAATGAAAGCATATATTGATATTGAAAATGCACATACACAAGATGTGGTTACTTATGAATGTCCAGTTTTAGAATTTGATGAAAAAGGTGAAATTAAATTTGATATTAGTCATTTAAATGATAGTGAAGTAAAAACATTAATGCTTGCGATATCAGAAGAATCAGAGTTAAGCTACATTGATATAGAAATGTTTTTTATTGATAATGATGAAGTGCCATATTTTGGACCAGATTATGATTTTAATATTGTAAATTCAATTTTAATTGGAAAATACAATAAGGAGAAAAATAACGAATCAGGGTGGAAATTTTGATGTATTATACCATTAGATTCAAAAAGAACATTCTTATGACACATTGATTAGTTTAAAATATATAAACATAAAAAAAGCGTCATCACGCTTTTCTTTTCTTGTATGCATCACACATTGTTGCTTCTTTCTCATGCTCATTGGAACAATGACATACTTTAATTTCTTCTTTTTGACACATATCGCTTTTTAAATCACAGTAATGACAATCATGTACATCACAACTAATTGTTTGTTTAGACATTATATCACCTCCGTTATAGTATGAACAAAAAATAAAAAAATCATACCACAAGCAGGAATATTCAATATAGATATCATATATAAATAGTAGAGAAGTTGACAAATACGTATGTATTTGATATAACTTAGTCTTAGAAAAGGTGGAAGAGTATGCAGAAAAAAAACTTAGTCATAGTGGAATCTCCAAGCAAATCAAAAACAATTGAAAAATATTTAGGAAATGATTATCAAGTTGTTTCTAGTAAAGGTCACGTAAGAGATCTAGCAACCTCTGGTAAATATGGACTAGGAGTCGATATTGAAAATCATTTTAAACCAAATTATGTCACAATTAAAGGGAAGAAAAAAGTAATTGATGAATTAAAAAAAGATTGTAAGAATGCGAAATTTGTATATCTCGCAACCGACCCTGATCGTGAAGGAGAAGCAATTAGTTGGCATTTATATGATGTACTGGGATTAAATCCAGAACAATATAATCGTATTGTTTTTAATGAAATTACGAAACCAGCTGTGATAGAAGCATTAAAACATCCTCGTAAAATTGACCAAGATTTAGTAAACAGTCAAGAAACAAGAAGAATATTAGATCGTATTATTGGTTTTCGTTTATCGAAATTTATTCAATCAAAAACAAGTGGCTCTTCTGCCGGTAGAGTACAAAGTGTCGCATTAAAATTAATCGTTGATCGTGAACGTGAAATCCAGAATTTCCAAAAAGAAGAATACTGGACAATTACTGCTTCTTTTGATGGCTTTGATGCTGATTTATTCGAATATAATCATAAAGAAATTGAAGTAAAAACAGAACAAGAAGCAGATCATATCTTAGAAGTACTAAAACCAACATTTCAAATTGAAAGTATTGAAAAGAAGAAAAAGAATAAGAAATCAAAACCACCATTTATTACTAGTACATTACAACAAGATGCTTCTAATAAATTAGGTTTTACAGCTAAAAAGACAATGAGTATTGCTCAAAAACTATATGAAGGTATTGACCTTGGTAGTGAAACAGTGGGTCTTATTAGTTATATGCGTACAGATTCTATCCGCCTTAGTGATGAATTTGTAAAAAGTGCTTTTGGATATATTAAAGTAACTTATGGTGAAGAATATATTGGTACTGTAAAACATACAAGAAAAAAAGAAAATGTCCAAGATGCTCACGAAGCAATTCGTCCAACTAGTGTAAATCGTACTCCTGAAAGTGTAAAACAATATTTAACAAATGATGAATATAAACTATATCGTATGATTTATTATCGTGCTCTAGCATCTCTTATGAAAGATGCGAAAACAGAAAATACAACTGTTATCTTAGATAATGAGAATTATCAATTTAAGGCAACGGGACAGACAATTATCTTTGATGGATACTTACATATTTATCAAGACTATGAAGACGCAAAAGAGACAGTACTTCCAGA
>ULVL01058849.1_pt1 | contig 16106 bp, 8 predicted proteins | sample 1959381 | NCBI WGS metagenome assembly ULVL01 (sample SAMEA4835785, study PRJEB28245) | human gut metagenome | biome: gut microbiome; material: fecal sample | place: Denmark | collected 2008
AATATGTAAATATATTATCATTTTTTGTTATATTTTGCAAGAGATTTTTTAAATTAATTGTTCTATTTTTGTCGTTGACAAAACTTTAGTTTATGATCTCTTTATTTAACTCATCTCTCATTCTTATTGCTTCTGCTCTAGTTGCTTTACCAAATTCTTTTTCTGAATATTTATCTTTCCATCTATCAGACTTATATGCTGACATTAAACTTCTAGAAGCATTTACTATTCCACCAATTCCATCTTTAAATCCTAATGCTATGTCTTCTGCCTTTCCACCTTGTGCACCATATCCTGGAATTAAAAAATATGTTTTAGGCATAATTTCTCTTAATTCTTTTATTTGAATAGGATATGTTGCACCAACTACTGCTCCCACACTACTATATCCATATTCTCCAACTAGATCTTCTCCCCAAGAGTTTACTAATTCTGCAACTTTTTCATATATTGTTGTACCATTTTCTAATTTTAAATCTTGTAATTCCCCAGAAGATTTGTTAGATGTTTTCACTAGTATAAATATTCCTTTACCATATTCTTTACAATCATCTATAAATGGTTTTACTCCATCAATACCTAAATATGGATTAACAGTTACAAAATCAACATCATATATTGATACTTTTTCTTCTCCTATTGGAGTTTTACCTAAATATGCATTTGAATATCCTGCTGCTGTTGAACCAATATCTCCTCTTTTAACGTCTGCTATTATAATCATTCCTTTTTGTTTAGCATATTTACATGTTTCGTTGAATACTTTTATACCTTCTTCCCCAAACATCTCATAAAAAGCAATTTGAGGTTTTACTGCTGGAACTATGTCATAAACACTATCAATTAATTCTTTGTTAAATTCTAGTATAGCTTTGCAAGCCCCTTCAATATCTTCTGAATACTTTGTCCTAATACTTTCTGGTATCATGTCATATCTTGGATCTAACCCCATAACAGTTGGATTATTTGTTTCTTTAATCCTATTAATCAATTTATCCATTGCATTTTTCATTTTTATCTTTCCTTTAAATATATTTTACCACTTACAATTGTGCACCATATTCTTCCTTCTATTTTTCCTATAAAAGTGCGTGGTTATCCTTCTTTTATATTTTTTAAATATTATCATGTTTTAACCTCTTTTTCAATATTTTTATTTGACTTTATAATACTTTTGATTTATCATTTAAGAAAATATTAGGAGGTTTTTTATGAATAATATAATATCAAATTTATTTGAAACACATGCTTTAAAAATTTGTCCAGACAATAAACCCTTTTGGTATACATCTCGGTAAAATTGGTCCATATTATATAAACACACACTTTTTATATGGAAGCGAACAAGATGCAGTAGAGCTTTTGGAATTTATAGATTATGAAAAACAAAATAAGGATAGTCTTCCAAGGAAAGTATTTGAAAAAACTTTTGAACATTATAACGAAAATAAAATTTACAAATCTGTAATAGACGAAATGATTAGTTTTATTAAGGAAAACATTAATATTAGCGAAATAGACTATATCTCTGGTGGTGAAAGAAGAGATTGGTTTTTCTCTAACATAATAGCAAACAAACTTAACAAACCACATATAACAATATATAAAGACTTAAGTATGGTAATAACAGACAGCGAATTTGAAACTACAATTGACCTATCAGAAGTAAAAAATGCAAAAGTATTACACATAGCAGACTTAATTACAGAAGCCTCAAGCTATATACGTGCATGGATTCCATCGATAGAAAGTCTAGGAGCAAAAATATGTTGGAGCACAGTAGTTGTAGACAGAATGCAAGGTGGAAAAGAAAAACTAGAAACCTCAAATGTAAAATCTTTTTCAATGATAAATATAGATGAAACTTTATTTAAAAAAGCACTTGATATGAAAATAATAAACCTTACTCAATATGAAATGCTAAAAAACTTTTATGAAAACCCAGATAAAACAATGAGAACATTTTTAATAAACCATCCTGAATTCTTAGAAAATGCTCTTAAATCAGATGAAAAAACAGCTTCAAGAGCAAAGCTATGCATAGATAATAACTTATATGATTTATAATTTAACTAAATAAGGGAAAAAGGGGTCTGACCCCTTTTTCCCCTTTTTGTTTATTTCATAAATGCTTGGTAAGTTCTGTATGCTTGGTATATATCATATTTGCTTGTTACTTCATAAGGTGAGTGCATTGATAATACTGGTACACCACAGTCTATTACGTCTATTCCCTTGTTTGCTAGAATATAGGCTATTGTTCCGCCTCCTCCTACGTCTACTTTTCCTAATTCTCCTATTTGGTATGGTATTTCATTTTTTTCTAACATTGCTCTTATTTGTGCTACGTATTCTGCGTTTGCATCTGATGCTCCAGATTTTCCTCTTGCACCTGTATATTTGTTTAGTCCTATTCCGTGTCCTAGGAATGATGCATTGTTTCTTTCTGATACACTTGCATATATTGGATCTAATCCTGCATCAACATCTGCTGATAACATTTTAGAATTACAGAATACTTTATCTAATTGATTTGGTCTGTTTTCTGCTTTTTTATTTAGTAACTCTGCTACAAATGTATCAAATACATTTGATTCCATTCCTGTGTTTCCCATGCTTCCTATTTCTTCTTTGTCGGCTAATATACATACTGCTGTTTTTTTAGGATTATTTACATTTAATATTGCTCTTAAAGCTGTAAATGCACATATTCTATCATCTTGTCCATAACCTGCTACCATGCTTCTGTCAAATCCTAAACTTCTTGCTTTAAATGCTGGTACTAATTCTAACTCTGAACTTAATAGGTCTTTTTCTGTTATTTCGTATTTTTCATTTAATATTCTTAAAATATTTAATTTTACTCTTTCAGTTGTTTTTTCATCTCCATAAGGAATACTTCCTATAAGTAAATTCAAATCTTCTCCTGCAATTCCTTCTTTTAGTTTTTTCTCCATTTGATCTTGTGCTAAGTGTGGAAGTAAGTCTGTTATTGTAAATATTGGATCTGCTTCATCTTCTCCTATATTTATTCTTATTTTTTCTCCTGTTGTTTTTACTATAACCCCATGTATACTAAGTGGAATTGTTGTCCATTGATATTTCTTTATTCCTCCATAATAATGTGTTTTAAAATATGCAAATCCTGAATCTTCATATAATGGATTTGGTTTTAAATCTAATCTTGGAGAATCTATATGTGCTCCTACTATATTTAATCCAGTTTCTAATGTGTCTGTTCCTATTACTGCAACATATACGCTTTTTGCTCTATTTATATAGTATACCTTATCTCCTGGCATTAATGTTGGTTTTTCTCTTAAGTCTACAAAGCCATTCTTTTGTAATATTTCTTTACTAAATTCTACTGCTTCTCTTTCTGTTTTGCATTTATTTAAAAAATAAATGTATTCATTTCCAAATGTATCTATTTTTGTTTTTTCTTCTTCTCTTAAGTTCTCCCATCCGCATTCCTTTTTGTTAAATAGTCTTGCTTTTAGCTCTTCATATTCTGACATAAGCTTATGCTCCTTTCTTTTGTTATATATTTGGTTTTACCCATTTTTATAAATTATATCACAAGCATTTTTTTCATACAATATCTACCAATAATTTTATTATATCTATTTTTTTAATTTATATACATGTGGCAAGCCCTGTGTTCACCTAATGTAAAAACCAATAAAAGGTTTTGGCCTTTTATTGGTTTTTATTAGTTATTATTTTTTAAGTACAAATTTTTTGATTAAGATAATTCCTACTCCTAGTACTGCTACTGCTGATATTGTTATTATTGCTATTTGTACTGGTGTTATTTTATCTTCACCTGTTGGCTTTGTAATTCTAAATGTCTCAGCCCAGAATTCGTCTTCTTCATTGTATTTATCTAAAGTAATTCTAGTGTCTTCACTATGTACATAGCTTAGGTTAGCTGGTGTGCTTTGGTCTCTTCTTCCTGCTGCATTTGTGTAGTGTGTTACTTGTGCTATATAGCTATCATATACTCCACCATTTTCTATTTCTGATGCTGATAAACCTACTGAAACTACAAGCTTTTTAGAAATATCTTTGTCATCTTTTTTCATTTTGCCTGTTGCTTTTGTACTTTCTATTTGCTCTTTTATTTCTTCTTCTGTTATTCCAGTACCGTCTTCTTTGTATACATTTTTATTTTCTACTAAAGTACTTCCATCTTGATTTTTTATAATATTAAAGTCTGTTGTGCTGTTTACGAATTTTACTTTTGGGTTTAATGCTTCTTGGATTTGCTCTACTGATGCTAAAACTTCTTCATCATTTTCACCTTTTGTTCCTGTATAGTAGAAATCTGAAATGTATGTTCCGTTTGTATAGGCTACTTGCTTTTTAGCATCTTTTACTTCTCCCTCTAAATTTGAAAGTTTTTGTGCGTACTCTTCTGCTTTTACTGCTTTATAGTAGCTAATTAAATTTTTGTTTAAGTAATCTATGTCGCCTTCGTTTCTAATTACATATGTATATGTTATGTATGCGTCTGCACCTTGAGCTAATTCTGTTGTATCTGTTTGTAAGTACCACAATCCTCTGTTTGTTCTTCCTGATTTTGTTGCAGATAATCCATCTCTTTGTCCTTCTAATTGTATTTGATCGCCTTCACCTTGGTCAAGAATTTTATTAATATCTGCTGTTGCATTTGCTATTAAGTTTACTCCACTTGCTACTGGTTTTACTGTTAAACCTGTTATATGTTTTTCTAGTACTAATTTTGTTTTTGGTCTTTCCATTAAACCAAAGTTTACGTTGTTGAATTGAGTGTTTGAAATAGTTGGACTGCTTCCATTTCCTACTTCTGTTGTATCACTTGTGTTATCTTTTACGTCTGTGTCTACTGGTACTTTTATTTTTAATGTTTCTGCACACATCCAAGTATTTTCTAATACAGCTTTTAATTTCTCATCATCTGTTCCTATTGATTTGCTTAGTAATGCTAGTTCTGCACCTTTTGTACCATCTACATCTACTGCATAGCTCATTACTTTTAATCTTCTTGCTTCGTTATCTACTGCTTTTGAGTTTTCTCCATCTAAAGATATATTGTTGTACCATTCTGCATTATAGTTATAATCAACATAAGTAGATTTATAGTCTTCACCATTATATGTTTTTATATTATTTTTAGATTCTTCAGTTGCATCTTTTGATTCAATTGATTCATCGAAATATGTACCATCACCGTATATAAATCTTACAATGTAGTTACCTGGAATAATTCCTTGTGTAAATTTGTATTCACCAGCTTTATTCATATCATCAACTTTAAAAGAATAACTCTTTCCTGGATATCCATTTCTATCTGTTGTTTTTACTGTATTGCTTCCAGCTACTGTTTCTTGCCAAATGTATTCATATTGTTTATTATTGATTTCTACAAGTTCTATAAGTTGAACTATTACGTCACTGACGTTATTACCATTAGTATTAAATACTTTTCCAGAAATACTTCTTTCTGCATTCTTTTTGAATGTAATAACAATTCCATTTGCTGTATCTGTATCATCTTCACGTCTAGTTGTTGGTTTGTTTTCTCCTAAGAAAGTATTTCCTGGTGCAGAATCTGCATCTACTAATCTTCCTTCTGTTGTAGAATATTCAACAATTTCTGCCACATTTGTATATTTGCTTGTATCACTTGGTTTTTTAAAAAATGTGCCATCTTCATTCTTCTTTACTTTGAATTTTAATGTTATTTTTTTACTTTCTCCTGGCACTAGATTAATATTGCTTATAGTTAGTATTTTATTCTTTTCATCGTTAACAGTTCCTTCCACATCGCCTACATATTCATATCCTTCGTCATAGCTGTATTTAACTTTAACTCCTGTAGCGTTGTGTTGCGTACTTTGGTTATTTATTTGCAATGCGTATGTGACATATACTTGTAATTCTGTATTTTTATCTTTTTTATTAGGTAATGCTTCTCCATAAGGTTGTCCTAAACTATTTGTATCACCTGGCACTTTATAGTCATCAATTCTATAATAGTAGTCTGAATAAGCTAAGTATAAATTATAATCAACTTTATCATCTGTCGTTTTATATAATTTTTCTTTCAAGTCTTTATCTAGCATTCCATCTAGTATCTGGTCATAAGTATATGCAGTTTTTTGTCCATTTATTTCAATTTCAGCTGAATCTACGTCTGTTCCTAAGTTTAAGTCAAAGAACTTTTTATATAATCCAAAGTTAATGTCAAATGCATAACTATCTAAGTTAATTTCTCCAACGCCGTTATTGTCTTTCCATGTAGTTTTCCAATCATCTGTTTTTTGTAAGTATTTTTCACTTCTTGCTGTTACAAAAGCTTGTTTTCCATCTTTTTCTACATTTGAATATATTGCTTTGTCTGGTATATTCTCTTCATCTTGAAGTGTATAGTTAATTGTGTAGCCACCATTTGTTTTACTTTGGGTTTCATTTTCTGTTCCAAATATTGTTTTTGTACCATCAGCTAATCCATGGTCTTCTTCTGATGTTATTTTTGAAAATACCCCTTTATTATCCTCTTTATTCTTATAAAGCATGCTTGTATCTGGATTTATTAAAGGATTATATGTAATACCATCATAATCAATTTCTACTTTATAATCTGTTCCAACTGGTATATAGTTTGTTCCATCATCTAATTTTGTGAATAAATATTGACCTTGTTTTAATTTTACTGTGCCTTCTTTTCCTAAATTGTTTAGATAAGTTACCTCTTGTCCATCTTTTTCTGCAGTTTTTGTTGTTGCTACAGTTTTATCATTTTCGTCAAGCAATCTTACTGTAACTCCACCTAAAGCTTCGTCGTCACTTTCGCTATATGTATTATTTATATCAGGTTGTTCTTTACCTGTTTTTATTTTCTCTGTCCAAACTATTCCACCTAAGTTCATTATAGGAATATCTTTAATATTTAATACTAATTCGTGATTTATTAATGTTACTTCTCCTGCTTTAAACTCATCATCAGTAACAGTATCCTCTTTTTCTGCCTTATGTATAGTATATGTATTTCCTTTTCTTTTTAATGTTACTGTTATTTTTCCTTCAATTTTTTTGTAACCTACTGGTGCTTCTGTTTCTTCCATTGTAATTACTATGTCTTTACTTAAGTCTGCTATTTCAATGTCTTCTAATACTATGTTTCCATTTTTATCTGTTGTTACAATTATTGTTGGAGTTCCTGTTGTTGGTATTTTATATCCTTTTATACTTGCAATGTTTGTTAGTGTTAATTTGAATTTTGCTCCTTCAACTTTTCCTCCACTTACTGATGAAGTTTTTAATAATGTTAATTTTTCTATTATAGATTTGTTTTCTAGTTTTACTGTTAATCCTATTGTTGCATTTGTGTTATAGTTAACAACGTACTTTTCGCCTCCTGACAGTTTTCCAGCTCCATCCTTTTCCTTCCAGTATGTTCCATCATCACTGCATTGTAGTGTTATTACAAGGGGCTCTGATAATACTTTGTAACCATCCCCATCTATGTCTTTTTTTTCTGTAATAGTTACTGTTATGTCGTTTTTATTTTTAGGCATTACATTCTCTATTTTTATCTTTCCATCTTTGCCTGTTGTAACATCTTTGTTGTATATTTCTTTTCCATCTTGTTCAAGTTTTATGTTAAATGGTATGTTTGGTATATTATATAGTTCATTGCCTTCTAAATCTAAACTGTTTACTTTGTTTAATGTTAGATTAACAGGTGGGATAAGAGGTTCGGATTTAAAATTTAAATTTGTATTTTCAAATGTTACATTTCCATCACCATATAGTAATGTTTGTTGTCCACTTAATTTTAACTCATACCACCAAGCCTTAATTTCTCCTCTTCCTACTGTTATTTTGATGTTATCAATAGATGTTATTCCTGCATCTTTTTTTATTAATATATATACTTCCGGCTGCTTGTATTTACCATATATACAACCATAATCTAATATATTTTCGTACGTTCCTTCTTCTCTTGTTTTAAAATCAGATTCTGTAACTCCATCAAAACCGCCATCTACATTTTTTTCACAAGCTATAATATCTGTGTTCTCAGATGTAATGGATTGATTATAATATTTTTCTCCATTTTTAGTATAATCGATTTTTATATCTTTCAACCAGTCACCTGTCGCAACATCAAACGTCATCGGTCCAATTACCATGTATTTTTCCTTCCAGTCGTAGTCACTAGTAATTGAGGAACCAGATACACCATCGACAGGACTTTTGTCAGCATCATAGTAAACTTTTAATTTACTATCATTATTTTTTTTGATTGATTTCCTTTCTTTAAAATAATTGAGTAAATTCAGATATCCTGGATACATATCAGCCACTATATTATCTGGATCTCCCACAATTTTTTTCCATTCCTCTTCAACCACATATGGCATAGTTCCCCAAAGTGGTCCATAAGTTTCATTTCCTCCTTGATATTCTTTTTTATTTCCATCTGAATCATAATAATACCATTTTTTATATGTATTCCCTTTATAGGTAAAATCCTTATATGGTAGTCTATAACAAGGAGTTCCCATTGACATCCACATTAAGTGTTGTCCCACAGAAGTTTTTAAATATTGCTCATATGTTTGTGTTGTTAAATTATATTTGGAATATCCAAGTATACCATCATTTGCCAATATCCATGCTTGTATTCCTTGTCTATCGCTAGTTGCATATTTTCCTTTTTTGCTATCGACTTCAAAACTAGCTGATACCTTATAATCCCCTTCATACACTATTTTATTTGGATCAATACAATAAATGTATTCATTTTTCCATAAGTCTCTTTGTTCTACATGATAATATTTTGAAGAGTTTAATTTTCCTTTCTGTAATGTCATATCAACAGCAGCAGCATATGCATTACTGTTAATTAATATTAGTAACAAGAAAGTTAGTAGTGAAAAAACTATTAAAGTTATTTTTTTATATAATTTGACAAATTCTTTGCTTTTCATTTTCACATTTCTCCTTTCTTATATATTCTTTTCAAGTATTACTTTTTTATTTATTAGATATATTCCGCCACCTAATATAAGCATACTTATTATTATTATTCCGATATACATCATTGGACTACCTGTTGCTGTACTTATAATTAATTCTGCTGTGCTGTAATCATTTTCTTTTTGTTCTTTGTTTGCTGGTGTAGAGTTTGTATCTACTAGTCCAAAATCGTTTTTATCTTCATATATTTCTGCTGCATTTGTAAATGTGCCTGTACTATTTGATGTCATTGCTTTAGTTAAAACTAATTTAACTTGTTTTGATTCTCCTGGTTCTAACATTATGTCTTTTAATTCTTCTGTATACAAGTTTCCGTCTGTTCCTTGATACCAATTTGTATTCATTTCTGAATTAAATTTTAGTCCTTTTGGTAAGTAGTCTGCAATTACAGTTGCTGTTCCTGGAACTGCCCCATTATTTTTAACTTCTATTTGATATTCTACAAGTACTGTTGAGCTTGCCATTTGTTTTGCTTTTATTTCTACTTTTGCTAATTGTTCATTATTATAATTGTATTCTGTTGTTCCACTGTTGTTTTGAACAGTTACTTTTGTAATATATTTGTTTAATTCTAAATCAAATTTTGAATTTAGCACTAAACCTATATTAATGTTTTCTATATTTTCATTTATTACATCAAGTGTATCTGTTTTTACTGTTGTTCCTTCGCTTGTTGTAGGTGCAGTTGGTACAGAATCTTTATTTGTTACTGGTGTAAGCTTATATGTTTTTGTGTTGTATTCAAATTCTATTATGTATTTTCCAGCTTTTAATTCTTTGAATTCATATTTACCATCATTATCTGTTATTGCTGTTATCTCTTTTCCATCTTCACCTTTTAGGTATTCTGCAACATTATCTTTGTTAATTTGTTTTATTTTTACTAAAATGCCTTTTAATAATTTTTCTTTTTCATCTTTTATTCCGTCTTCGTTCTCATCAAGCCATGCTGTACCAGAAATGCTGTATGTTTTATCTGTTGGTGTATCCGGTTTGTCTGGATCTACTGGTTTATCTGGCTCATCTGTTTTAGTTCCTTTTATTCTGTACTCTGTTGTTTCTTCCTTTAATACAATTTCTCTAGTTTCTGATATTCCTTCCCTATCTTGTATAATTTGTGAAATAATAGCTTTGAAATTTATTATAGAGTCTTCTTCTTTAGCATCATTTGCAATTCCTTTTATATCTAGCCTATATGTCTCTTCTGGTTTTATTTCTTTTTTTATAGCATAACTATTTCCTATTGAAATAGCTTCTTCTACTTTAGTTAATTGTTTTAATCCTGTAATTTCACTAATATTAATTTCAATATCTTGAGTAAATCTAGTTTTATTTTTAATATTTAAAGTATAACTAATCTCATCTCCGGGATTAACATATGTATTTCTTGAAGAGTCTGTTAAGTTTTCTGATGAAAAACTAATTTCATAATTTGGTTTTATAACTATATCGTCTTTTCTTAAAGTGTAATCCTCCATTTCATTTATTGAAATTACTTCATTATATGATATTTCCTTTTCATATACATTTTTATCTAGCTTATCAGCTTTCATTTTTATTTCTATATTTATTGTCTGCCCTTTTTCTAATTTAGGTATGATATATATTATGCTTCCGTTTTTCTCACTCTCTTTTATGTCTATATCTATTTTTTCTACTTTCATCATATCTGGATCTTCTGTTGCTTCATATTTATAGACTCCAATTTCTTTTGTATTCAACTTTGTTCCTTCTGGCAATTTACTTGTAATAACTACATTTGTTAAAGTTTCGTCAGATACATTTGTTATTGTTGTTTTATATCCTAGCTGTCCTCCTTCGTAAATAAATTCTGCTCCATCACTATATGCATCTTCAATTGTTGCTTTTATTAAAGCTTGTTTTACTACATTTTTTACTTCTACTGTTTTTGCTTGATCTTCTTTGCCATTTGGTATTGCTTTTATTGTTGTTGTAATATCTTTTTGTTTTGTTTCTTCTGGTAATGCTTTTACTTTTGATGTTATTGTTTTTGTTACTGTTTTTCCAGCTTCTATATCAAAGTTTTCTGGTTTTGATACTAATTCTAATTCTTCTGGAAGGCTTGCTTCTAAGCTTACATTTTTAGCTGTAACATTTGATTTGTTTGTTACATCTACTGTAAATGTAACTTCTTGTTCTTCATATATAGTATCACTTATTGCTTTTGCAGATACTTCTATTTCTATTTTCTGTGGTGTTTCTAGTGTTATAGTTGCTGCTTTTTGTGCTTTGTCTTCTATTTTTATAGCATATGTGCTATTCATAGATTTGTTTGCGCCTAAATTTTCTGGTATTTCTATTTTATATGTAAATGTTGTTATTGATTTATCTGCTAATTTTGCAAATGTGATTTTGTAGTTTTTGTATGTGCTTGCTTTTTCTGCATTATATGCTTCCCAGGTTTGTCCATCTGCTGAATATTCTACTGTTGCATTCTCTACTGCTATTTGTTCTTTTAGTATAGGTGTTATTGTAGAGCCTTCTCCTGCGAAGTTTCCTACTACAACTATATTTTCCACATCTTTTTCTGTGTTGTTTATTATTGTTCCTTTAACTTGTGCTATTGCTGATTTTTCCTCGCTTAATAAACCTGTTTTGCTGTTTTCTTTTATTGCTAATATTTCAGGTTCTTCTCCATTATAATTTGATATACTATTTGCAAGTATTATTCCTTTTTCTGCAGAGAATGTTACTTGTTTTGAATCTTCTATTTTTTCTTCTCCATTTACTACTGTTAATTTAATATCTCCTGTAGTTGTTGGTTGTAATTCTGGTGTTTTTAGGTTCGCAGAAAATGTTATTGTTGTATCTTGTCCGTTATAGTCTACGTATTCTCCTTGATTTCCTGTTAATTTTACTTCTATTATATTATTGTTTATTGTTATACCATTTAATTCTAATCCATTAGCATTTGATATTCCTTCTGTGTTTTCTACTATTGATGCTTCTTTTACTTGTTCTGGTAATTCTATTTGTACTGTTGGATTATTAAATAGTTTGTCTGTCTCTTTGCTTGTATGTAGTGTAACTGTAAAGTCAACTTTGTTTTCTTCTCCTACTGGTAAAGTTTCTTTATCTTTTCCTAAATTTATTCCCAACTCTGCATTTGATTTTGGGCTTACTAGTGAAATTTGTTTTGATATTGTTTCTGTTGAATATATAAAGTCTTCTTCGCCTGCTTTTTGTATTCCGGCTATTGCATTAATTGTTAATGAATCTATTTTATCTATTTTTGACACATATTCTTCAACACTTGAAATGTTTAAAGTTTTTCTACTTGCTATGCTTAATTTTCCAGCTTTTACTGGTTTGCTTATTTGCACTCCTATTTGGCTTGCATTTTCTGAATAACTAATTCCAAGTATTTTGTCGTTATTTTCTATAGTGCTCTCTTTTGTTATTTTTCCTAATTCTTCACCTGTAGCCATGTTTAGGATAACTATTTCTCCATTCTCCCCTAATATGTTTATAAAGTCTTCTTTATTTATATATGTAGCATTATAATGTGTAACTGGTTTTATGTCTTCTGAATCTGATATATTTAATTTGTCTATTTCAGAAACAGCTAATATATTTCCTCCTATTTGTGTGTTGCTTATATTTAATGTCCAAGCTTCTGCAAAGCTTTCTCCTTTTTGAATGTTTCTTTTACTTAAGCTTTCTGGTGCTTGTATATCTAATTCTAATAGCATATCTTCTTTGGCATTTGTTGTTTTGTAACTTGTTTTATTAAGTCCGTTTTCATCTACATAAAGTTTAAGATTGCTTTCTACTGTAGTTTCAATCATGTCTACATTTTTTACACTTTCTTCATTATATATATATGTAACTACAAATTCGTCTACTGCATTTTTAGCCCATGCTACACAATTGTTTTCATCTTTGCTGTTGTTTACTGTTATTGTTATTTTTCCACTCTCACTATCATATTGCCATGAACCTAATTTGTTTTCCTCAGCTGTTCCAAAGTTTATTGAACCGTCTTTTCCGTTTGTTGCCATTGTTGAATATGCTGCTACTTCAACTTTTTCTGCTTTTAGTTCATTTTCATCTACAAATTTACCTTCTTCCATTTTTCCTGATTCTAGTGGGTTTGCTGTTATTTGTGTTTTTTCTATTGGATATATGTTGTCTTTTATTCCTGATTTTATTTTTACTTGTACTACTCTTTTTTCTTCTCCATCTATTGTGTATGTTTTATTTGTTATTATTTCATTTTCTAGTACCTTTGTTGCTTTTCTTGTTTCATCATCCATATTATAAAGCTCTTGTGCATTCCATTTTACTGAAACTGTTTTTTCTTTATTTACTTCTTCTGTTTTATTATCGTTCGAATATGTTCCTGTTAATTTTATTTTACTTTCCATGTTTAATAAATCCAATTTAAATTGGTCATCATTTCTTGCTACTATTTTAAAATCTAATTCTTTAGTTTCTCCTGCATTTATTTGATCTATTCCACTTTCATCTTTTAACTTAAAGTTGCAGTTGCTTAAGTCTAGATTTACATTTTTTAAATTACCTTCCTTTACCGCTATGCTTAAATGTAAATTTAATTCAGACGTTATGTCTGCTTCTTTTACTTCCTTTCCTTCGCTATCTAGTATTTGGGCATTAAATGTAATTTGATTTTGCTCATCTGCTGCATATGAAATTAAACCACTTCCCAAATATGATCCGAAGTAGTGCAAAATTTGAAAAAGTTAAAGTTAAAACTAAGAATGTTGCTAAAACTTTTGTACTAATTTTTCCATCATTTGATTTTTTTAGATTTTTAAACATGTTTTTTTCCTCCTGATTTTATTTTAGTATTTTTCTCTTTATCTTCTTATATTTATATAGCATTATTCTCACATTTTTTGCAATTAATGTCAATATACGTTTTTTTTATTTAATTGTTCAAATTCTACATCCTTTTAAAATTTGTTTACGGAAACTAATAGATTAAAAAGAATTTTTGAAAAATTACATTTTCATGACATTTTTGTAATTAAACGTAATTTCGCTATGATAATTTTATACATATATATTATATACGGTTATGTAAACTTTTTCAAGTGGTTCTTCTCACTTTTTTCAAGTTTTGTAGGTGTTTTTGGAAATATTAGTAAAAAGCATATTTCAATTAAAAAAAGAGAAAAGAAAAACAGGAATTATTAATATCTTTAACTCCTGTTTTTTGTATTATTTAGTTAATAATTAACCTGCAAGTTCTCTTTTTATTCTTAATATATTGTCTAATGTTTGTAAATATCCTTCTTTATAGCAAAACTCCAATTTTTTTATATTAAATGGTTTTACTTCTCTTAAGTCTATTTCTAAAACAGATGTGCTTGCATTAACAGATTCTCTTATTAGGTTTTCTGTCATTAGGTCCAATGATTGCATTGTTATATTATATATTGTTTTTTGCTTTCTTGGGCTTTTTAGTTTAAAACGTAATGCCAGAACTTTGTCTATTCCCAATTCTTTTGTTTCTTTTACTGGTAGGTTTGAAAATATTCCCCCATCTACAAATTGATATTTTTCGTGTTCAAACGGAGCATACATTCCCGGGAAAGTTGAGCTCGCCCTTACGGCTTTGCCAATTTCTATGTCGTGTATGTACTCTTCACCTTTTAAATTTTCGTTATTTGTGAATATTATTTCTTTGTTTGAGATTAAGTCTGTTGCTGGAATAGTGATTGGCATTTTTAAGTCTTTTATGTTTTTTACATTTTTCTTTTTAGCTGCTTGCTCAACTACTTTTTCTATGTTTTCACTAGTTGTTATTCCACCTAATTTTATATCTCTTGTGGCTTTAATAGATTCCCATATATATCTAGGGCTTAAAGATAAAACCTGACTAGAAAATTCTCTAAATAATTTTATTATCTCATCTGTTTTATATCCCATTGCATATAAGGCAGCCACTATACTTCCTGCTGATGTTCCACCTATTGCTTCTATTTCTATTCCGTTTTCTTCTAGTGCTTTTATTGCGCCTATATGTGCTGCGCCTCTTATTCCGCCTCCCGCTAATGCTAGGCCTATTTTCATATACTGTACCTCCTTTATTTTCTTTTTGTTTCCATGTTGTACACTATTTTTCCTATTGTTTTGTCTGGTACTATTTTGCTTAAAAATCTTATCATTTTGTTGTTTGCTCCTGGTAATATCATATATTTTCCTTCAAACATTTTGTCTATTGCATAGTTTGCAACTTCTGTACTTGTCATAACTTTTGTTTTAAATTCTACGTTTGCTTTTTCTAAAAATGGTGTTTTTATTGGCCCTGGACATAGTGCACTTATTTTTACATTCGAGTTTCTTTTTCTTAATTCCTCGTAAATGCTTTGTGTTAATTTTAACACATATGCTTTTGTAGCATGGTATGTTGCCATGTGTGGTCCTGGCATAAATCCTGCTATTGATGCTACATTTAATATATATCCACTATTTTTTTTGCACATGTCTTGTAAGAATAGTTTTGTTAGTGTATGAACTGCACACACATTTGTGTTTATCATGTTTAATTCTGTTATTAAATCTGTTTCTATAAATTCTCCACAAGTTCCAAATCCTGCATTGTTTATTAATATATCTATATCTCCTACCTGTTTATATAATTCCACACAATTTTCCGCAAGGCTTAAATCCATGCATATTATTTGTGTTTTTGTTTTTAGTTCTTTTTGTACTTCTTCTAGTTTTTGTTGTTCTCTTGCTACTAAAACTAATTCTATTTCTTGCTCGCTTAATATTTTTGCCATTTCTTTTCCTAAACCTGATGAGGCTCCTGTAATTAATGCTTTCATGTTTTTCCTTCTTTCTAAATTGTTTGCTCTATTATATCAGATATTTACAAATTTTAATAGTTTTTACTTTATTTATTTTGATTTTTGTTATATAATCTTTTCAATATTGTTTAGGGAACTTTCACTTTTAAGAGTTTTTTTAACATTTATTTTATAGAAATGAGGAGATATGCTATGGATTATAATCATAAAGAAATAGAAAAAAAATGGCAAAATTATTGGGATGAAAAACAAAGTTTTAAAGCAATTACTGGAGAT
>ULVL01012855.1_pt1 | contig 16048 bp, 8 predicted proteins | sample 1959381 | NCBI WGS metagenome assembly ULVL01 (sample SAMEA4835785, study PRJEB28245) | human gut metagenome | biome: gut microbiome; material: fecal sample | place: Denmark | collected 2008
AATACATTTACCTACGGAAGTGCCAGTCTTTTGAATGATTTGGATTTAGACGATGTGGATGAGTTAGATGATTTGGAAGAAAAACTGAATGATTTGACCGATGCTTCTGACAAATTAGTTGATGGCTCTGATGATTTGTCTGATAATTTGAAATTGTTTGACAGCAAAATGGGCGAGCTTAACACTTCTGTGAAGAAATTCCAGAAAGAGGGCGTAAACCAGTTGGCAAATGGAATCAGCACACTGGCAAAAGGTGCTCCGACATTAGTAAAAGGCGTTACCGATTATGCAAATGGTGTAACAACATTTGCGAAAGGAACCGCAAGTTATGTAGATGGTGCAGCAAAAATTACAAATGGATGTGCCTTACTTTACAAATCCGTAAAGGATATTCCAACTCAGATTCAGAGTTTTGATACCGGACTGAAGACCTACACCGGCAGTGTCGACAAACTTGGTTCAAAACAGAATGTTACGGCATTGAAATCCGGAGCAAAAGCGGTTAGTGATGGTGTGACATCGTTAAATACCAATCTGGCAAGTTTAGAAAAAACGTATGAGACTACGGATTTACTGTTAAAGAAATTGAAAGCGACCGGTGCAGATGCAACAACAGTTGCAACGTTAGAGCAGGTACTTGCCGGACAGAAACAGGCAATTCAGGCAATGAAACAGGCAACTTCCACAACCGGTGATTTAAAAGTTGGTGCTGAAAAAGTATCCGGCAGCGTAGCAACAGTAATGGACAGTTTGGATAAATTGTCTGCAAACTCCTCAACTTTGACAGAAGCTTCTACAAAATTGAAAACCAGCATGCCGACATTAGTTTCCAGCGTGAAAACACTGAAAGAGGGTGGCGATACACTGGCGAAGAACAATAAGAAGTTAAAGAGTGCGTCAAAGAAACTTGTGAAATCCGGAAAGACATTGAAAAAGAGCATTAAAACGGTAGGCAGCGGTGTGAAGAAGTTAGACAAGGGAAGCAAATCCTTAAAGAGTGCTGCCGGAAAATTGTCAACAGGTGTTGGTAAACTGGATACAGCGAGTGGTAAGCTGAAAGATGGAAGCAAGAAATTAGCCGACGGAATGAGCGAGTTTAATAAGGATGGTATTGAAAAAATCAATGACACATATGAAGATGATGTCAAAGGTTTGATTGACCGTCTGAAAGCCGTTTGTGAAGTTGGAAAAGATTATAAGAGCTTCAGTGGTATTCACGGTTCTATGAATGGTGAAGTGAAATTTGTCATTGAGACAGCAGCCATTGAAAAAGAGGACTAGGTGATTTTGTATGGGAAAATTGGATGATAAGAAAAAGCAAAAGAGAGATTCTCTGCTGATGGCAGCATTTGCTCTATTTACGCAGAAGGGAATAAATGACACATCCATTTCCGATATAGCTAAAAAGGCAAATATGGCAAAAGGAACATTTTATCTTTATTTCAAAGATAAATTTGATATCCGCGACAAATTGATTGCAGATAAGGCAAGACAGGTATTTTGCCGTGCATTAGAGGAGATGAACCGGGTGCAGCTGGATTCATTGGAAGACCATGTAATCTTTTTGATTAATTCTGTTATTAATCAATTGAACCAGAACAAAAATTTATTGAAATTTATTTCAAAAAATTTAAGCTGGGGAGTTTTTCAGAAGGCACTTTTGCTGGAGAATAATGAAGATGGTGACAGTTTTTATCAAAGATATTATTTGCTTTTGGATCAGTCAGGAAGGATGTTTCGTAATCCGGATTTGATGCTGTATATGATTGTGGAGTTTGTTAATTCAACTTGTCATAGTGTAATTTTGCAGCAACAGCCGGTGACGTTAGAAGAATTAAAACCGGAGCTTGCCGGTGTGATTTGTGATATCATTCATAGGCAGGAAATTCGATAAAAAAGTCAGACCGTGTCTGTCGGTGTTTCGTAAGCCGGCAGGCACGGTTTTATTTTGCAAAAGATACATGGTTTGTTTAGAAAAATCTATTGCAAGAATTGTTTTCCTGCTTTACAATAGCCAAAAGAGTAGTTAATGAAAGCAGGGGGAATTATCATGAAGAAAAATCAACTGCCAAAGCAGGTATTAAATACGCTTTTGGCATATCAAATAAAATCCGATGATATTTTAGATGTTTGTCCGTTTGATTTATCTTTTGATTCGGAATATATCAGTGGATATTTGTTCTTGACAAGTACGAAAATCGGCGTTGCCAAGAGCCGCCATGAACAGATGACGGTTCGCTATTTCCGTGGAACGAAGACGGCAGATATGCAGTATGCAGAGGATGAAAAAGAATACATGCTGGAATGGTTTGATTTGGCGGATACTTCGCATATGAGAGTGGAAAAGCAGCTCGCGACAAATCTAGTCACAATTGATTATAAGGGCAAACCACTTTTATTAGCAGCGCTGACAAATCTGTATTTTGAACAGATGAATTTGTTTCGTAAAAGTTATAATAAGATAAAAAAATATCCAGAAGAAGCAGAAGAAGTGGAAGCGTCTGCGGATATTCAGGAGCAGAAAGCACAGTATTGTCCAAAGTGTGGAACGATGTACCCGGATCCAAAAAGAAAAATCTGTCCGAAGTGCATGAATAAACGTTCGATTTTTGGAAGAACGATGAAATATTTTCTTCAGTACCGTTTTAAGGTTATTATTATTTTTGCCTGCTATTTTCTGGCGGCCGGATTGAATCTTGTATGGCCTTATTTAAGCGGTACGGTATTGTATGATGAGATTCTGCCGGGAAAAGTTTCACAAAGTGAAATCGGGCGGTATGGTTTTGCTCTTTTGATGCTTGTGCTTGTAATGGTATTGTCAAAACTTGTACAGCAGGGCGTCCAGTTGGTACAGGGAACTTTGATGGCACAGGTGGTTGCAGCGACTGTGCGTGACATGAAGCAGGATGTATTTTCCAATATGGGAAGATTGTCACTTGGATTTTTTACAAGCAAGCAGACCGGTGGACTTATGACACGTGTGTTAAGTGATGCAAACCGTGTGACCGACTTTTTCTTAGATGGATTTCCGTACATATTTGTGCATGGCTTTACCATTCTTGCTACGTTTACGGTTATGTTCCGTTTGAATTGGCAGATGGCACTGGTAGCTTGTATTCTGCTGCCACTGTTAGTTTTTATGAGCGTGAAATTAAAGCCGAAATTGTGGAGTTTGTTTGGCAGACGCCACCGGGCAGAGCGTGCGGTAAATAACCGTGTCAATGACAATTTGACCGGTTCTCGTGTGGTAAAAGCTTTCGGACAGCAAAAGCAGGAAAAAGAGCGTTTCAAAGCGCCAAATGAGCGTCTGAAAGAGGCGGAAATACGCATTGTAAAATACAATAATAAATTTACGATTTTATATAATTTAGTGCAGGAGATTTCAAATATCTGGGTTTGGATTGTCGGTGTGATTCTGCTTCTGAATACGCATACCGTGGAACTTGGTGTTTTGATTACGTTTGTTGGCTATGTGGGGCAGTTAAACGGACCGATGAATTTCTTTTCCCGTGTATTTCAGATGTGGTCGGACAGTATCAATGCTGCCCAGCGCATGTTTGAAATTATGGATGCCATTCCAGAGATTGAAGAAGTGGAAAATCCGAAGCAGATTAAAAATCCAAAGGGAGAAATTACACTTTCTCATGTGAGTTTTGGCTACGAGACAAATCATCCGGTTTTGAAAGATATCAGCCTTCATGTAAATCCCGGTGAAATGCTTGGCATTGTGGGGCGTTCCGGTGCCGGAAAAACGACGCTTGTAAATTTGATTTCGCGTCTTTATGATGTGGATGAGGGAGAAATTTATCTGGATGGTATTCCGGTAAAGGAATTAGCTTTTCATGATTTACGGAAAAATGTGGCGATGGTATCACAGGACACTTATATTTTTATGGGAACGGTGGCGGACAACATCGCTTATGCGAATCCGGAGGCGACGAGAGAAGACGTAGTGCAGGCTGCAATTTTAGCAAGTGCGCATGAATTTATCGCCAATATGCCGGATGGTTATGATACCGTGATTGGAGCATCGGGTAAAGACTTGTCGGGCGGTGAAAAACAGAGGATTTCGATTGCTAGAGCAATTTTAGCAAATCCGAAAATTTTGATTTTAGATGAAGCGACGGCAAGTGTGGATACGGAAACCGAGAAAGCAATCCAAAATTCACTCAATTATCTGGTGAAGGGAAGGACGACATTGTCCATTGCACACCGTCTTTCCACACTGCGGGATGCGAACCATTTAGTTGTAATTGATGGTGGAAAAATCGTCGAAGAGGGTACGCATAAGGAATTGGAAAAGAAACAGGGAATTTATTATAAGCTGATGGAGTTACAGACGAAATCACTGGCTTTGAAAGGGGAATCGTTATGAGTGAAAATCAAGTCATCACAAATATGGAAAATGAAGTCGAGGAAATGACGTCAATTCACTATCTGAATCAGGACAATGCTGTTTTTGAGAGAACAGAGGGCGGCTTTTTATCTCTTTCTTACGAGGGAAAGAAGTGGGACAGGATTCAGGTGATTCGTCTGTTTCCATTTACTGAGCCGGATTCTTTTCTTTCGATTCGGACGGTAGAAGAACGCTCCCATGAAATTGGGGTAATAAAAAATATCAAAGAGGTAGATAAGAAAACGAGAAAAATGCTTTTGGAGCAGTTAAATCTTCATTATTTTACCCCGGTAATTCAGAAGATTCTGGATATCAAGGATGAGTATGGTTATGCCTATTTTCATGTTATGACCGACCGTGGGGAGTGTCGCTTTACGATTAACATGGGAAGTAATGCGGTGGTGCGGTTAAGTGACTGCCGTCTTCTCATCACTGATTTGGATGAAAACCGGTTTGAGATACGGGATGTATTTGCTCTTTCGCAGAAGGAACAAAGAAAACTGGATTTGTTCTTGTAGGATAGAAAGTTTGAGGTAGCAGTATGATTTTAAGATATGAACTGCCAAAAGAGGCAGAGCAGGTTATTTCGCTTACGGACAACGAACGCATTTACTATGCGGTTCCGGTCGATATTGATGATGCCGGAAATTTTTTGGAAGACTCCTATTTTATTGTCACAAACCGCAGACTTTTTGTTGTGGAAAAGGGCAGTATCAAACAGGAATACGATGTTTCCAAATGTATCGATGTAAAAGCAGAGGCAAAAATCGGTGGCGGACTTTTAGTAATCAATTTTGACGGTGTGCCAAAGCACATTGTTCATTATTCGGCGAGACATTTATCGCGTTATGCTTACATTGCCAGAGGAATCCATATTCTGGCATCCGGCAGAGAGGAAGAGGTAGTCAGTACGGAATACGAGAAAATATGTCCGAAATGCCACCATGCGATACCGGGTACGAAATATTGTCCGCACTGCTCCAAAGAGGGCGGGTTCTGGAAAGGCTTTTTGAAAATGGCGGCACCGTATAAGAGAAAGTTTGCGGGGATCATTGTGTTAATGATTCTGGCTGCCGTTGTGACACTCTTGAATCCGGAAATACAAAAGCATTTGGTGGACGATGTTTTGAAACGCAGAGAGGGTGGAATTTCAACCGCTTTTATCTGCCTTGGCATCATGTTTTTGTTAAGTGTCGGAATTGTTGTGATTAACATTTTAAAAACGTATTACTGTACGGTTTTAGGCGCAACTATTTCAAAAGATTTGCGGCAGCGGATGTTTTCCCACATTCAGATTTTATCGCTGAATTTTATCAATGACAGAAGGCCGGGCGAATTGATGAACCGAATTGTTTTTGATACGGGAAAGATTCGTGAATTTATGGAGCGAACTTTCTGTAATATGTTTACGGTCTGTTTTATTTTTGCCTGTGACATTATTTTTATGGTGTTACTCAATGTAAAACTTGCACTGCTTGCGTTTGTTTTCATTCCGGCGGCAGTATTTGTGACGTATGCGTTCCGAAAGAATATTCACAGACGGTTTCATTTGCAGTTTAAGAAGAGCGATGAGGTAAACAGCAGTTTGCAGGATGTGATATCCGGTATGCGCGTGGTGAAATCCTATGGAAAAGAAGAAAATGAGCGAGATAAATTCAATATGCTTACGGATGAGTTCTGTCGTGTACAGACAAAAAATGAAGTGTTTTGGGCTGTGTTTATGCCGATGGTAAGCCTTTTGATGGGAGCTGGTGTGTTCCTTGTGATTTATTTTGGTGGATTGGATGTATTAGGCGGCAGGATGACGACCGGTGAACTGCTACAGTTTGTAACATATACACAGCTTTTATATATGTACCTAAATTGGATGACAAATATGCCGAGGGAACTGATGAATCTGATTAGCAGTATGGAAAGAATCAATGATGTTTTGACGCAGGAACCTTTTGTTGAGGATGTGCAAAAGCCGATTCACCTTGATGTGGAAGGAGAAATTCGGTTTGAGCATGCCTCATTTGGTTACAAATCGTATCAGCCGGTTTTGGAAGATTTGAACCTTACGATAAAGAAAGGGGAAATGATTGGTATTGTGGGCGCATCCGGAACCGGAAAGTCTACGATTATCAATCTGATTATGCGTCTTTATGAGGTGGATGATGGTAAATTGTTAGTCGATGGGCATAATATAAAGGAAATCCAGTCGGATTATTTTCATTCACAAATTGGTGTGGTGTTACAGGAGACATTTTTATTCTCGGGGACAATTCTTGAAAATATCCGTTTTGCCAGACCGGATGCCTCATTAGAAGAAGTGATAATGGCAGCAAAAACGGCAAATGCACATGAATTTATATCACAGACGCCGGATGGCTATAATACATATGTGGGAGAAAAAGGACACAGTTTGTCCGGTGGAGAGAGACAGCGGATTGCGATTGCGAGAGCAATTTTGAATGAACCTAGACTGTTAATTTTAGATGAAGCAACGGCAAGTCTTGACACGGAGAGTGAATTTATGATACAACAAGCATTGGAGCGTTTGACCAAGGGGCGTACTACCTTTGCGATTGCGCATCGTCTTTCGACGTTAAAACATGCAGACAGACTTGTTGTAATTGACGGACATCGTCTTGCGGAAGTGGGGTCTCATGAAGAATTGATTGCAAAGAGAGGTATTTATTATCGACTTGTAAAAGCACAGTTAGCAATGCAGGGAGACGAAAATTTACCACTAGGAGGAAAGTGTGAAGCAGTTATTTAAGTTTTTAAGTTCATACAAAAAAGAGTGTATTTTCGCCCCGTTGTTTAAATTGTTTGAGGCGACGTTAGAATTATTTGTACCGCTTGTCATGGCAGCAATTATTGACCATGGAATCGGAAGCAGAGATTATGGTTTTATTGGATGGATGGGAGGTATATTGGTTCTTTTGGCAGCGGTTGGTTTGACCGCTGCTCTTGTGGCGCAGTATTTTGCGGCGAAAGCAGCTGTGGGATTTGCCGCCGGACTGAGACAGGCGTTGTTCCGTCATATTCAGTCCTTATCGTTTGGAGATGTTGACCAGGTAGGAAGTTCTACATTGATTACCCGTTTGACAAGTGATACGAACCAGTTACAGGCAGCCGTTAATATGGCACTTCGTTTGTTTTTGCGTTCGCCGTTTGTAGTGCTCGGTGCGATGGTTATGGCGTTTACAATTGATGTCAAGGCTGCGCTTGTTTTTGTAGTTGTCATTCCATTATTATCAATCGTTATTTTCGGTGTGATGTTTGTCAGCATTCCGATGTACCGCCGTGTGCAGGAGGCACTTGATAAACTGTTAGGAAGAACCCGTGAGAATTTGTCCGGTGTCCGTGTGCAGCGTGCTTTTAATAAGCAGGAACAGGAGAAAGAAAAATTTGCGGAAGAAAATCAGGCATTAAATAAGTTCCAGATGGTAGTGGGAAGAGTTTCCGCACTTACAAACCCGATTACCTATCTGATTATCAATGTTGGAGTAATTGCGTTAATCTGGATTGGTGCGCTGAAAGTAGATGCCGGTTATCTGTCTCAGGGACAGGTGGTTGCGTTAGTTAATTATACGGCACAGATTTTGGTAGAATTAATCAAACTGGCAAACATGATTGTTATGGTAAACAAAGCGATTGCATGTGGTGACCGTGTGCAGGAAGTCTTTGAGAGAGAACCGGGACTTTCTACGCCGAATGAGGAGACAAAGCCAGGGGATGGAGACATTGCTGTTTCATTTGAACATGTTGGTCTTGTCTACCCGGGAACCCATACGGAATCCCTTACCGATATTCATTTTTCCGTGAAAAAGGGAGAGACCGTTGGCGTTATCGGGGGTACCGGTTCCGGAAAAACATCGTTAGTTCATTTGATTCCGAGATTTTATGATATTACATCCGGTAAATTACTCGTTGATGGCGTAGAGGTTCATAAGCAGTCACTTGCCTTGTTGAGAAACCGGATTGGTGTTGTGCTTCAGAAAGCCGTTTTGTTTGAAGGAACCATCCGATCCAACCTGCAATGGGGCAAAAAGGATGCAACGGAAGAGGAAATGTGGAAGGCGCTTGAAATTGCTCAGGCAAAAGAAGTTGTTCTTGGAAAACCGGATGGATTGGATTCGGTTGTGGAGCAGGGAGGACGAAATTTCTCCGGCGGACAAAAACAGCGTCTGACGATTGCCAGAGCATTGGTGAGAAGACCGGAAATATTGATTATGGATGATAGTGCTTCGGCACTTGATTATGCAACGGATGCCGCTCTTAGAAAGGCAATTCGTGAAGAATTAAAAGATATGACACTCTTTATTGTTTCCCAGCGTGCGGCGTCGGTGCGGAATGCAGATAAGATTGTTGTACTTGATGATGGCGTGATTGTAGGAATGGGAACGCATGATACGCTGATTGATTCCTGTGAGGTCTATCGGGAAATTTATGAATCCCAATACGGAAAGGGGGCAAGATAGTCATGACGCAGAAGGAAACGATAAAAAAGGTGCTGCATTATATCCGCCGCTACCGGTTTTTTCTGATTGTTTCTCTTGTACTGGCGCTGATTACGGTTGTGCTTACCCTTTACGTGCCGATTCTTACCGGACAAGCAGTGGATTTGATTGTAGGAAAAGGACAAGTTGATTTTGCCGGTGTTTATCACATTTGTGTGAAAATCGGAATTGCTATTTTGCTTACGATGGTGGCACAGTGGGTGATGAATGTTGCCAATAACAAAATCACTTACAGTGTTGTGCGTGATATTCGTACGGATGCTTTTGAGAAAATTCAGGTACTTCCGCTTAGTTACATTGACAGTCATTCTTATGGTGGAATTGTGAGCCGCGTCATTGCGGATGCCGACCAGTTTGCCGACGGATTGTTGATGGGATTTACCCAGTTGTTTACCGGCGTAATTACGATTTTAGGAACGCTTGGCTTTATGCTTAGTGTCAGTGTACCGATTGCATTAGTTGTTGTGGTTTTGACACCGGTATCTCTGTTTGTGGCAGCGTTTATTGCAAAAAGAACATATCAGATGTTTCGTATGCAGTCAGAGACCAGAGGAGAGCAGACGGCACTGATTGAAGAAATGATTGGCAACCAGAAAGTGGTTCAGGCATTTGGACAGGAGAAAGAAGTAGGAGACCGTTTTGATGAAATTAATGACCGTCTTTCTAAGTATTCGCTTCAGGGAACCTTTTTCTCATCCATTACCAATCCGTCCACTCGTTTTGTCAATGCGCTTGTGTATGCGGCAGTTGGTGTGTTTGGTGCCTTTTTCGCGATTCAGGGCGGTATTTCGGTTGGGCAGCTTTCCTGTTTCTTAAGTTACGCAAACCAGTATACAAAACCGTTTAACGAAATTTCAGGTGTCGTGACAGAGCTTCAAAATGCGATTGCCTGTGCCGGACGAGTGCTTGAGTTGATTGAAGAAACACCGGAGATTCCGGATTCAGAAGATGCCATAAACCTTGGCAAAGCAGATGGAAAAGTAGAAATTGAAGATGTGTATTTTTCTTATGAGCCGAATCAGAAATTGATTGAGCATTTTAATTTACAGGTAAAGCCTGGACAGCGTGTAGCAATTGTTGGTCCTACCGGCTGTGGTAAAACGACGTTAATTAATCTCTTGATGCGGTTTTATGATGTAAATTCTGGTGCAATTAAAGTAAGTGAAAAAGATATCCGAAAAGTGACGAGAGAGAGCCTTCGTGCTAATTATGGTATGGTGCTTCAGGAAACGTGGTTAAAGCAGGGAACCATCCGGGAAAATATCGTGATGGGGCGTGAGAATGCGACGGACGATGAAGTGTTAGCAGCGGCAAAGGCAAGTCATGCACACAGTTTTATTAAGAGACTTCCAAACGGTTATGATACCGTGATTGGTGAAGATGGCGGAAGTTTGTCGGCAGGACAGAAACAGTTGTTATGTATTACGAGAGTAATGCTTTGTCTGCCGCCAATGCTGATTTTGGATGAGGCAACTTCATCCATTGATACGCGCACCGAGATGAGGATTCAGAAGGCGTTTGCTACGATGATGCAGGGTAGAACGAGTTTCCTGGTGGCGCATCGTTTGTCAACCATTCAGGAAGCAGATGTGATTCTTGTGATGCGGGATGGAAAAATTGTGGAGCAGGGAAATCATGAAGAACTGTTAGCTGCAAATGGATTTTATAAGAATTTGTTTGATGCTCAGTGGAGCTAAAAGAATAAAAAAGACCTGCCGTGTGGTTTACTGCACGGCAGGTCTTTTTTTAATTAACCCATTTGTACGGTTACAGAAACTTGTTTTTTGGATGCGTCATACGGAATTACGGTTGTCTGTCCAAGACTTTGTCCGTCAACAATTAATTCCTTTACACCCTTTTCAATATTATCCGGATTCTTTACTTCAATGTTGTATTCAACACCGCGGAATGTACGGGTAATTGTAAAGTCACCAAAGTTTTTCGGAATACATGGATTCACGCTCAATCCTTTTAATGTTGGCTCAACACCTAAAATGAATTGGGATACATTTAAGAAGGTCCAGGCGGCAGTTCCTGTGAGCCAGCTGTTTTTCGCCTCACCAAATGTCTTAGCATCTTTTCCGGCAATCATCTGGGAATAGACATACGGTTCGGTGCGATGGATTTCACTGATTTCTTCTAAATAAGCCGGGCAGGTTTTGCGGTAAATTTCAAAAGCTCTGTCACCGCGTCCAATCTGTGTTTCAGCAGCGGAAATCCAAGGGTTATTGTGACAGAAGATACCAGCATTTTCTTTGTATCCCGGTGGATAAGAAGAAATCTCACCAAGGTTTACATAGTATCTTGTATATGGTGGCTGCAAAAGCACAATACCATATTTGGTATCCAGTTTTTCTTTTACGGAATCCAATGCTTTTTTAGCAAGACCGTTTTCTACGCCGACACCTGCCAATACACAGAAGCCCTGAGGTTCAATATAAATCTGTCCCTCTTCACATTCTTTGGAACCGACTTTGTTGCCGTCTGCGTCGTAAGCACGTAAGAACCATTCGCCGTCCCAACCGCTTTCTTCAATGGCTGCGACCATTTTTTCAACTTCTTCTCTGGCTCTTTTGGCTTCTTCCGGTTTATTAGTTGCGTCGCAGAGGTCAGCGTATTCTTTACCGTATTTGACAAACATACCGGCAATAAATACCGATTCAGCAACCGGTCCTTCGCTTGGGCCAAAGGTCTGGAAGGATTCGCCCGGTTCTTTGGAGAAGCAGTTCAAGTTCAGGCAGTCGTTCCAGTCGGCGCGTCCGATCAATGGAAGATTGTGCGGTCCTTTGTGGTTGACTGTGTAGTTAAAGGAGCGTGTCAGATGTTCAAACAAACTTGTTGCCACGCTAAAATCATTATCATAAGGAACGGTTTCGTCCAAAATGGAGAAATCACCGGTTTCACGGATGTAAGCGGAAGTTCCGGCAATCAGCCACAATGGATCATCGTTGAATCCGCTACCGATATCGCTGTTTCCTTTTTTTGTTAATGGCTGATACTGGTGGTAAGCACTGCCGTCAGCAAACTGTGTGGATGCGATATCGATGATTCGCTCTCTGGCGCGGTCCGGAATCAGGTGGACAAAGCCAAGCAAATCCTGACAGGAATCACGGAATCCCATGCCTCGTCCGATTCCGGACTCATAATAAGAAGCGGAACGCGACATATTAAAGGTAACCATGCACTGATACTGGTTCCAGATATTTACCATGCGGTTTAATTTTTCGTCCCCTGACTTCACCGTATAGTGGGAGAGGAGACGGTTCCAATGCTCATTCAATTCGTGGAAGGCATCGCTTACCTGCTCTTTCGTTTGGTATTTGTTAAGCAGTTCGTCTGCCGGTTTTTTGTTAATTACATTTGGTGCTTCAAATTTATCATCTGGGTCATTTTCGCAGTAGCCGAGAACGAATACAAGTGTCTCACATTCACCCGGTTTCAGTGTCAGATTAATCTGGTGTGAACCAATCGGATACCAGCCGCTTGCGATCGAATCGGTAGCATTTCCCTGTTCGATGGCAAGAGGGTCTGCAGCACTGCGGTATGCACCAAGAAAGGCGTCGCGGCTTGTATCAAATCCGTCAATATCATGATTTACGGCAAAGACCGCATAATGGTTGCGGCGCTCGCGGTATTCTGTTTTGTGGTAAATGCGGGAGCCGATAATCTCTACTTCTCCGGTATTTAAGTTTCGCTGGAAGTTTGTCATATCATCCATTGCATTCCAGAGACAGAACTCAATATAGGAAAATAAAGTTATGGTGCGCTCGCAATCTGTTGTGTTGGTAATTGTGATTTCATTGATTTCACAATTGTCGTGAACCGGAACAAAAGTCAAAAGATTTGCATTGATTCCATCTTTCTCAGATATAAAGCGGGTGTAACCCATGCCGTGGCGGCATTCATAGGAATCCAAATCTGTTTTGACCGGCATCCAACCGGGATTCCATACGGTATCACCGTCTTTTATATAGAAGTAACGGCCACCCTCATCGTTTGGAATGTTGTTGTAGCGGTAACGTGTCAAGCGCAACAACTTTGCATCTTTATAGAAACTGTACCCGCCACCGGTGTTGGAAATCAAAGAAAAGAAATCCGTGCTGCCTAAATAGTTAATCCAAGGCAGTGGTGTTTTGGGGGTTGTAATCACATATTCACGATTGGCGTCATCAAATTTTCCGAATTTCATAGAACCTCCATTCCGATGCTTTGCAAAGCATCCTTATAATAGTATTAGCATAATGTCCCCAGGCGGAGTGCTCCGCAGCTTTGTTGCACAAATCGCTTCTTCCTCATATTTTGCGGTTATCAAGATCAACGTTTCTTTCGTGCAAGCACGAAAAATCGTTGACTTTGATAACCTGGGGGACTTACGAAAACGATTTCGTGATAATTTCATTATATAGGAAGTTGAAGGGAAATGCAAGCAAGATATTTGTGCAATTCCAACAAAAAAAATTAAATTAGTATTGACTCTTTGTGAAAAGTGTGGTACATTAGACTTACGAAAACGATTACGAAAAACGAGGAATGCTCATGGTATCAATGAAAGACATCTCAGAGACATGCGGTGTATCGATTGCGACAGTAAGCAAAGCATTGAATGGACGCACTGATATAAGTACTTCGACAAAAGAACGGGTACTTGAGGTAGCTAAGAAGATGGGCTATGTACCAAACTCATCCGCTCGTGCACTGAAGACAAACCGTACCTATAACATTGGAGTGCTATTTGCGGATGAAGCGCGAAGTGGTTTGACCCATTCATATTTTTCGCCGGTGCTTGACAGCTTCCGACAGGGAGTGGAAGAAAAGGGATATGATATAACCTTTTTGGGAAGGCATGTGGGAAAGAGTGAATTGTCCTATAGTGAACATAGCAAATATCGCGGAGTCGATGGTGTGATTGTTGCTTGTGTGGATTTTGAAGCGGAAGAAGTAAAAGAATTGCTGCAAAGTGGTATACCGGTTGTGACAATCGATTATATATTTAATGACAAGGCATGTGTTATGTCGGACAACATTAGAGGAATGGAACAATTGGTTTCTTACATTATACAATGTGGACATAAGAAAATTGCTTATATCCACGGTGCGGATTCTTTTGTTACTCGAAGCCGTATCGGAAGTTTTTTGCGGACGATGAAAAGGTATGGGATAGAAACCGAAGACAGATATATTCGGGAAGGTATTTACCACGCACCGGGTGTATCGGCAAAAATTACTCACGAATTATTATCATTGGAAGATAGACCTACTTGTATTGTTTATCCGGATGATTTTTCTTGTATCGGAGGTATTAATGTGATTCGAAGTAAAGGACTTACGATTCCTAACGATATCTCAGTAGCCGGTTATGACGGACAAAGAATTGCCCGTGTGATTGAGCCGAAGATAACGACTTACCGGCAGAATACAGAACAAATCGGAAGAGTTGCAGCGACAAAGTTAGTAGAGCTGATTGAACAGCCAGAACTTGCACTTGTTGAAAGACTTGATGTACAAGGAGAATTAATACGAGGATGTTCGGTTCTTTCGATGAAATAATAAACGTTATTTCTTAAAGGAATGACACGAAACTGTTCACAACTTTCATGAAGAAATTCGTGAAAGAATAAAAAATTATTATTTTAGGAGGGTATTGATTTATGAGGAAAAAATGGTTAGCGCTGGCATTGTCTATGGCTATGGTAGTTGGCTCAATTACCGGATGTGGCGGAAGTGACAGCAACAAGGATGCAAGTGATTCATCAAAGAGCAACGATTCAGCAAAAGTGGAAACAGTAGCTGATGGTGGCGGAAAAGTTCTTAACATTTATGTTTGGAACACAGAGTTCAAAGAGCGTTTTGAAAAGTATTATCCGGATTACAACAAGGATACAAAGAGTATCGGCGATGTAAAAGTTAAATTCGTGACAAACACAAACGAAGGTGGTGTTTATCAGAAGAAACTGGATGCTGCTTTGAAAAAACAGGACAGTGCAAGTGCAGATGACAAAATTGACATGTTCCTCTGCGAGATGGATTATGTAAACAAGTACACAAATACAGATATGGCTCTTGATATTAAATCACTTGGACTTACCGATGATGATTTGAGTCAGATGTATGATTACACAAAACAAGCTGCTACAAAGAGAGATGGTACTCTTCGTGCTGTTTCATGGCAGGGCTGCCCTGGTGGATTTGTTTATCGTCGTTCTATCGCAAAAGAAGTATTTGGAACGGATGACATCGAAAAGATTCAGGAACAGGTATCTGACTGGGATAAATTCGCAGCAGCAGCTGAGACTTTGAAAGGAAAAGGATACAAGATGCTTTCCGGTTATGATGATGCACTTCGTGTATACTCAAACAATGTAAGCCAGAAATGTGTAAATGATGAAGGTGTTATTCAGATTGATCCATCTATCGAAAAATGGATTGACACAACAAAAGAGTATACTGACAAAGGTTATAACAACGGAACAAGCCTTTGGGCTGAAGAGTGGACTGCTGATATGGGCAAAGATAGTAAAGTATTTGGTTACTTTATGCCAGCATGGGGCATCAACTTCTCCATGGCAGAAGGATCCGGTGCTAAGAAAAATGATGATGGTTCCTTCACACCGGGCGGAAGCTACGGTGATTGGGCTGTAGTAACTGGACCACAGGCATTCAACTGGGGCGGTTCCTTCATCTGTGGAGCAACTGGAACAGATAATGCAAAATTGGTTGCAGACATCATGAAGAAACTCTGCTGTGATAAAGACATCATGTTCAACATCAGCAAAGATACTTCTGATTTCGTAAACAACAAAGAAGCAAACAAGATGTTGGAAGAGAAAAATGTTACTTCTGACTTCCTTGGCGGACAGTCTCTTGTAAAAGCTTTGAGTGCAGCAGCAGACAACATCAATTGCAGCAACGTATCTCCTTATGACCAGATGTACATCGAGAGCTTGATGGCTAAGATGAAAGATTACTATCAAGGCAAAGTTAGCAAAGAGAAAGCAATTGACAACTTCAAGAGCGAAGTAATCAAGAGTTATCCGGATTTGAAAAAATAATGGATAGCAGCTTAGAAACGAATTAGTTTTCTGGCGGGACGGGGGGCCCCTGTCCCGCCATTTTTATCAAAAGGTAAGGGGGATTTTATGGCTGG
>ULVL01020147.1_pt1 | contig 15989 bp, 15 predicted proteins | sample 1959381 | NCBI WGS metagenome assembly ULVL01 (sample SAMEA4835785, study PRJEB28245) | human gut metagenome | biome: gut microbiome; material: fecal sample | place: Denmark | collected 2008
CTTATTTTATTTGGCTTTTTGGCAGGTATAATTGGTGGCATGGGAATGGGTGGTGGAACGATTTTAATTCCACTTCTAACTATTTTTTTGTCAATATCTCAAAAGAGTGCCCAAGGACTCAATTTGATATGCTTTTTGTTCCTTGCTATCCCAGCACTTATAATACATTTCAAAAACAAAATGATAAGTACAAAATACCTTTTGATAGTTATTTTGTCGGGTGTACTTTTTTGCGTTTTGGGCTCGTTTTTGGCAACGCTTCTTGACAGCAAAATATTAAAGATTTGCTTTGGTATTTTCTTGATTGGTTTGTCAATTTTGGAATTTGTCAAAACTTTCAAAAAAGAAAAACAAGACCAAACTAATTCGTGACATCATCTTTTGCACGTACAATCTGATTTACAGCCTTTTTTCAAAACCCAAGCAGTGACTTGGATTTTGTTTTTTTAGTAGACAAAAATCAAAGTTTGTGTTAATATTGTTTGAAAATAAATATCAGGAGTACTTTTTATGATAAACAAAGACAAATGTATTGGTTGTGGCGCTTGTGTTGGTATTTGCCCTGTAAGTGCAATAAGCATGGATGATCAAGGTAAATCGCAAATTGATCCCGCAGTTTGTATCAAATGCGGTGCTTGCGAAGCTACTTGTCCAGTTGAAGCAATCAAAATAAATTATTGATAGGGGGGGGAGTGTATGGAAAAAGTTGCGGTTATACAACTTGATGCTATGGCATTGAGATTGTTGATTTTGGAAGTCGACGGAATATATTTCAGACCTGTCGATGAAATTGTTGAAAATCTGAAACTTGGAAAAGATATCAGTCAAAACAATCTTATAAGTGTTTTTAACGTTACTTCTACGTTGAAAATTTTAAAAATGTTCAGAAAACTTTGTGATACAAACGGCATATTGAAATCTTATGCTTTTGCTTCACCAACTTTCAAAAATGCAAAAAACGAAAAAAGTTTCTTTGAAGAAATTTACAACAACACAGGTTTCAATTTTCAACTTTTGAACGACGACGAGGAAACAAAGTCGATTTACAGTGGCATTATAAACAATATCGAATGTCCAAAAGGTGTAATTTTGCACATAGATTGGACTTTTTCTGCAATAATTGTTTACAATCGCCGAAATATACTTAAATACATCAAGATTGACGAAGGATGTTTAAGTCTTGCAGAAAGATTTGAAAATACAGAATTTTCAAACTCGCAAAAAAACAAAATGATGAAAGAGTACATTTTGTCACTTCTCAAACAAAAAGACTTTTCTGCTGACATTGACCCAGAATGTACATTCATCGGAAGTGGTGTAAGTTTTCTCAATTTGGGCAAACTTGCAAGAAAGGCAACACATTATCCTTTGGAAATTGAAAACAATTACACCGTCACCAAAGAAGTGTTTGACAACGTTTACAATTTTGTTGAAGGGCTTGATGTTGACAAAACAATGAAACTAAAAGGCATAACCGCTGACAGGGCAGACACTTTGGCAAGCGGAATGTGCATAGCAAGCGCAATGTTTGAATATCTTAATGTTGCCAAAGTATGCATTTCTTCCTATGGAATGCGTGAAGGTATCATTTACAATTACATCGTTCCAAATATTTTGGAAAAACCACTCAGTGAAATGATGAATTATTCACTTGACAATATTCGCTTGTTCTATGACAACAAATCGCTTTCTGACAACCATTTGTACAATTTGACAATTATGCTTTTCAAACAAATCAAAGTTTTGCACAAATTGCCAAGAATGTACATCAAACCACTCAAAATCGTGGCTTCGCTTTGCGAAAGTGGAAAACGTATCAACTTTGAACAAAACGAAAAAGTATCTTTTGATGTAATTTTAAACAGTCCAATAAGTGGTGCTTCGCACAAAGAAATTTTGATTGCAGCATTTGCCTCACTTTGCCAAAATCCAGACAACTTGAACTTGGCTGATTGGATAAAGTACAAAGATTTGTTGGACGAGAACGACCTTGATGCCGTAAGAAAAATCGGCATGATAATCAAACTTGCAACAGTTTTGAATGTTTCAAAAAACAAGGTAGTACAAGACGTAAATTGCGATATTTTGGGCGACTCAGTTATTTTGAAAACCATCGTTGATGGTGACGCTCAATTTGAAATTTTACTTGCAAACAAATTGGCACCTGCATTCAAAAAAGTGTTCAAAAAGAATTTGCAAGTTATCTAATCCGATTTGGGGGAATTGATTATGAAAAAAAAATTTTTAACATTGTTGTTTATGTTGGTTATTTCCGCTTGCACCTTTGGTGGATGCACATTTTCGATTTTCCCAAAACCAGTGCCTACAAACACATTTACAACACCAATTACAGTTGCACCAAATTCAACTGCAACTGAAATTGTTGAAGCAAGTATCGACGCAGTGGTAACAATTTTTATCACAAACCGTCGTACAGGTGAAGAAGTTTCGTTTGGAAGCGGGGTTGCAGTTGCAAGTGGTGGATATATTGCAACAAATTATCACGTAATCTCGACCGCTGCATCAACAGCAAATTACAAAATCGAAGTTTATCACAACAAAAGTGAAACTGCACACAATGCATCTTTGCTTTGGTACAACGTAAACTTGGATTGCGCCATAATAAAGTGTGAATGTATAAATTTGCCTTATGTTCAAATGGCTGACCGTTTCATAGAAACTGAAAGCAAACTCAAATCACTTGAACAAGTTATTGCAATCGGTACGCCAGTTGATTTTTCACTTCAAAATACGTCAACTTTGGGTTATGTAAGTTCAACTCAAGGCAGAATAAGTTATTCAGACGGCGTAGTTTACGAAAATCTTATTCAACATACTGCACCAATAAATCACGGAAACAGTGGAGGACCTTTGTTTGATATGACGGGCAAATTGATTGGACTTAACACTTTGGGCAATGATGAAGCGAATTCGCTTTTCTTTGCTGTTCCAATTTATCCAGTTATGCTTGTGATTGACAAGGTTGTTGCTGGTGACCAAACATCAAACAAGTGGCAAACACCAGTTGTTGGAATTTCTGCAGTTGACCGCTATCAATCCGAATATTCATCATATTATTTTGAAGGCAAGGGCATGAAAGTTACTGATATCACAGAAAACAGTGCCTCTGTTGGCAAATTCAAAGTTGATGATATTATCGAAGCGGTAAAAATCGGCGATACTACTTATACTATCGACATAAGAAACGATATGTTAATACCACTTTTGAAGGCAAACAAGGGTGATACTGTAACATTTACAATTATAAGGGGAATTGTTCGCCAAACAATAGATATTACTTTGGGATGAAATTATGGCTGATTACAACTTTTTGATTGAAATTGGTGGAACTTATTTTGCACTATACAAAAAAAATGGAGGGCTTGTTTTAAAAGAGCGCTCTGTTTTGGCTGTTTCAAAAAAAGATGAAAAAATAACTGTCAAGGCATTTGGTACTGAAGCTGAAAAACTTGAGCGTATAAACGACCCCAATATTTACGTTTTTTCACCATTTTCTGATGGCACAGTTGCCAATGAAGAATACGCAAAACTTCTAATTTCACACTTTTTGAAAAAAGCAGATGTAAAAAAAAAGTTTTTGAAAGAATTGTCATGTGTGCTTTGCACTTGTTGCGGACTCAATCAAAATGACAAACAACAATATCGCAATTTGTTTTATGCGTGCGGAATTGAAAATGTCGCTTTTGTATCGGGTGTTTACCTTGTTGCACTGGCAAATGACATGAAAAAGTTTTCGAAAAATAACTTTGTAATCGATATGGGCGGAAACTATGTCGATGTTGCCTTGGTCGATTTTGAAGGTGTCAATTTTGGGGCAACTTTGCCATTCGGAAGCAGAAACATAAACCTCTCTTTGATTGAACTTGTACAAAAAAAATACAAACTTGAATTGCCAGCATTTTTGGCGGAAGATATTAAGGTTGAACTTGCTTCGTTCTATGACAATGATATTTCAAGCATGAAAATTCAAGTATATGAACCTTCGATTGACAGCACAATAACAACAATGGTCTATGCAAGCGACTTGAAAGAAGTTATAATGCCATATTTGGACGAAATTTTAAAACTTGTCGAAACAACACTCAATATGCTTGATGAAAATCAACTTGCATGGATAAAACAAAACGGAATAATTTTGAGCGGCGGAATGTCGAAAATCGCTGGAGTAGAAGAATATTTCAAATCAAAATTGACACTGCCAATCAAAATGACTGACGACTGCGAAAATGCTTGCATCATAGGTGGTTCAATACTTCTTTCCAACAAAGAAATCTTGAAACAATTTATCTGAGAACAGTTTGAGAATTTTTTAAAAAAAACTTTTGCATACAATTTGACATATTATGTCAGATTGTTTTTTTTCAAATTATGTGGTATCAAATCTTGAGCATTTGTAAATTTGTTAAAAGCATTCAAACGCTTGTATTTTTCTTTTGTCTGTGATATTATTGTATTGGTATGAACTTATGAGATGTTGATTTGCTCATTTTGCTCGCAAATCATTTGCTAACGAACTTGCAAAATTTAAATTTTGCACCTCCTTGTTGGGATTATCATCAGTATTGTCTGAAATTGATCACGTCGCTTTCAGACAAAACTTATGATTTTACAAAAAAATATAAAAATGTCAGAGAACAAAATGGATAAAATAAAAATCATGGAAGCGATGGACGTGTATCTGCCGGACGTAGACGGCGTCATCAATTGTATGCACAATTATTGCTTGAATTTGAATGAAATGTCGGATGTAACAGCTGTTGTTCCAAAAAACAAAAAGGGATACAAAGACAATTTTCCTTACAAAATAAAACGATGCAAATCAATGCACGTCCCAATTTTGAATCAATATTGTGCATTGCCAAAATTGGATGAAAAAATCAAACAATTTGCCCTAAATGCTGATTTTGATATCATTCATGTACACAGTATGTTTGGAATGGGAAAATTTGCTTTGAAAATTGCAAAGAAAAAAAATATTCCGATTGTGGCGACATTTCACTCAAACATGAGACCGATATTTAAAGACGTAACGAAGTCTGATTTTATCGCAGAAAAAATGGTACAAAAAATGGGTGAATTATATAACGAATGCGACGAAGTTTTCGTTTGCTCACCTGTTGTTGCAGAACAATGCAGATCTTTTGGTTATAAAGGCAAAATTACATATCTTCCTTTTGGCACAGACCTTAAAAAATGTGACAACGTAGATGAATTGTCTATAAAAGCAAATCAATCTTTTAACCTTGACAAAGACGAACTTGTTCTTATTTATGTCGGGCGAGTTATGAAATTGAAACGAATTGATTTTATTTTAAAATCGTTAAAATTGGTCAAGGAAAAAGGTATAAAGTTTAAATTTTTTGTCGTTGGTAAGGGATTTGAAATAAACGACTTGAAAAATTTAACCAAGAAGCTTGATCTTTCAGAGGTCGTTGTTTTTACCGGCTTTTTGGAACGAAGCCTATTTCCTCAACTTTTGGCCAGAGCTGACCTGTTGCTTTTTCCGTCAATTTATGACAACTTTGGGTTGGTTAAGGTCGAGTGTGCTGGTTATCAAACACCCGGCTTGTTTATAAAAAACTCTTGTGCTGGCTTCGACGTTACAGACGGGGTTAATGGCTTTTTGTCCGACGATGATGTTGAAAGTTATGCTTGCAAAATTTGTGAAGCGGTTGAAGACAGAAGAAAATTGAAAGAAATCGGAAAAAATGCAAGCAAAGATTTGTATATATCGTGGAAAGAATGCACGGATGCACTTTTAAAGCGACTTACAGAAATAGTGGAGGAAAAGAAAAATGAAAATAAGAAGTAGAGCACCCCTTAGAATTGGACTTGCAGGGGGTGGAACGGATTTGCCATCATACAGCGACCAGTTTGGCGGAGTTGTATTTAATGCTGCGATTGGAATGTATGCATATTGCACTATTATTCCAACAAATGACAACAGGATAAAGATAATTTCCTATGACAACAAAAACGACATTGATACCGAAAGTGTACCATTTCTTGAAATTGACGATGACAACACCCTTATTCTTCATAAAGGAATTTACAATCGAATTGTAAAAGATTACAACGGGGGCAAACCTCTTTCATTTGTAATGAGTACAAGTAACGATGCACCAATTGGATCCGGACTTGGAACGTCATCAACCATGGTTGTTGCTATTTTGGAAGCTTATAACAAGTGGCTTTCACTGGGACTTACAGATTATCAAAAAGCTAAACTTGCTTATGAAATTGAAAGAGAAGATCTTAAACTAACCGGTGGTAAGCAGGACCAATATGCCGCTGTTTTTGGCGGGTTTAATTTGATGGAGTTCAAAACTGATGGGACTACGGTTGTCAATTCGCTTAGACTTGACAAAAGTATTATAAACGAACTTGAATGTTCAATACTTTTGTATTACAGTGGCACCAGCAGAAAGTCTGCAGATCAACAAAAAGAACTCGCTAAAAACATCATCAATGATCAAATTGCCAGAACTTCTGAGAAAAAAACTGAAACAATGGACGCAATGAAATCTTTGAAAGAATCGGCACACCAGATGAAAGAATGTGTTCTTATGGGTAATTTTACAGGTTTTGCGGATTGTTTGAAACGAGCTTGGGAATATAAAAAGAAAACTTCAAGCATTATTTCAAACAAACACCTTGAACAGACAATTAACTATGCTTTGGAAAATGGTGCGGAAGCTGTTAAAGTGTCTGGTGCTGGTGGTGGTGGGTTCTTGATGTTATATTGCGACCCTATCAACAGACAAAAATTGATTTATGCTATGGAAAAATTACCTGGCAAGGTTTATACGATCAAGTTTTCAAAAAACGGTACGGAAAGCTGGATAACAGATTAGGAGTATAAATGAAAGCACTTATTATGGCTGGTGGCAAGGGTACGAGACTTGTTGAAATAACAAAAAATGTTTTACCAAAACCAATGGTTCAGTTGGACGGCAAACCACTTCTGCTTCATGCTATCGACAGTTTAAAAAGAAACGGTGTTGACGAAGTGTTTATTTCGGTTGGATTCTTGTATCAAACCATAATAGATTATTTTGGTAACGGTGAAAAGTTTGGAATAAAAATAAATTACATAATTGAAGACAAGCCACTTGGCTCTGGAGGAGCGTTATATTATCTTAAAAACAAACTAACTGACGATTTCATCGTCTGCATGGGGGATGCGCTTTTTGATATTGACGTTTCCCGCATGCTTAAATTTCATAAAAAAAATAATGCGATTGCAACTCTTTTGGTTCATCCAAATTGCCATCCTTATGACAGTGACCTTGTTATAGTCGATGAAAATAACAAGATTATAAAAATTGACAAAAAGGGAACGGAAAGAAATTATTTTTACAAAAACAATGTAAATGCCGGATTTTTTATTATAAATCCATCTGCTCTATACTTTTTTGATAAACCAAAAGTCGTTTCAATGGAAAACGATTTTATCAAAAAATTGATTGAAGATGGAAAAAAGGTCGTTGCTTATAAATCGTCTGAATACATAAAAGATGTTGGAACGCCTGAAAGATATTTTGCCGGACTGCACGATTTGCAACGTGGAATTGTTCAAAAAAAGTGTTTGAGAAATAAACAAAAAGCGATTTTCTTTGACAGAGATGGGACATTGAATAAATATTGTGGCTTTGTAAGGTGTCCTGAAGATTTGGTGTTGGTAGACGATGCGGTCGAAGCGTTAAAACTTGTCAATGAAAGTCAATATCTGGCAATTATAATATCCAATCAGCCGGTGATTGCCCGCGGAGAATGCACATTTGAGGAAGTGGAAAATATATTCAATAAACTTGAAAGTGAGCTTGGGCATAAAGGCGTATATGTTGACGGAAGATATTATTGTCCGCATCATCCCCATAAGGGTTATGCGGGTGAAGTCGAAAGTTTGAAAATCAATTGCAATTGTCGCAAACCTAAAATTGGTTTGATAGAGCAAGCTGCCAAAGATTTTAATTTAAACGTTCACGATTGCGTTGTAATTGGAGATTCAAACGTTGATGTACAAACCGCTTTAAATGCTGGTATTCCCAGTATCAGAGTTCCATCAAAACTCGAAGAAGAACAAAAAATCAAAGCTACGTATGATGCTAAAAATTTGGTAGATGCAGTAAAATATTTTTTTAAAAGTAGGAGAGAATTATGAAAGGTAGAACCCAAAACATTATTATGGAATTTTTTGATGAAAAGAAAGAATTGGAGTGTTTAAAAGAGTCAATTTTGCAATCGATAAACGTGCTTGTAGATTGTATTAAGGCGGGTAAGAAAATACTTGTTTGTGGAAACGGCGGAAGCGCAGCTGACAGTGAACACATAGCAGGTGAGCTTTTAAAATCTTTTGCTCTTAAAAGAAGCACGCCAAAGGATCTAAGAGAAAAATTGGTTTCTGCCTATGGTGAGGAAGGAGCTTTGATAGCAGACAGTATTCAAGGTGGAATAAAGTGCATTCCTTTAACGTCATTTTGTGCATTTAATACAGCATATTTAAATGATTGCAATGAAAAAATGATATTTGCCCAACAGGTTAACGCTCTTGGCGATGATGGCGATATTCTTATTGCAATTTCTACAAGCGGAAATTCAAAAAACGTATGCTATGCTGTTCAGTTGGCAAAGACCAAAGGTTTAAGTGTAATTGCAATGACGGGTAAGGGGGGCGGTAAGCTCAAACATTTGTCAGACATTTTGATAAATGCACCCGAAAACATAGTCTACAAAATACAAGAAAAACACATTCAAATTTATCATCTTTTGTGTTTGGCGCTTGAAAGTGAAATTTTTGAAGATTGATTGATGGTAAATATGAGGTAAAACTAATGGAAAAAATCAATGTTTATTATTGTGTCGATAAAAAGTTCCTTGTACAACTGGTTCTGTCTTTAATTTCTCTTGCCAATCACACAAAAGCGGAATTAAACGTCATTAATCTTACGGTTGAAGTACCCGAATATAATAAAAAGGGTAAAAAATTTACGGAGAAAGAAGATGCTCTTTGTGAAAAAATTTTGAAAGAAGCAAACCCAAAGAGCACGTTTAAATCCATTGACGTTTCAGATTTGTTCAGAAAATACCTGTTAAAGGGACCAAACTTGAACAACAAGTATTATTCATACTATGTGACGGTCAGACTTTTGGCTGACCTTGTGCCAGAAATACCTGATAAAGTAATATATTTGGATGCTGATACAATTTTTGTTGGCGACGTGAAAGAACTTTGGAATATTGATGTCGATAATGTAGAGATGGCAGGAAGACGCGATATTTACAGATTATCTAAATATTTGCAAAGCGGCGTTATGCTTTTGAACATGAAAAAGATTCGAGAATCCGGCACCTTTAAAAAAGCTTGCAAGTTGTGTTGTGAAAAAAAATATTACTGGTATATTGATATGAGCGCGCTTAATACCGCTTGCAGAAAAAAGAAATTAATAAGCAAACGATACAATTCGTATAAATATCATAAAAATTGTATAATACATCATGTTTGCTCCACCAGAGAAGGAAAGGTTCCTCTTACCAAAAAGTGGCACCATAGAATCAAGACAGACGAAGAGGAATTTATGAAAAAGTTGTATCCACAGTATAATTACATATACAAAGAACTTGACAGGATAAGAAAAAGACAATATGCACAGTTCGTATAATAATATTTCAATTACAGTATAATTCGCATATAAATTAGCAAGGGTTGACAAAAGAATATTAGTGTGATATCATCTTTTCCGTCAGCCAGCCAGATGGTCGCAAGTTGCCTGTTGTGGGCAATTTGAGGAAAGTCCGGGCTTCACAGAACAGGGTGCCTGTTAACTGCAGGTGAAGGTGACTTTAAGGAAAGTGCAACAGAAAATTACCGCCAACTTTGTTGGTAAGGGTGAAAAGGCGGGGTAAGAGCCCACCGCTTGGACGGAGACGTTCAAGGCACATGTAAACCCCACCCGAAGCAAGGTTAAAAGAAGAACATGGGTTGTTCGCCCTTCTTCTTAAAAACACCGCTCGAGCATATTGGAAACAATATGCCTAGATAGATGACCATCAAATACAGAACTCGGCTTACAGACTGACTGATACAAAAAACGAGCATTATCGCTCGTTTTTTGTTTGCCAAACTATTTTTCCAAACCTTAACAAAAAATTTGCCTTTTTGAATATAAATATTGTATAGTTTATTGTATATTGTTTATACAAGGAGTTTTTATGCAAGACGAACAAATGGTAAAAGAAATTATGCAAGGTTACAAAGAAGATATCGACAAGGCGATTACATTTTTGAAATCTGAATATGCAGTGGTAAAAGCAGGCAGAGCCAATCCACACATTTTGGACAAGGTTATGGTTGATTACTATGGCAGTATGACACCACTCAATCAAATGGGGAATATTAACATCCCAGAAGCACGTATGCTTACAATCTCTCTTTGGGACTTGAATGCTATGGGTGCTGTAAGGAAAGCATTGCAAATGGCTGATTTGGGACTTACACCATCGGATGATGGACGAATTATCAGATTGGTTTTCCCAGCATTGACCGAAGAACGCAGACGCGAAATCGTAAAACAAGTCAAAAAGATTTGCGAAGATGCAAAAATAAGTTTGCGTAACGCAAGAAGGGATTGTCTTGACATGTACAAAAGCATGAAAAATGACAAACAACTTTCCGAAGACGAATACGCAGTACTTGAAAAAGATGTTCAAAAAGTTTTGGACAACGCAAACGCAACTTGTGACGAAATTTGCGCAAACAAAGAAAAGGAAGTAATGGAAGTTTGACAGACCTTATTGGAAGACCTCTTTCTTATGCAGAAGATTATCTGAAAAAAAACAATTTGTCTTACACTGTTATTGACAACAATTTTTGCGTTGAGAATGGCACAAAATTGGTTACAAATGTAAAAGCAGATAAAAACATGATTGTTCTTACTGTTGGTGAATTTATATTTGATTTAAAGGAAAGACAAAATGGACAATCAACTTGAAAAAATCCCAAATCACATCGCTTTTATAATTGACGGCAACGGAAGATGGGCAAAAGAGCAGGGAATGCCACGCAGTTATGGTCATCAAAAGGGTGTGGCAGTTGTAAAAAAGATTGCAAAAGCATGTCGCAGACGCGGAATCAAAGTCGTTTCGATTTTTGCTTTTTCAACCGAAAATTGGAATCGTCCCAAAAAGGAAGTTGACTTTTTGTTCAAATTGTTTTTGCATAACAGCAAACAAATTGACAAAAAGAAAAACTTTGACGGAGTAAGATACAATTTTATGGGCGACCTTTCAAAATTGCCAAATAATTTGCCACAAATCCTTGAAAGCATAATGCAAAAGACCAAGGATAACACCGATTTTTGTGTTAATATTGGCATAAATTATGGCGGTCGTGACGAAATTGTCCGTGCTGTCAACAAGTTGTTGAACCAAGGCAAAAAAGATGTCACAATTCAGGATATAAAGGACAATCTTGATACGTACTTTTTGCCAGACCCTGAACTTGTCGTTCGCAGTGGTGGCGAAAGACGAATAAGCAATTTTATGCTTTTTGAAATGGCTTACAGCGAAATTTATTTTACAAAAACCTATTGGCCAGCCTTTGACGAAGAAGAACTTGAAAAGGCACTTGTTGATTTTTCATCAAGAAAACGCAGATTTGGTTCAATAGTGGAGGAAAAAGAGTGAAGAACAGAATTTTCACAGCATCTATGTTGGTTGCGCTTTTGACAGTTTCATTTTTGTCGCGAGAAATTACACCATACATTTTTGATGTCTTGTTTCTTGTGATTACAACACTTGGCGCATTTGAATTTTCAAAAATTTTGTCGAAAGCAAATCTTTTCAACAGCAAAATATCGTCAGGTATTTTTCCTGTTGCAAGTTATATACTTTTTGTACTTGCAATCAATTTGAAGTTTCAAATTTGGCTTGGCGTACTTTTGGAGGTCGCACTTGCAGTTCTTGTTTTTGCATTAACCTTTTTGACAGGTGTAATTTTCAGAAAACAAACGCAAAACGAAATGATAACCCGAAATATAACTGGGATAAGCATTGCAAAATTTTCGTTTAAAAAGGCAGTAAACACAATTTTCGTGCTTGTTTATCCAACAATTCTTGCTTTTGGAATTTTGATTTTGAACCACTTTGGTGATTTCGGAATGTATGCAGGCGAATACAAAAAACAAATATCACTTTTTGCTTTGCTTTTGGCAGTTGTAATCCCAATAAGCAACGATACGTTTGCGATGCTTTGTGGCAGTTTGTTAAAAGGCAAAAAACTTTGTCCAAACATCAGCCCAAACAAAACCGTATCCGGCGCAGTAAGTGGTGTTGTGTTTGGCGTGTTGATAGCTTGTTGTCTTTACTTAATTTTGGTGTCCATAGACACTTTTTTGATTGCATTTGGTGATATAAAAATAGAATTTTGGCATATAATTATTTTATCATTTGTTACCAGCATACTTTGCCAACTTGGTGATTTGTTTGAATCTTTTGCAAAACGCAAAGCGCATGTGAAGGACAGTGGACAAGTTTTTCCAGGTCATGGTGGAGTTTTGGACAGATTTGACAGTCATTTGTTCTGTTATTTACCAATTATTTGTTACTTGTTATTTTTGATCTAGGGGGAAGTCATGAACTTTTTATCAACAGTTTTGTACGTAATTTTGGCAGTTATGGTGCTTTTGCTTATGGTTCTTATTCACGAACTTGGACACTACACCGCTGGCAGAATTCTTAATTTCAAAATCACCGAATTTTCAGTTGGGTTTGGCAAGGCACTTTTTTCAAAAACAAACAAGCGTGGCGAAAAAATTTCGCTAAGATTGTTTCCTTTGGGCGGATACTGTGCTTTCAAAGGTGAAAATGAAGGTGAAGATGGTCCAGATTGTTTCAACAGCCAGAAACCTTGGAAAAGGGTAATTGTTTATTTGGCGGGTGTAACATTCAACATCTTGTCAGCGATTGTATTCTCATTTGTTCTTTTGGTTTCATTTGGTTATGATATCCCAGAAGTAGCAAGCATCGATCCAAATTATTTGTATTCTTCACAATTTGAAATTGGCGATGCAATTTATGCAATCAACGATGAAAAAATTGATTTTGTTGTTGGAAACACTTATTCAAAATTGATTTCAAAATACAATGAAGGTGAAGATATTACTTTGAAAGTCAAACGTCGCGGCAAATTTATCGAATTGACGGTAAGACTTCAACAAGCATTTGACACCGACAACAAACTTTTGTTTGACAACAACAACAACCCAATCTTAAGGTTTGGTATCACAACAAAATCACATCCACTTTCTTTTGGTGAATCACTTGCTCGATGTGTTCCATTTACCGCAGGGCTTGTATGGATGGTCCTTAAAAGTTTTTGGATGCTTATAACTTTCCAAATACCAATTTCCGAAATAGGTGGTCCAATCACCACAATTTCAGTCATAGCAAATCAAACAAAAACAGGCGGACTTGCAACGTTCTTGTTTTTGTTACCTTTGATTGCGGCAAACCTTGGTGTATTCAACTTGTTGCCATTCCCAGCACTTGACGGTTCACACGTTGTTTTTACCACAATTGAATGGATACGCAAAAAGCCAATAAACCGAACGGTTGAAGCATATATTCATTTCGGTGGATTGGTACTTCTGTTTGGACTTGTCATTGTCGTCGATATAATACATTTGGTTTCTTGACCAAACAAAAAAAGATAGATTATGGATACAATTACAAAAGAATTAAACAAATACTTTTCAAACAAATATGATTTTTTGAAACTTTTGGAAGTGGTGTATGACAAAAGGAACTTTTGTTGTACACTAACTTTTTTGTACCCCGAAACAAAAAGCGAGATTGATGAACAAAGTCGAAGTGAAATATTTGCATTTTTGAAAAAGTTTTTGGCTTTGGACAGCAAACTTGAAGTAAAGTACAAAAAAAGTTTTTTGGATGACAGCCTCGTTCAAACCGCTGTAATGGAATATTTCAAAACTCACAACAAATCCATTTTTACAAACTTGACTAAAGACGATATTTTGGTAAAAAGAGATGCAAGTATAACAGTGATTTTGTCATTGCCCGAAATGTTCAATGAATATATAAAAACCAATCAAATTCAACAAAAACTCAAAGATTATTTGGAACATCGATTTATAGCAGAATTTTTTGTTAATTTGATTGTTGAAAACACCAAAATTGACAACGATCTTTTGCAAATGAGAAGACTTAATGTTCCTACGCCAGTTGCAAAAAAAATCAAAAGGTACGAAGTATTTGAATCCGCAGTTTTGCTTGGAAGGGAAATCCCAACATTTCCAGAATTGATACGGGAACAAAAAAGCGAAAAACAATCTGTTATTTTGGCGGGCAAGATTTCCAATATTAACAAAAAAGAGTTCAAGTCAAAAAGAGCAAAGGCTACCAAAAGCGATGTAATGAATCACTATTATACTTTTGAACTTAACGATGCGACCGGCACAATATCGTGCATATATTTTTCGTCAATTTCCAACGAAGTAAAACTTGACAAATTGTTCAATGATATGTCGTATTTGTTTCAAGGTGATATAAGACAGAATCAATTTGGAAAATTTACTTATTTTATAAGATACATAAACACCTGCAGATTTGATGAAAACCTTTCAAAACAACAATTGCAGCATGAAGAACATATAAAAGTTGAACTTAAAGATGAGTATCAGTTTGTGTATCCAAAAACGTATTATAATCCCGAACAAAGCAAACTTTTTGATATAGAATATTACAACGACTTTATCATGGATAATACTTTTGTTGTTTTTGATGTTGAAACAACTGGTCTTGATGCATCAAACTGCGAAATAATAGAAGTTGGTGCTTGCAAAGTCGAAAAGGGCGTAATAACAAAGATTTTTCAAAGCCTTGTAAAACCAAAACGATCAATTCCAGAAATGATTACAAAAATAACATCAATAGACAATTTTATGGTAAAAGATTCACCACCAATCGAACAAGTACTTGTTGATTTTGCATTGTTTGCAAAAGATTGCGTTTTGTCTGGATATAACGTTGGCTTTGATATGGGATTTATAAAAAATGCAGGCAAGGAAATGGGAATAGTTTTTGAAAACAGGGTAGAAGACGTCATGATTTTTGCAAGAGAAAAGATGGTTATCGGAAACTATACGCTCAAAAACGTTGCAAATCATCTTAATGTTTCACTCAACAACGCACATAGAGCACTTAATGATGCGCTGGCAACTGCCAACGTTTTGCTCAAATTGAATATAAGTCAAAAAAAATAAAAATTTGTTGAAAAAAATATTGACATTTGTTTCAAAATTTGATAGGATTAAAAAGTGCTAAAAATCCTATCAGTTTTGCGGGTGTAGTTCAGTGGTAGAACTCCAGCCTTCCAAGCTGGTCGCGAGGGTCCGATTCCCTTCACCCGCTCCAGATATGCATTTGTAGCTCAGCTGGATAGAGCAACGCCCTTCTAAGGCGGAGGTCGGGGGTTCGAATCCCTCCAAGTGCACCAAGCATATTGTGCTTTGTTGGGGTGTCGCCAAGCGGTAAGGCATGGGACTCTGACTCCCACATTCCTAGGTTCAAATCCTAGCACCCCAGCCAATTATTTTGTTTGGGGAAAAATAATATTGGGGTGTAGCCAAGCGGTAAGGCACGAGACTTTGACTCTCGCATGCGTAGGTTCAAATCCTGCCACCCCAGCCAAACTTACACAAAAGATACATTGCATACAATGTCGGGCAGACAATTCAATATGGTTCACTAGCTCAGCTGGCAGAGCACTTGACTTTTAATCAAGGGGTCCCGGGTTCGAATCCCGGGTGAGCCACCAGGCAAAAGGTCTTTTCAAAAGGTCTTTTTTTTGTTTTATTTCAAGATTAAATTATAAAAATAACGAAAGATTTGACGAAACTTTTTTCGGAATATCTTTCTTGAAGAGATGTTTTTTTTACTAAACATAGATT
>ULVL01070624.1_pt1 | contig 15824 bp, 10 predicted proteins | sample 1959381 | NCBI WGS metagenome assembly ULVL01 (sample SAMEA4835785, study PRJEB28245) | human gut metagenome | biome: gut microbiome; material: fecal sample | place: Denmark | collected 2008
TTCTATCAAAATGTTTTGCATTTGTCAAGAACTTTTTTCATAACTTTTTCAACTTATTTTCAAAGCAATATCTATAAAGTCATGTCTGTAAAATGTAACTCACAAGCTCTACAACTCAATGTGTCCCGCGAGTCAGCTTTGATATAATATCATCCCGGCACACATATGTCAACGGATTTTCTGCAATTAATTAAAGTAGTAAAACTGCCTTAAAAAACACAAATTTTCTAAATTGTCTGTTTATTATATACAATTCTCACAATTACTATCTGACAGCCTCTATCGCTTCCTTGATATTTGCCACACCGACAATCTCAATTCCATTAATATGCGACACTCCTGCAAGACACACTTTGGGAACAATACACTTTTTAAAGCCAAGCTTCTTTGCCTCAGCCACACGCTGCTCGGACATGGTAACTCCGCGTACCTCTCCGCTTAAGCCTACCTCTCCAAAGCATATGGTATCCTCACGCACTATAATATCCTTTTTGCTTGATGCGATTGCAAGCACTATCCCAAGGTCTATCGCCGGTTCGTTCATCCTTATACCGCCTGCTATATTCACATAAGCGTCACAGTCTGACAGTGACAGGTTGGCTCTTTTTTCAAGGACCGCCATGAGTAGATTAACTTTATTATAATCTGTACCATTTGCTGTACGCCTTGGATTATTAAAAAAACTGTGACATACAAGAGCCTGTATCTCGAGAAGTATCGGGCGGCTTCCCTCTATGGAACATGTGACAATTGATCCTGATGCTCCCTCGGGCTTACCGCTAAGCATATACTCCGACGGATTTTCCACCTCAACAAGTCCCTCCGCCTTCATTTCAAATACGCCTATCTCATTGGTCGAACCAAATCTGTTCTTAACGCCTCTAAGTATCCTGTACGACTCATACCTGTCACCCTCAAAATAAAGCACAGTATCAACCATATGCTCTAACGTCCTCGGCCCCGCAACCGCACCATCCTTTGTCACATGTCCTACTATAAAAACAGAAATACCCAGAGTCTTTGCAAGCTGCATAAGCACTCCGGTTGTCTCCCTGACCTGTGAGACACTGCCCGGTGCCGACGCTATCTCCTCATTGTACATAGTCTGGATGGAATCTATTACAACAACCTCCGGTTTTTTTCGTTGAATCACGTCCTTTGCTATATCAAGACTTGTCTCACATAAAAGCTCCAGTGAATCCGTAAAATCACCAAGTCTGTCGGCACGCATCTTTATCTGATGCAGGGATTCCTCACCTGACACATAAAGTAATGGCACCTTTTTTTGTGAAAGTTCCCTGCATACCTGAAGTAGAAGCGTGGATTTTCCTATACCCGGATCTCCTCCCACAAGCACAAGTGACCCCCTCACAATTCCTCCACCAAGCACTCTGTCAAACTCGGCTATACCTGTCACTATACGCTCCTCTTTCTCGCTTTTTACTGCCGAAAGAGGCAGAACCTGTGCCGCCTTTGATTCTTTTTTTACTTTTCCCGACGAACTTATCGACTTTTTATCTACGGTTTCCTCTACAAATGTATTCCATTCCTTACAGGCCGGGCACTGTCCCATCCATTTTGCCGATTCATAACCACATTCCTGGCAGAAAAATACAGAGGTCTTTCCTTTTGCCATATTGTTCTCCTTTATAAAATACAAAAAGCCCGGCTTTCACCGGGCTAAAAAATATGCTCTATTTTCTTGATACTTTGATATCGACTGAATCAACACCCTCAAGCTCTACGCTTAAGCTAAGCTTGCCGCCGAGATTTGTCTTCATAGTACCTGCAACAGCTCCAGCTATATCAATTTCGTACTCTGTCTCCTCTTCAAGGCCAAGAGTAATCTGAGCATCCTCAGGTCCCTCCACAGTAAATGTCACTGTATCAGCAGTCTCCTCGAAATCCATAACCGCTGTTCCCGGAACAGACTCGTATACAAAGAGTCCGTTTCTTTCGAGCTTTGTAATCTCCTTAAAGGTCTTTACCTTGTAGATATCTCCATCCTTCTCAAAATTGTCAAGCTTTGCCTTTGCAGCCAATGTATAATCTCCGAAGCTGAGCTTTCCGTTTTCCTCAGTACGGATTAATTCACTTATTACAGCCATTTTTATCCTCCCGTAGCTATATTGATATATTAATTATAAATCCAATTCTACTCAACAGTCAATGAAATTTGTTTGTTTTTCGTAGAAATTATTACCTTATTGCCGCGCTTAATTTTGCCGGTAATAATATCCTCTGACATACGGTCTTCAATCTCCTCCTGAAGTTTTCGTTTAAGAGGTCTTGCGCCATATTTTCTGTCATAGGCTTTATCCACGATAAAGGATTTTGCACTGTCGCGCACTGTGAGCTCTATATCAAGCTGTTCTTTACAGCGTTTCTTAAGCTCCTTTACAAGAAGTGTCACTATATGCTTCATGTCATCCTTGTTGAGAGCTCTAAATACAATAGTCTCGTCGATTCGGTTCAAAAACTCAGGTTTAAATATACGGCGGACCTCCTCCATGACACTGTTCTTCATACGCTCGTGATCCTGCTTTTCATCCTCACCAGCGCCAAAACCAAGGCGCTTTGGTTCTATAATAGAAGAAGCTCCTGCATTTGATGTCATGATGATTATTGTATTCTTGAAATCAACCGTGCGCCCCTGTGAATCAGTGATTCTACCATCATCAAGCACCTGTAAAAGTATATTGAACACATCAGGATGTGCTTTTTCTATCTCATCAAACAGTATAACAGAAAAAGGATTGCGTCTGACCTTCTCTGAGAGCTGTCCGCCCTCCTCATGGCCCACATATCCCGGTGGTGAACCAATCATCTTTGAAACACTATGCTTTTCCATGTACTCTGACATGTCAACACGTATCATGGCATCTTCTTTGCCAAAGACAGCCTCAGCAAGCGCCTTTGACACCTCCGTCTTACCTACTCCTGTCGGTCCCAAAAACAGGAATGAGCCAATCGGCTTCTTAGGATCCTTTAAACCAACCCGGCCTCGTCTGACTGCCTTTGCGACAGCAGAAACAGCCTCCTCCTGTCCTATTACACGCTTGTGAAGTATCTGTTCAAGCTTTGCAAGTCGTCCTGCCTCTGACTCTGTAAGCTTATTTACAGGTATTTTGGTCCATCCCGATACTACATCCGCTATCTCATTTTCGCCGACTACAGGCTGATTTTTGGCTCCTGTGCGACGGTTCTTTTTCATAAGCTTCTGCTGTTTATTTTCAAGTACTTCCTTTTCTGACATAAGCGCGCCGGCAGCTGCGAGATCTCCTTTCGACAAAGCATTTTCCAATTGGTTCTGCTTATCTGTTATCTCTTTTTTCAGAGCAAGCAGCTCGTCAGATGATGTCAGATTCTTAAGCCTTATCCTGGCTGCCGCTTCATCCATCAGGTCTATCGCCTTATCAGGTAAAAATCTGTCATTTATATATCGTGCAGAAAGGTTTACTGCTGCTTTCACACCCTCATCTGTTATGATGACACCATGATGCTTTTCATAGAGTCCCTTTAATCCTGTGAGTATCTCTATTGTCTCATCCACACCCGGCTCCTCAACCATCACCGGCTGGAAACGGCGCTCAAGCGCAGCATCCTTTTCCACGTATTTGCGGTACTCTTCTATGGTAGTGGCGCCGATTACCTGTACCTCGCCTCTGGCAAGCGCAGGCTTTAATATGTTAGATGCATCTAACGAGCCTTCTGCTCCTCCTGCACCTATTATAGTGTGAAGCTCATCAATGAAAAGCAGTACATTTTTGGCATTTGAAACCTCGCTTATCACCTTCTTGATACGCTCCTCAAACTCACCACGATACTTTGATTTGGCTACAAGCCCGGACATATCAAGAGAAACCAGTCTCTTTCCCAAAAGAATATCCGGAACATTGCCACTGACTATATCCTGCGCAAGTCCTTCTACTATAGCGGTCTTGCCCACTCCCGGCTCTCCAATCAGACATGGATTGTTTTTGCCACGGCGGCAAAGTATCTGGATAACACGCTCCATCTCCTTTTTTCTGCCTATAACAGGGTCAAGAAGCCCTGCCTCTGCCATATCTGTCAAATCTCTGGAATACTGATCTAATACAGGAGTCGCAGAATTGTATGATGTACCGTAGCTTTTCATCAGATCCCTGTATGCAGACGGATCCTCCCCCATCGCACCAAGAATATCTATAAACATCTTCTGACTGTTAACACCCATGGTGTTTAAAAGTCTTGCAGCTGCACAGTCTCCCTGCAGTACTATAGCCATCAGCAAGTGTTCTGTACCTATCTCATTGCACTCAAATCTATCGGCTTCCTCCGATGCACGCTCCAATACTCTCTGTGTCCTTGGTGAATAGCCATCCCTGTCCATCACTTCGATGTTAGCCCCCGGTGAAATCAGGTCTTCAATCATCGAAATAAGCTTATCATATTCCACATTGCAGGCTGTTAGAACCTCAGCTGCCACACCGGTGCCCTCTTTTATAAGGCCAGCCAGTATGTGCTCTGTTCCAACATAGCTGTAATTCATTTTCTTTGATATACGTGCAGCCAAATCTATTGCTTTTTTAGCCTTACTTGTATATGGTTTCAAGTCATATCCTCCAGTCATATTCACTAATTTAAGTCGATGAACTGCAAATCATCATCTTCGCTGTCATCTTCATTGTCATCCTTTGCACTGCTGTCTATAGTCTCAGACGGCTTATTTCCATCATTGACAAAGCCATCAAGTGCCATTTGAAGCTGATTCTTTAAAGCATCCTCATCAGCATCGTTTTCTGTGTCAGAAACGTTTTCCTGCCTTGAATCGTCTTTTAAATCAAACTCAGAGTTTTCATTCTCAACAGCTTTCTTAGAATCAGGTGTAATTTCTACGGTTCTTCCGACATAGGATGCATTTGATATATTTTCATCCGTAGCCATCTTTTGCTCATCTGCAGCATCTTCCGCTGTTTCTTCTGCAGCTTCTTCTGCCACTTCATCTAACGGCTCTTCTGTAACCTCTTCTTCCAGCTCATCTGCTATCTCGTCCGCAGTTTCATCAGTTGTTTCTTCCAAAGCTTCATTTGATACATCTTCTGCTGCATCATCTACATCATCATCGTCATCATGATAGTCCATTGCCTTATATTTTCTGTTTTTCACAGCTGATACCATAAGCAACAGTAACAGAATAATGATAATAAGAACCAGTATTGCAGCTAAAACAAGATATTTATTGGCAATTCCCGGGACAAGCTCGCTCTTTGTTGTATCGTTTTCCTCCTGTGCCACTGTAGGTGTACCAAGCTCAGTTCTCATATATGTGCCATCTACGCTATCATATGTGTACCAGCCACTCTCACCATTGTCATTCATAGCGTATACGAGGTAAAAATCCTTTGTCTGATCATCGGTTTTTTCGACTTTGGTCTGGTAGGCTGTTGCCACACCCTTGCCCTCTATAGAGAGCGATATCTCATTATATCCCTCAGGCACATCATCCACCTTAGGCAGTAAAACCACTATAAAATGTGACTCTGAATTGATACGGACAAACTCATATGCTGCATTCTGTGCTGCATCATATACAAAAAGCCCATTGCCGCTTTCCGACTGTAAATACACAAGCGTGATATCACCAAAGGTGCCATGAAGGGTATTGTATTCAAGTCCGTCAATCACTGTCTTTGAGTGCTCAAAACCTTCAGGAACAACATCCTCCGGAATGTCATTTACCATAGTCCACTCTGTGCCATTTATATCGAACTTCTTCCAGTTATCCTGCTTATCTGCATTCTCCGGATCATCCTCGGCTCTTCTGGTAACAACTATATTGTATGTGCTTGTGCTGCCGTCCTCTGCTGTCACAACAACGCTGACCGTATTCTCTCCAACCTCAAGTGAATCATTACCTGTGACGGATGTCACACTCGCCTTGGAATCAGCCGGATTTGCTGTAACCGCAAGGCTTGAACAGCTGTAATCTACTGTGGCTGTGTAATCCTTTGTCACAGCAGAAAACTCAGGGGAAAGCGTACCTGCTGAGATAACCAGCGAACCAAGAGATGCGTTTGAGGATTTCTTTTCCTCTTTGTTTTCGTTATCTTTATTTGCATTGCTGTCATTGCCGGTATTGCTGCCGGAATTGTCCTTGTTATCCTTGTTGCTGTTTGAATCATTGTTTGATGAAACACTTGTTACCGTCACCTTCGTGCTGGCACCGGTAATTATACCTCCGGCATCGTTGCCCTCTGCATCTCCTACAACTGTACAATATGCCTTTATAGTGCAGCTTCCTGCAGCCTTCGCCGTAAATGAAAATGACTGCGATGTGGGATATCCTGCGGCGTCACCAATATTGGCCACACCATCCCCTCCGTTACTCAGTACTCCCTCGTCAGAACTTGAGATAACTACAGTGCCAAAATATCCAGACGGCATGGAAACCGTCACCTTGACTGTTTTTCCAACAGCTACAGAGCTTGAGCTGACACTTAATCCAAGTCCCTGCGCATATACATGCTCGGCAGGTGTGAAAACAAGCATCACCGCCACAACAAGTGATAATATACATCCAAATAATTTCTTCATATTTTCCTCACATTTCTAATTCTGCGATATCTTTGATTTGCCCAGTATGTGTCTGTTCATGATTATCATATCAAGGGCATTTCCACCATCACCCTTTCTGTTGGCATCAGCTGCCTCCAGATAAGCACCTGTGAGTGTTCCCTTTCCTAAAATATGTCTGTTGAGCTTAATCATATCAAGGGCATTTACAGCACCGTCACCATTGATATCTCCATATACAACAATATCATATGTCTTTTTCAGGTTACCCGAAGCATCATAAACAGCCACTTTATTGCCTGTTGCAACCTTTCCGCTGTTTTCTGAGCCTGAGCTTGTCAGAAGCTTTACAGTACCTGATGCTGATACTGCTATATTCTTCACAAAATCAGCTGCACCGGTTCCAGGCTCAATGCCTGTAATATAAGTACCTATACTGTATTTACCTGATGTTATGTTTACATCTGTATTATTTTGGTTATTATTGTTCTGATTATTATTGCCACCTGCATTATTTGCAGATGCCGCCTGCCTGTTTATATTGATAGTGTATGTTCTTGTATCACCGCTTTGCGACTTGCAATTTACCTTAATTGTATTATTTCCGACAGCAAGCGAATAGCTTCCTGTGCCTGAAACACCACTGTTTCCTGAAACTGCATCTGCCGAAACAGTCACTGAGCTTATAGCATTTGAAACAACTGCTGAATAGTTTGTTGTCGCTCCATTGAAGGCCGGTGTGAGTGTTACACCACTTATCGCAAGCGACTGCAGATAGTTATTGGTATCGCCAGCTTTATCGAAGCCCACTGCTGACGATGGCATATTGTTGTATACAGGTATTTTAAATACAAAAGCCTGATTCTTGTCTGAATATCCTTTAGCCAGACTCTGTCCCTCAGTAAGAGCCGCTGTGGCATTGCCCATGTACTGATGGAAATACAGCGAGCTTGTATTTACTACATTAAACTTCTCAAAATACAGTGTATTTTGACCCTTATTTATATAATTGCTGCCCACCTTTACAGCTCCGCCGCTTATGGACTTTACTCTTGTATTCCAGCCCTGCTTCTTGGCAAAAGACAGACCATTTTTATAAATCTTATCCTTCGTGTTTCCGGTTGCATTAAAATTAAAATAATTATAATATCCTTCGTATCCGGAATATGTACCCGAAATAAGAGGACTCGTTCCCTTTTGTCCCTGCTCCTGCTTTAAACGCGATGCTATATGGTATGCACTTACTCCACTGCTCTTTGCCACATCCATGAATGTGCTTGCATAATTAATTTTCTCACCATTGTTGGAATAGGTCTTTGTTCCCTCCATAAATGTGCCTTTTACTATGGACTGAACACCTTCAAGTGCCTCATTCGGACTGTATGCCAGACTCTGAAACTGAAAAATATTGGTCTCATCAAGAAAATTCCTTGGATCCATGAGATAAGCAATATAGGCACTGCTTGCTGACACCCATCCCGGTTCGTACTCAACCCACGTATTTGTTGACCAGTTATATGCTCCGGCAGCTGTGGATTTCTTGGAATTGTCTGCTGATTTGGATACCAGATTAAGTCCGTTTACACTTTCATTTTCAATCACCGTATCCCAATTCAAACCTGTATTTACAGCCTCAAATGTCCATCTTGGATACTTATTGTGAAGAGCTGTAAGGTTTGGAATATAGCTGTCAGGAAAGCCTGCATTCTTCATAGCCGTGACAAAATCAGTATTGTCTCCGCTGTTATTGTATGTCACCTTTATGTATGTACTGATAGTCCAGCCCGTAAATGCCTTGCCGTTTAAAGTACCCTTGACATTGTACCAGACCACACCGTTTACCCTGGTCTCTCCAATTATGTCAACCTGATGGTTCCAGTTGAGTGAGACAACCTTGGTAGTGCCGGATGTGCCTGCTGCATTGCGGACATACACATTGCCACCTGTAATCGTACCTGTAGCATATGCTCCCGATGCGGTTGCAAGGGCAAGCTGCTCCTCATTATTCTGCTGTATGGCATCCGCATTGCCCGTGTCTGCCGAAGCATCCCCTGTCTGCGCATTGTCTGATGCAGCTGTGCCGGTACCTGCTGATACAAAATCAGACCTTATATAGCTGACACACTCCTCATTATTTGCTGCCAGATTGTACTTTGCCTTGTACCACACCTTGCCGTCTGCACCTGTGGTCTGCTCAAGAATAGTAATATCCTTGCCGTTTGAAAGCTTGTGCTCCAGCTCATACTCTGTTCCCGGTCCGCTTCTCGCCGCTACCCAGTATCTCTCATCACACACAACCTTAGCCGCCTGATCCGCATAGACTGCTATGCTGCTGTATGGTGCCAGGTCACATGCAGCTAATGACAATGTTACGACAGAGGCTGCCAGAAATTTATTTATCTTTATCATCAAATCCCATCTTTCTTATGTGCATTGTTTACATTAATCCATTATCCATTTAATTATAATAGAATATGACCTTTGTATCAATGTATTCGGCAGAAATTTATTATTTTTTTTTAAGGTATACATCGAATTGCATGCAAGCATGCATCGATGATACCTTTTGACCCTTTAATCATAATATAAAAACTCCCTTCAACGTGCAGCCCGTGCTTACGTTTCAGGGAGTTGTCTGATTCATATTCTGCTTTTTCTTACTGTCTCCTGTATCTTTTTCTAGCTGAACAGGGATTTTATCTTATCCCATAAATCCATGAAAAAGTTACCAAGCTTTTCCCAGAAGCCCGGGTCATTTATCTTATCGCCAAGCTTTGATGCCCAGTCATGTGCCTGGTTGATGACTGAATCCCAGTCGATATTGGCATCCTTAAGCTTCATAAGAAGCGATGTCAGCTTTGCAATATCATCATCAGAAAGCTTCAGGTCGTAATCCTTTGCAGCCTCCTTTATCGCATCCTTTATCTGGCTCTCATCCTTGAGCCTTCCATCGGCAAGCTGCTTCTTTAGGTCTGCAATCATTGCCTCGATATCCTGCGAATCGCCGTCAATGCTCTTGTTTAGTTCTCCTGTTGTGACAAGCTCATCCATCGCTGCGTCTGTCACCTTTTCGTCAAGCTTCTTGCCTGTCATCTCCTCGTATGCCTTTAGTGTGCCTACAAGTGCTGCCGTTCCGGAAATAGGGAAAGGTCCTGCGACTATGATTTTAGCATCAGCTATGCCTGCTGTGGCAAGCGCATTCTTGTACATTCCTACCGTACAGTAATTGATATTGTGCGTGGAAACACTAAGACCCGCACCCTTTTTATCCTCTGTAATGAGTACTGAGGAAAGTGACCTTGTGCCAATCTCGCTCTTGCTGATGTATGAATCGAGGTACTTGTGCTCCTCATCATTATTTACATAGACCACATCGTATTTGTCCAGATCAGTGAGCTCGATTCCCATAAATCCAAGCACTGTCGCTCTCTGATCCGGTGTGAGGTCTGCTCCAAGACTTAAGTATGGCTTATCATTATTGCTGATGGTCACCTTGTCGTTTGCCTCACTGCCGGCTGTCGTTGTGCTGTCTGCAGTACTGTCTGTGTTACTCTTATCAGCTGCGTCACTGCCTGATACATCAACACTTGAAACTGTATCCGTCTGCGTAGCTGTCTCTGTTGCAAATACAGCCGGATTCATCGTAAACAGTGTCACCGCAGCAAGCACGCTACATACAATACTCTTTGCTTTTTTCTTTATTAATCTAATCATTTTTCCTCCAATCTACTGCTCTATATCATACGAAATTGTAAAGCTGCTTCCGTCGAAGCTGACATCTGCCATGCTTCCGCATACCACAGGCATCATCGGCGACATATGACCTATATCCAGATCCATGATGATTGGCACATTAAACTCTCTAAGCAGTGATGAAAGCGCCTGTCTGTGGTCTATGCCAAACATTTCCTCTCCGAAGTGCGCCGGGCGTCCGATAAGAAAGCCCTTTACATTTGAAAACCATCCTGCATTTTTCATCTGCCACATAGCCCTTCTCATGCCCATCACATTAAGGTCACAAGCCTCAAGGAACCATATGATACCATCATCACTGTAGCGCTCATTAAATTCCCTTACATGGTCAAACGATGTACCAAGCAGATTGATAAGACAATCCATGCAGCCACCAAGCAGCCTGCCTCTCATAGAAAGCATGCTTTCCTTTGCCACCGCAGGAATAGAGCTGATGCACGACTTTTCAGTCAGGTTGTAACCCACAAACGGAGCATTCTCATCCTTTATCGATTCCTTCTCCCACATAGGGTAATTGGTAAAAGAAAGCTTCCTGCCACAAAGCAGATTAAATGCATCGGTAAGTGACTCATGCCACACCTCCATGCCAAAGCTGCCCGCACACGGCCCGTAAATACCTGCTGTATCTGCAATAGTAGCCTCCAAAAATGTGAAATTCGTGTTGTCGGAATAGCCCATGTACCATTTCGGCTTTGACTGCTTCACGCGCTCAAAATCAATATAAGGCACTACCTCGCACATCAGCTCGCCGCCACCACATGATATAAGCACATCACTGTCAACAGAAGCATAGCTCTCGTTCAGCTCTTCTGCGCACTTCTTAGGTGTATTGCTGATGCCTATGCCACTGTCGCACCTGCAGTTAGGTCCCTCTATCGTCTTATAACCCATGCTGTGAAACCTTTTAATGGCATTGTCAAAGGCACTCCTGTACGGCTCTGTTGTACAGCCCATCGAAGGCGCCACAAAGCCTATTGTTCCTCTATCCTTTAGAAATTCAGGGTATCTCATGTTTCTATCATCCTATCACTATTATTTACATATCTAAGCTTCTGTCTGAAGTAAAATATGTAGGATTTTATCATTTCTGTCCAGGTCATTTTACTGTCATAATTAAATGTCGTCGTGTACTGCACATGCTGTCTGTTGCACCAGTTGTATATATCATGCAGACTTATCGAATCAACATGCTTTATATTGTTCATAAACACCTTAACCTTTGAAAGCTCATCCTCACTGTCAATGTATAGATGAAAGATAGTATTCGGACATTCAATTATTATCTGCTGTTCTCCTATATTTTTCATCAATGTATCCTCTATTGAATAATGTATCCTGTGTGATTAAAAACATTATCGTCTGTCACACCGGGATGTGAGTAATAACAAAATATCGTAACTGTTCAGTACCTTCACAGTTAAAAAATATCACATAACCATAGTACTACACCGACGTCACAAAATCCAGTCATTTTTCCCTGCCAATTCTTACTATTTTATTAAGAAAAACGGTAAATATCATACTCCCTCACAGTCAAATGCCGGAATGAAGCTGTCCTTTGCCACGTCACCCTCCTGTATAAATGCATTCGTGATTCCTATTTCGAGGGCATAGTTAACAAGTCTTTCATACTCTCTCTTTGTCACTGTGCGGTTTATCTCAGGATAATCCTCTAGTGCAATCGGCGTAAACTGGCTCATCATGCTTATATATACGTGATCATGATATGTATCATACAGGTACTTAAGTACAGCCTTTGCATCATTCACATGTCCCGGCAGTAGAAGCTGTCGCACAATAACTCCCTTTTGTATGAGTCCTGTCGCATCGTCAATCACGACATCCGGCTGCTGCCTGACCATCTCTGAAAGCGCCTGCTTTGCGACAGACGGATAATCTTTTGCCCTTGAATACATTGCCGAAAGCGTACTGTCCATATATTTAAAATCCGGAAGATACACATCCACTATGCCCTCAAGCAGCTTTAGCTCTGTCACATTTTCATATCCGCTCGTATTGTATATAATAGGAAGCTTCATGCCACGGCTTTTTGCATCGTTTACCGCCCACACTATATCAGGGATATACTGCCCTGGTGTGACCAGATTGATATTATTTGCGCCTTTGCCCGCCAGTTCCATGAAGATATCACTCAGCCTCTCTTTACTGATTACCTTTCCCTCTTTTCCGTCAGAAATCTCCCTGTTCTGGCAGAACACGCAGTGTAGGCTGCAGCCTGAGAAAAAAACTGCCCCGCTTCCTCTTTTTCCTGATATGCACGGCTCCTCCCAGTAATGAAGCGCTGCGCGCGCCACCATTATTTCAGATGAAACGCCACATACGCCTGTTTGTCCGGTGCTTCTGTTTATGCCACATTTTCTGGGACACAATAAGCAATTCTCGTATTTATTCATATTTTTCATTTTAACCCTTGCTAAAAATAATGTTTGATACTACAATCTATATGATTAAAGGGTCAAAAGGTATCATCGATGCATGCTTGCATGCAATTCGATGTATACCTTAGTGACCCGCACTACACCGAGAAAGTAGCAATTTGCTGCGTGTACGCAGGAAATTAGCGGATTTCGAGGTGTAGTCAGATTACGGGAATGCGTAGCATGTAGTAATCTGATTAATCATCATTTTAAATTATACCATAACTATTCTTACAGAAGAGAATAGTTAAAATACACAATAAGGAGATTACAATGAATCAGTCAAACTGTATCGTCGCCCAGTCAGGCGGCCCAACTGTTGCAATCAACGCAAGCCTTGCAGGAGTCATCTCAGGAGTAAAAAGCTCTGAGAAATACGATATCTGCTATGGCGCCGTAAACGGAATACTCGGCATATTAAATGAGAATTATCTCAATCTGTCAGATATTTTTGCAGATGAAGCTAATCTTGAAAAACTTAAGACCACACCTGCCATGTATCTTGGCTCATGCCGCCACAAGCTACCTGATTACAAGGATGATGATTCACCATATGTATACATCTTCCACCAGTTCGATAAGCTCTCCGTAAAGGCTTTCTTTTACATCGGTGGAAATGATTCGATGGATACCGTATTAAAGTTATCCGATTATGCAAAAAAAATCAACAGTGATGTGAAAATTATAGGGATTCCAAAAACCATCGACAATGATCTGTGCATGACAGACCACACTCCGGGATTTGGCTCTGCCGCCAAATATATCGCATCAAGCATGCTCGAGATAGCCCATGATACCTTTATCTATGCTGTTAAGAGTGTGACAATCGTTGAAATCATGGGACGTGACGCAGGATGGCTCACTGCCGCTTCCGCTCTCGCACGTAATGAGTACAATACAGCGCCTCAGTTCATCTATCTGCCTGAGGTGGATTTCGACAAAGACAAATTTGTTGCCGATATAAAAGAAGCCCTTACGCACACTAACAATGTAATAGTTGCCGTATCCGAAGGAATACATGACGCAGACGGCTCATACATTACATCATCAAATGCCTCATGCGACCAGTTCGGACACCAGCAGCTAAGCGGTGCCGGAAAGGCTCTTGAGTTCATTGTGAAAGAAAACATCGGTGTCAAGGTTCGCTCAGTAGAGGTAAACGTGCTCCAGCGCTGTGCCTCACATCTTGCATCATTAACCGATATCGAGGAATCTTTTGCTCAGGGTAAAAAGGGTGTCACTATTGCAGCAGAGGGTGTGACCGCATCAATGGTATGCTTAAAGCGCATCTCAAATGATCCTTATCAGGTAGAATACACATATTCTGCTATCAAGGATATCGCAAACGAGGCCAAGTCTGTGCCAAGAGAGTGGATCAATGATGCTGGCAATGATGTGAAGCCTGAGCTTATCGAATACTTAAAGCCACTTATTCAGGGAGAAACCGCTGTAGCCTACAAGAATGGTCTGCCTGACTATATGGATGTGTCACATCTTCACAAATGTAACTGATTTTAGCTGCCGCCTACACCCCGGTGTGGGCAGCAACAGCATATCTCCAAGGAGGTCGATTTACATGAAGAAAAAAGTACTTATAACCTGCGCCGTTGTGCTTGGCGTGATTTTGGCTGTTTATCTTGGCTTTGCCTTTTATTTTAGCAGCCACTATCTGTTCAACACAAAGATTAACTCTGTAAAATACGCAGGGAAAACCGCAAAAGAGGCAATAGAAAAAAATACAGCCCTAAGCCGCGACTACCTGCTCACAATCACTGATAGAAAAGGCAACAGCTTCTCACTTAAGGGACCTGATTTTTCCTATGAATATGTCTCAAACGGTGACGAGGAGCAAATCATAAAAAGCCAGAATGCTTTTACATGGCCTGTCAGTCTTTTCAAAGCTCAAAACTATACTCTAAAGGGTTCGTCCAAATATGACGATGCCGCTTTGGCGGAAAAGCTCAAGGCTCTTGATATTTTCAGTGATGACTACATTGAGAATCCGGAGGATGCCCACATCGAGATAAAAGACGGCAAATACGATGTGATTGAAGAGAAAAATGGCTGCAAACCGATATATGACAGCATCCTTGCCGAGGTAAAGGACGCCCTGGACAACGAGCTTCCAAAGCTTAGCTTAAGTGATGAATGTTATGAAGCTCCAAAAATCACAAAGGAAAGCGATACAATCAAAAATGAAAAAGAAGCCCTCGACAAATACACTGCTTCAACCGTCACTTACAAAATTGAAGGTGCCGATGAGAAGCTTGACTCAGCCAAAATCCTTGATATGCTAAGCATCTCAGATGACGGCAGCGTGAGCATAGATGATGCCAAGGTCACTAAATATGTCCAGCAGCTTGCTTCCAAGTACAATACCTTCGGCCGCAAACGCTCATTCAAGACATCGTCCGGTGACACTATTGAAATAGGTGGTGGAGACTACGGATGGGTAGTCAGCAAGAAAAATGAGAAGGCCAAACTTCTTTCCGATTTAGAGGGAGGCAAGCCAGTGGAAAGAGAGCCTGTTTACGAGCAGACAGCACTCTACCGAGGCGCTGACGACATAGGTAATACATACATAGAGATTGACTACACAAAGCAGCACATGTGGTATTACAAGGATGGTGCTCTCCAGATGGAGTCTGATTTCGTATCAGGTAATCTCGCCCGTCAGAATGGTTCCGTAGATGGTGTATACAAGATTGTTTACAAGCAGAGAAATGCTACTCTTGTCGGTGAGGGTTACTCTTCTCCTGTCAGCTATTTCATGCCGTTTGCCTACAATATAGGTATCCATGATGCCAGCTGGCGTGATACCTTCGGAGGAACAATTTACAAAACCTCCGGCTCACACGGATGTATCAATGTGCCTCCTGCTTTTGCAGAGCAGCTGTTCAACGCTGTGGATAAGGGCACTCCTGTTGTTGCCTACTACAGAGAGGCTGTCACTCTGACAAACAATGCTGCAAAGATGTCCAATGCATACTCGTATGTGGCTCCTGATGCAGCGCAGTAAGTGTGGATTGCATTGTATCTTTTAATAATATGGGAAGGCGACCGGCGCATGGGAAATTC
>ULVL01049827.1_pt1 | contig 15693 bp, 12 predicted proteins | sample 1959381 | NCBI WGS metagenome assembly ULVL01 (sample SAMEA4835785, study PRJEB28245) | human gut metagenome | biome: gut microbiome; material: fecal sample | place: Denmark | collected 2008
CTTGAGAACGTAACAGTAGATGCAAACGGAAAAATTGATTTTACAGATAAGAGTGTAACAGAGAATACACGTGTATCTTATCCAATTGACCATATTGAAAATATTGTACGTCCAGTTTCTTCTGCACCGGCAGCACAGAATGTAATCTTCCTTTCTGCTGACGCATTCGGCGTACTTCCTCCGGTATCTATTTTGACACCAGAGCAGACACAGTACTACTTCCTTTCCGGATTTACAGCAAAACTTGCAGGTACTGAGCGTGGAATTACAGAGCCTACTCCTACATTCTCCGCATGTTTCGGACAGGCATTCTTGGAACTGCATCCTACAAAATATGCAGAAGAGCTTGTTAAGAAGATGGAGAAAAGCGGTGCAAAGGCATACCTTGTAAATACAGGATGGAACGGAACCGGCAAACGTATCTCCATTAAAGATACTCGTGGTATCATCGATGCTATCTTAAATGGTGATATTAAAAATGCACCAACAAAGAAGATTCCTTACTTCAACTTCGAAGTTCCTACAGAACTTCCTGGTGTTGATTCCGGTATTTTGGATCCTCGCGATACTTACGCAGATGCGTCTGAGTGGGAAACAAAAGCCAAAGATTTGGCAGACCGCTTCACAAAGAACTTTGTTAAGTATGAAGGAAATGATGCAGGTAAAGCACTTGTAGCAGCAGGTCCTCAGAAATAATTATTATTTTAAATATGAAAAGAGGGTGCCAGGGACAAAAGATTGTTCCTGACATCCTTTTTGATTGGATGGAAGAATGAATAAAGAAACAAATAATCCATTGGGAGTACAGCCGGTAAATCGTTTGCTTTCCCAGTTTGCAATTCCGAGTATAATTTCGATGCTGGTTGGCTCCCTTTACAATATTGTTGACCAGTTTTTTATTGGACAGAGAGTGGGCGAATTGGGAAATGCGGCTACTAACATTGCATTTCCGTTATCCACTTCGTGTCTGGCACTTGCCTTATTAATTGGAATTGGCGGTTCGTCTGCATTTAACCTTGCGATGGGGAGCGGTCATGAGAAAAGAGCGGTAAATATTATGGGAAATGCCGTTGTTTTGCTTGCTGGAAGTGGTCTTGTTTTATCAATCATTACACTTCTGTTTTTGAAGCCGCTTCTTTTGTTCTTTGGTTCGCCAAAGGCAGTTCTTCCCTACGCAATGGAATATACGAAAATTACAGCGTTTGGCTTTCCGTTTTTACTTTTATCAACCGGTGGCGGACATTTGATACGAGCTGATGGCAGACCTCGGATTACGATGCTTTGTAATCTCGTGGGCGCTGTGTTAAACACAATATTAGATGCCTTGTTTGTATTTGGGTTAAACCTTGGTATGTCAGGAGCGGCACTTGCTACGATTATTGGTCAGATAGTGTCAGGAGCTCTGGCAATCAGGTATTTGATGCATGGGAAAACAGTTACGATACGCAGAGAAAATTTGAGAGTAAAATGGGAAAATGTAACAAGAATTGCTTCGCTTGGTATGGCACCGTGCAGCAATCAGGTAGCAATGATGGTTGTGCAGATTATTATGAACCAGTCGTTGAAGCATTACGGTTCCCACTCGATTTACGGCGAAAATATTCCGATTGCGTGTGCCGGCATTATTACAAAAGTAAACATGATTTTTATGTCCTTTGTCATTGGACTTTCGCAGGGCTTACAGCCGATTGCAAGTTTTAATTATGGAGCGGGGAAAAAGGGGCGTGTGAAGGAAGCATATATAAAAGCAATTTCCATTGGTGCTGTTTTAGCAGTAATTGCATTTTTTATGTTTCAGTTTTTCCCAAGACAAATTATTTCCATTTTCGGAGATGGTTCCGAACTGTATTATCAGTTTGCAATTCGGTATTTTCATGTCTTTTTGTTTTTTACATTTGTCAATTTTATGCAGCCGATTACGTCGAATTTTTTCACAGCGATTGGCAAACCTAAGGTTGGCAGCTTTTTGGCATTGACAAGGCAGATTCTATTTTTACTGCCGTTAATCCTTTTGTTCCCGTTGTTTTTGGGAATTGATGGAATTATGTATGCTGGTCCGGTGGCAGACTGTTTAGCGGCGGTTGTCTGTTTTATTATGGTTTACCGGGAATTGAGAAATTTTAACCAAAAATGAAATGAGAAATAATATCATTGATTTGCTTGAAATTAGGTATAGAAAATGTTAGTATTACATTCAGCAATAGACATTTGCGATTTTTAAGGAGGTAACAAGATGAAAGAGTTCAAAGAATGGGATGGATTTGAAGGAAAAATCTGGAAAGAAGAGATTAATACCAGAGATTTCATTCAGAAGAATTACACCCCATATGATGGAGATGAGAGCTTTTTGGCAGGTCCTACTGATGCAACCAATCAGCTTTGGGGCGAGTTGCAGAAACTTCAGAAAGAAGAGCGTGCCAATAATGGCGTTTTAGATATGGAGACAGAGGTTGTATCTTCTCTGACTGCATATGGCCCGGGATATATTAAAGAAGAATTGAAAGATTTGGAGAAAATTGTTGGTCTTCAGACAGACAAGCCGTTGAAACGTGCATTTATGCCATACGGTGGTATCAAGATGGCAGAGCAGGCATGTACAACTTATGGTTACACACCAAATCCAAAATTTAATAAAATATTTAATGAATACCATAAAACACACAATGCTGCTGTTTTTGATGCGTATACACCGGAGATGAAAAAGGCTCGTCCCAGCCACATCGTAACCGGTCTTCCGGATACTTACGGACGTGGACGTATCGTCGGCGATTACCGTCGTGTAGCTTTGTATGGTATTGACTTTTTGATTGAGCAGAAACAGAAAGATAAAGCAAACTGTGGATGCGGAACAATGACAGACGATGTAATTCGTCTTCGTGAGGAAATTGCAGAGCAGATTAAAGCATTGCAGGGAATGAAAGAAATGGCTCAGATTTATGGCTATGACATTTCACGTCCGGCAAAAGATGCAAAAGAAGCTGTTCAGTGGCTTTACTTTGGTTATCTGGCTGCTATTAAGACACAGAATGGTGCTGCCATGAGTGTAGGACGTATTTCTACATTCCTCGATATTTATATTGAGCGTGACTTGAAAAAAGGCATCCTGACAGAGACAGAAGCACAGGAATTGATTGATCATATGACAATGAAATTCCGTATGGTTAAATTTGCCCGTATTCCTTCTTACAACCAGTTGTTCTCCGGTGACCCGGTATGGGCAACATTGGAAGTGGCAGGTATCGGTATGGATGGACGTTCCATGGTAACGAAGAATGACTTCCGTTTCCTTCATACATTGGAGAACATGGGACCTTCACCGGAGCCTAACTTAACCGTGTTGTATTCGTCTGATTTGCCGGAAACATTTAAGAAATATGCTTCTGACATTTCCATTCGTACAAGTTCCATTCAGTATGAGAACGACGATGTGATGAAACCGGTATGGGGCGATGATTACTCCATCTGCTGTTGTGTATCTGCTACACAGACAGGTAAGGAAATGCAGTTCTTCGGAGCAAGAGCAAACCTTGCAAAAGCACTGTTGTACGCAATCAATGGTGGTGTGGACGAAAAAGAATTTAATCAGGTCGGACCGGCCTACAAACCGATTACGTCCGAATACCTTGACTATGATGAGGTTATGGAAAGTTATGACCGCATGCTTGACTGGCTGGCAGGTCTGTATGTAAATATTTTGAACCTGATTCAGTATATGCATGATAAATATTACTACGAAGCTGCTGAGATGGCTCTTATTGATACCGATGTACGCCGTACATTCGCAACCGGTATCGCAGGATTCTCTCATGTAATTGACTCTTTGAGTGCAATTAAGTACGCAAAAGTTAAGACAGTTCGTAATGAAGATGGTATTGTAGTAGGATTTGAGACAGAGGGAGACTTCCCACGTTACGGTAACGATGATGAGCGTGCCGATGAGATTGGTGTATGGCTTCTTGGTACATTCCTTGATAAGATTAAAAAATATCATACGTACCGTGATTCCGAGCCTACAACATCGATTCTTACCATTACTTCCAATGTGGTATATGGTAAAGCAACCGGTATGATGCCGGATGGAAGAAAAGCATTTACTCCATTTGCACCTGGTGCATCACCAAGTTACGGAGCAGAGCAGAATGGTTTGCTTGCTTCCCTGAACTCCGTTGCTAAACTCCCATATCACTGGGCTTTGGATGGAATTTCCAATACGCAGACGATTAATCCGGACGCATTGGGACATAATGAGGATGAGCGTAAGAACAATTTGGTTCAGGTACTTGACGGATACTTCGATCAGGGAGCACATCACTTGAATGTCAATGTATTTGGAAAAGAAAAATTGTTGGATGCACAGAAACATCCGGAAAAAGAAGAATACGCAAACTTTACGATTCGTGTATCCGGTTATGCCGTTAAATTTATCGATTTGACCGAAGAACAGCAGAATGATGTAATTGCACGTACCTGCCACGGAAGAATGTAAAGAAAAGCTTCAAAAAAATTCTGGATGCACAGCCGGGAAGTTTGTCCCGGTTGTGCATCTTTTTCAAGTGAAAGAGAGGTAATTATGAAGGGATATGTTCATAGTATTGAGACATTTGGTCTGGTGGATGGACCGGGCGTGAGGTATGTACTTTTTGTACAGGGCTGTAAGATGCGCTGCCGGTATTGTCATAATCCCGAGACTTGGAAGATTTGCACAGATGAAGATGAAAAAATGGATGTCGGACTTGGCTGGCAGACGGCAAAAGAGGCATTTGATCGTGCTTACCGTTATCAGAATTACTGGAAAAATAATGGAGGGATTCCCGTCAGTGGCGGCGAGCCATTGTTGCAGATTGATTTTGTTACAGAACTTTTTAGGTATGCAAAAGAAAAGGGGGTTCACACGACTTTAGATACCAGTGGAAGTGTTTATGGAGAAGAACCGGCAACCGTTGAAAAGTTTGAAAAACTGATGGAAGTTACAGACCTTGTAATGTTAGATATCAAGGAAATGGATGAGGAAAAACACAAGAAATTGACCGGACGAAGCAACAAAAATATTCTTGCGATGGCAGATAAAATGAATGAAATGGGAAAAGAAATGTGGATTCGCCACGTTCTTGTTCCGGGGCTTACTGATGGCAAAGAGGATTTGAAAGCACTTCGAAAAAAACTGGATGAGTGGACGAATGTGAGCCGTGTGGAAATTCTACCGTATCACACACTTGGTCTTTTTAAATGGGAAAATCTTGGCATTCCGTATTCACTTGAAGGTGTTCCGGTGCCAACGGAGGAACAAGTGAAGGAAGCAGAAGAAATATTGGGGATAAAAAAATAATAGGAAATCCTTGTAAAATGTGGTAGAATAGATAATAAATTACATGAAAAATAAAGGAGTTAAAAAATGAGTGAGTACAAATTAAATACAAGATGTGTGCAGGGGGGATATACACCGGGAAATGGGGAACCCAGACAGATTCCGATTATTCAGTCAACGACATTTAAGTATGATACCAGCGAGGATATGGGAAGATTGTTTGATTTGGAGGCGGAAGGGTATTTTTATACACGTCTTCAGAATCCAACCAATGACATGGTAGCGGCTAAGATTGCAGAACTTGAGGGTGGTACAGCAGCAATGCTTACCTCTTCCGGACAGGCTGCCAACTTCTTTGCACTTTTTAACATTTGCGAAAATGGAAGTCATATTGTTTCTTCCTCCAGCATTTACGGAGGAACCTTTAACTTAATTGAAGTGACAATGAAAAAGATGGGAATTGATGTTACATTTGTTTCTCCGGACTGTACAGAAGAGGAACTGAATGCGGCATTCAAAGATAACACAAGAGCGGTATTTGGCGAGACGATTGCCAATCCGGCACTTACGGTTTTGGACATTGAAAAATTTGCGAGAGCAGCACATGCACACGGGGTACCGCTGATTGTAGATAATACATTCCCGACACCGATTAACTGCCGCCCAATTGAGTGGGGAGCTGATATTGTCACTCATTCGACGACAAAGTACATGGATGGCCACGGTGCAGCAGTAGGTGGCGCAATTGTGGATTCCGGCAAGTTTGACTGGATGGCTCATGCAGATAAATTCCCGGGACTTTGTACACCGGATGAGTCGTATCACGGAATCACGTATGCAGAGAAGTTTGGTAAGGAAGGCGCATTTATTACAAAATGTACCGCACAGTTGATGCGTGATCTTGGTTGTATTCAATCTCCACAGCATGCCTTTTATTTAAATCTTGGCTTGGAGTCTCTTCACGTGAGAATGCCACGCCACGTGGAAAATGCGCAGGCGGTTGCAGAATTCTTGGAAAGTCATGAAAAGGTAGCGCATGTAAGTTACTCCGGTCTTAAAAGTGACCCGTATTATGAATTAGGTCAGAAATATCTGCCAAATGGTGGATGCGGCGTTGTTTCTTTTGAATTAAAAGGCGGCCGTGCGGCGGCAGAAAGTTTTATGAAACGTTTGAAACTGGCAGCAATCGAAACCCATGTTGCAGATGCCAGAACGTGCTGCTTAAATCCGGCAACATCGACACACCGTCAGATGAATGATGAGCAGCTTTTGGCAGCCGGTATTCCGGCAGGCCTTGTTCGTATTTCTTGCGGACTTGAAGATAAAGAGGATTTAATTGCTGATTTGAAGCAGGCGTTAGAGGATTAGTGGTACTATTGCGTATAAATGTGTCGGAAAGAAACAATTTAACGGAGGATTAAGTAATGGAGGAACGATTAAAGCGCCAGCTTGATTTTGCTTTGGAAATTGACAAAGAAAAAAATATTTTCAGACAGACTCACCTTTCCGGGCACGGACGCAACGAAAATGATGCGGAGCATGCCTGGCATATGGCGATTATGGCGTATCTTTTAAAAGAGTATGCGAACGAACCGGTTGATATTGCGAAAGTAATGCTTATGTGTCTGATTCACGATATTGTCGAAATTGATGCGGGGGATACCTATGCGTATGATGAGGAAGCGTTAAAGACGCAGAAAGCCCGTGAAGATGCAGCGAAAGAACGAATTTTTTCTATTTTGCCGGAGGAGCAAAAAGAAGAGTTTATGGCACTTTTCGACGAATTTGAAGAGTTTGCCACGCCGGAGTCGAAGTTTGCCCATGCGATGGATAATTTGCAGCCACTTATGTTAAATAACAGCAACGATGGTGGAGACTGGCGAAGGCATGAGGTCTGCGCAGAGCAGGTGTACGGCAGACAAAATAAAACACGCCTTGGTTCGGAGAAACTATATGAAATTACGAAACAGATTATCGAAGAAAATATTGAGAAGGGAAATATCAAACGCTGATGTTTTTTGCTAAAGTCTGTTGACTTTGGAAGTGAGGAAACAGCAAGTTGCTTTTCTAAATGCTAATATGCTGATATGATATTAGTATTGGAGGTGAAAACAATGGAAACAAAAAATGTGATATTAGAACTTCGTACGAAAAAGGGATTATCTCAGGATGAATTAGCTGAGAAGGTAATGGTTACAAGACAGGCAGTTTCACGCTGGGAAAATGGTGAAACTGTCCCCAATACAGAAACGCTAAAGCTTTTATCAAAGGAATTCAATGTTACAATTAATACGCTTTTAGGTGCTCCCAGACAACTGATTTGTCAGTGCTGTGGAATGCCTTTGGAAGATGAAATTGTTAGTCATGATAGGGATGGCTCTTTGAATGAGAATTACTGTAAGTGGTGTTATGCCGATGGAACTTATACCTACAGCAATATGGACGATTTGATTGATGTGTGTGTAAAGCATATGATAAATCAAGGCTTTACAGAAGAACAGGCGCGTGCTCATATGAAAGCAACTCTTCCGACATTGGATTATTGGAAGAAGTATGAACAGCTTAGCGATGATGGGCAGTTTGAAATGTTCAAGGAACAGCTGATTAAAGAAATCAATGAGCTTCCTATTGAAGGGATGCCAAAGGTTGAAAGGCTGAATGCATTAGTTGGGTCCTATGTGAACTTGGCATACCCATTACCAAGTGGTGCAAGTGTTAAGTTCCTAAACGACCAGACAACATATTTGGGAAATCAGTTAGAATCCGAGTTTGGTGATGCCAGATGTTATGGTATTTTAGCAAATATGGATTTTATAATGGTTTGCACATATGAGGCAGAAGGAAAAAATCCAGAGCTGATTCTTTATAAGAAAAGATAGGTATTTATAGCTAGCCATGTTGTGGAAAAAGAAAATGTTGACTGTATTTGCTAATATAACAAATACAGTCAATCATTTTATGGATAAGCGTTGACTGTAAAAAGGGTTTTAATCAAATAGGTCATATAAAAATTGAAATATGGGTGGCTGTAAATGGAGTTTTTTGGAATCAGGTCAACAGCATAACCGGATGAAAGGAAAGAATATGGCGAACTTAATTATAGTATGTGGACCGCAGGCAGTTGGAAAAATGACGGTAGCAGAGAGTCTGAGAGATAAACTGAAATACAACATGATGATGAATCATGACAGTATTGAAATATCAGATAAGATATTTGGATTTGCTACACCTGCACAGAAGGAATTTAATTATTATATTAGAGAAAAAGCATTTCAGCTGGCAGTTAAACATAATGTGGATATGATATTTACTTATGTTGCCGCGTTTGAATTACAGAAAGAAATTGATTATCTAAAAAATTTGGAAAACCAATTTATAAAAAGCGGTGGAAAATTTTATTTTGTGGAGCTTAGTGCAGATTTAGAGACTCGTTTAGAGCGCAATCTGACACCGCACAGAATGGAAAGAAAGGCATCCAAACGTGATGTAAAATGGAGTAGAGAGAATTTACTTAGGGATGCACAAAGACATCAACTGAATACGAAAGATGGAGAAATCTTATTTGATAATCATATAAAAATTGATAACACAAATCTTTCGCCAGATGAAGTAGCAGATATGGTGATTGAGAGATATCACATTGCTGCAAATGAAAAAGACGAAAAGGAGTATCGTTACGGAATATGAAAATATACGAAGTTTCCGAAAGAACAACTAAATTGTTGACAAATATTATAAAAGTTTGGGAGCAGTCGGTTCGTGCAACGCATCTTTTTCTTTTCCCAAAGGAAAGAGGAAAAGGAATTGGCAGACAATTGCTGCAATATGGAATTCATAATTATGAAATTCGAGAAGTGGCAGTGAATGAGCAGAACCCACAGGCAGTAGGATTTTATGAGCATATGGGATTTGCAGCTTATAAAAGAACAGACCTTGATGAGCAGGGAAATCCATATCCGCTTTTGTATATGAAAAGAGGATGAGTATTTATAACTGACCGTGTTGCGGGAAAAAGAAAATGATGATGCTAATTTGTTGACTGGATTTGAAAAAGTTACAAATGCAGTCAACCATTTTCCGAGTAAGTGTTGACCGTAAAAAGAGTTTTAATAAAATAGGTCAAAAAAATAATGAAAATAAATGACTGTTTTTGTAATAATGTTAATTTCAGTCAATAAATAAATTGAAAAGGTTGACCTAAATGAGAAAAAAACGAAAACAGGTCAAATAAAAACGTAAATAGGGATGACTGTAAATGGAGTTTTTTGAAATCAGGTCAACAGGAAGATTGTTATTGTAGAAAAATTTATATGTATGATGATATTCGGAATTTTGAAATAAAAATATCGATGGATAATAGATGTTTGACATAATTCTAGTTTGATGTTAATATAGTGATAGAAAAAGTGCTACCGATAGACGGTTAGCCTGATTGTTTTTTTGCAAAATGATCGCTAAGTTTCTCAGGACTGGGCGGTCATTTTTGTGTTTTATCATTGCTCTTAGAACCAACGGTATAACCAAGAGCAAAGCATGTAATACATAAGCTGATGATGGCTATAAACAATTCCGTTGTAAGCATAAGCACAAATCCTCCTCATGAGATTTCCATAAAGGATTTCTATGTAAACGCAGGCTAATACTCCTGCGACGAAGGCGAACCGCCTACCGAATAGGGTAGCACTAATGATAGTTTAACACACATGTGTATAGTAATCAACAATTGCTTTTTTATACACCTTATTATTTGATACAAAACTGAGTTTGAAATGATGGGTTTGAGTGCCCACGAGACGCAAAGCTTTTCTGCGGAATTACGGAAAACAAAAAAGTGCTAACGAACAATTGACACAAACTACTCAACAAAAATATCGACCTTCCCCCCTTTTTATGTTATAATAACTCATTATGACTTAGGAAGGGGGCTTTTTGCATATGAACAAAGACAAGAAAAATGTTTGTATCGGGTTGTTAGCACATGTGGACGCAGGAAAAACAACGTTGTCAGAAGCCCTTTTGTATCAGGCGGGAGTGTTGAAAAATCCGGGACGTGTGGACAAGGGGGATGCCTACTTAGATACATTTGCGATGGAAAAAGAGAGAGGAATCACGATTTTTTCCAAGCAGGCAGTTTTTTCGTGGGAGGATATGCAGGTGACGTTGTTGGATACGCCGGGGCATATTGATTTTTCAGCGGAGATGGAGAGGACATTACAGGTTCTTGATTATGCCGTGTTAGTAATTAGCGGACCGGATGGGGTGCAGGGGCACACACAGACACTGTGGAAACTTTTGGAAAAATATCAGATTCCGGTTTTTATTTTTGTAAATAAAATGGATCAGCCGGGAACGGAAAAAGAATTTATTTTAGGAGAACTTCAGGCAAAACTAAATTCTTCGGTGACAGATTTTTCAGATTTACAAAGTGAAGAATTTTATGAGCAGGTTTCTCTTTGCGAAGAAGAAATGCTGAATCAGTATTTAGAACAGGGAGAAGTGGAAGTTTCGCAGATCGCAGAAAAAATCAGCGAGAGAAAGATTTTCCCGTGTGTGTTTGGGTCGGCACTGCGGATGGAAGGCGTTAAGCATTTACTGGAGGTAATGCAGACACTCCTTTTGGAGCCATCTTACGATGAGGTGTTTGGGGCAAAAGTGTTTAAAATAATGCGTGATGATAAGGGAGCCAGACTCACTTATGTTAAAGTGACCGGAGGGCAGTTAAAACCTCGTATGGAACTGTCCGATAAAAAGGGTGAGTGGACAGAAAAAATTAATCAAATCCGTGTGTACTCCGGAAGCCGTTTTGAGACTGTGGCACAAGCAGTTCCGGGTATGATTTGTGCGCTGACGGGGCTCACAAAGACGTATCCCGGGGAGGGACTTGGTGCAGAGTTTGACAGCGGTGCACCGGTATTGGAGCCGGTACTGACTTACCGCATTTTATTTCAGGATGGAGAAGAACCGGCAAAAATGCTTCCAAAACTTCGTGAGATTGAGGAAGAGGAACCGGCGCTTCACATTGTCTGGAATGAAGAATTACAGGAAATTCATGCGCAGGTGATGGGAGAAGTGCAGATTGAAATTATTAAGCGGTGGATTTTGGAGCGGTATGGTGTTTCTGTTACATTTGGAACCGGCAACATTGTTTACAAAGAGACGATTTGCGAGCCGGTCGAGGGTGTCGGTCATTATGAGCCATTACGGCACTATGCGGAAGTTCACTTGTGGATGGAGCCGCTTGCCGTGGGGAGCGGTGTTCAGATTTCGACAGACTGCAGTGAAGATAAGCTGGACAAAAACTGGCAGCGGCTGATTTTGACGCATTTGGCAGAAAAAGAACACAAAGGTGTGCTTACGGGAGCCGGACTTACCGATGTAAAACTTACATTAATTGCCGGCAGAGCGCATAATAAACATACCGAGGGCGGAGATTTCCGTGAGGCGACTTATCGTGCCGTGCGCCAGGGACTGATGCAGACGAAATCGGTTTTGTTAGAGCCGTATTATGAATACCGACTTATCGTGCCGGAAACGTCAATTGGACGGGCAATGACAGATATTGAGCGCATGGCGGGAAGCTTTACCCTGCAGCAGAATTTACCGCAGACAAATGGCGAAGGGGCACAACCGATGGCAGTTCTTACCGGAGAAGCTCCTGTCAGTACCATGCGGGATTATACGCAGGAAGTCACTGCCTACACAAAAGGACATGGACAGTTGTTCTGCTCGCTTTTAGGATATCGTCCATGCCACAATGCAGATGAAGTAATTGCCGCAAAACAGTACGATGCCGACCATGATGTGAAAAATCCAAGTGGTTCGGTATTCTGTGCACATGGTGCCGGATTTTTTGTTCCATGGAATCAGGTGTTTGACTATATGCATATTGACACGTCAAAACGGGCAAACAGAGATTCTTCTGAAATGGAAAATGACGTGACAGAGAAAAAAGAGCCGAAAAAGCAGGAAGAAGAATGGCTGGATGTATCAGAAATTGATTCCATTTTGGAAAGAAGTTCTTTTGCCAATCGTAAGCAGGGGGTTGTTTCACACAAAGGAATTTCTGCAAAGCGGGTAAGTTCTGTCAAAGAAAAGCCGGTTGGTTTGTCAAAGCCAAGAAAAAAACAGATGCCGGATGTTAATTACTTGCTGGTTGATGGGTATAATATTATCTTTGCATGGGAAGAATTAAAAATGCTGGCGCAAAGCGACATTGCGGCGGCAAGAGGAAAACTGATGGATATCCTGTGTAATTATCAGGGTTTTCATAAATGTGAGCTGATTTTAGTATTTGATGCGTACCGTGTGGCAAACCACAAAACGGAAGTCTTGGATTACCATAACATTCATGTGGTTTACACAAAAGAGGCGGAAACGGCAGACCAGTACATTGAAAAATTTGCTCACGAAAATGGTAAAAAATATCGTATTACCGTTGCAACATCCGATGGATTGGAGCAGATTATCATTCGCGGAGCCGGGTGCAGGCTTTTGTCTGCCAGAGATTTTGAAGCGGATGTGAAACGCTCAGAGCAGGCGATACGGGAAATTTTAAAAGAACAATAAGAATTGGAGGAATGACAAATGGCAGCAATTGAAATAACGAAGGAAAATTATGAAGCAGAAGTATTACAGTCGGACAAACCGGTACTGTTAGATTTTTGGGCATCCTGGTGTGGACCATGCCAGATGGTATCACCGGTAATTGAGCAGATTGGAGAGGAAAATGATTCGATCCGCGTCGGTAAAGTAAATGTGGATGAACAGGGTGAACTTACGATGCAGTTTCGTGTCGTGTCGATTCCGACATTGGTTGTTATGAAGGGTGGAGAAGAGGTAAACCGAATTGTTGGGGCTGCCTCGAAAAGCGAAATTTTAGCAATGCTGTAAAAGCAAAAGAAGGGGGAGTAAAAAATGACAGCGAAAAAGAAACGATTGCTTTTTATGGTGCTTGGCGTCTGTTTGTGTGCACTTATTGCGGTGTTGATAGGGGAGAGGGCAATATCAGACAATAAAAAAGAATACGCAGAAAGATGCAGTGAATTCGCTGGGATTTGGACAGATAAGGATAAGACGATATCTCTTGAGATACAGCGGGTGACAAGTGAGGCTATTTTCTTTTCTTTAGATGAAAAAAACAATCGACTGTTTTCTGGAAGAGCAGTTGGGGATGAAACCTATGAATTCACTTATAATTCGACGGGGAACATGTATCGGATGTCAATCCGGCCGGGAACGGAAAATAAGCTGACAATTCAGTTGTTAGACAAAAAGGTCAGATTAAATTTCCCGGGTGGAGGAATGAAAAAACAGAAACCGCCAAGATTTAATGGCATGCTGACGAAAAAAACGTCATTGGTGAATCAAAAGGCTTATTCACTTTCCGGTTATTTGGGAACAAAAAAGGAGCCAGCGAGAGCATTGAATCGGTATTGCTCGTTTAGCCGGTTAGAGGATGGCACGATATGGCGGGTGCATACGCTGCTCGACGAAACAGGGGAATATTTTAAAACGAATATATTGGGAATTACCATGAATTCAACATTGTCTGAGTGTAAGAGGGCACTTGGAAAGATGATATCTGAGCAGGCACTTGTCTGGAAAGGAATGCGGAGACAGTATGAAAATGACAAGTATGTCAGCACCATTGTAACCAATGAATTTGGTGTTATAATAGAAATGGATTGTCAGCTTAAGAACCTGCCCGGGGCAAAGAGAGAAGGGGAATTTATTCTGAAAGGAAATACTTTGTACCGGTTTGCCGGGGATTATACTGGCGGAATAAAAATTACGATACCGGCAAAATGTAACCGGATTTCTTCGCATGCTTTTGATGCAGGAGAATATGGGTATTCACTCAATGAAAAGCGGAAATATACAAGGAACATTACGATTCCCAAAAAAGTATTTGTTGAAGAGGATGCGTTTGCAAATTGCGGTTCTCTTACGATAACGATTGCAGAGGGAACGACGAAAATAACGAAAAAAGCGTTTGCCCATATGGTTTCAGAAGAGTCCATGATGAAAAAAATTAAGTGGGTAGAGGTAAATCTGCCTTCTTCCCTTGAAGTGGTGGAAGAGGGAGCGTTTGCTTTGGGAGAGTCCACAGACAAACTGCGCAGATTCTGGCAGATATATTCCTGGGATTCTGAGAGAATACCGGTACGTATAAATACCTTAAAGATAATGAGAGAATTTACACTTACATATATAGGAGATAATGCGTTTTGGGGAATTGATATGGATGGACTTCCACCAGGACTAACCTATCTGGGGACTAATTATACGGTTCAGCTGTATAGTTCGGGTTATGATTCCGATAGTAAGCTTGCGCTGCCCGTCTCGTTGAAAAAACTAAAATCTCATACCATTTATCTGTTGGATACTTTGGATAAACTGTATCTGCCAGATGATTTGGAGATTTTAGAGGATGATGCAATTTTTGGAGGCAGTGTACAGCAATTTGTATATAAAAGTGGATTAAATAAATTCAAACAGGAAAAAACATTTGGACAGTGGATTCGTTCCAAAGATGGCAGTGTCCTTTGCACAACAAATGTGATACAATATAATTCGAGATTAAAAAAGATGGAAATGGCATCGGGTGATTTTGAAAAACTACCTAATGAATATTACGAGAAATATAAAAAGAATTGTATTGTAGTGAAAGTGCCGGAAGGTGTTAAGGAAATTTGGGGAATGGCAAACCTTTCAACTTATGAGAAGGTAATTCTTCCGAAATCGTTAAAGAAGGTTAATGTTGAAGGAATTTTCTCAGATTTAACCGGACGAGTAGTGTTTCTTGGCGATAAAGTTCCGGAATTTACAGGAGAATGCGATATAAACCTGGGTGATGAGTTTGAAATCCGTGTAAAAAAGGGACTAGAGCGAAAGATGCTTCGGGCATTAAAAAAACATTTTTTAATGTCAAGTGATACGCTGAAAAGATATATTACAACTTTTTGACAAAACAAAGAATTAAACTATAATAAAATGTTGGGGGATAATCAAATTTTGAATTTTAGACCCTGGGCAGTATAAGATAGAATGGAGGAAAAAAAGAAATGAAACAATTGGTAAAGGGAATTGTCTTTGCGGCAGCAGCACTTATGCTTATGCAGGCACCGCAGGCACAGGCAAAGGTAAAAGTAAAAAAGGTAACGGTAAAGAGTAATTATGGAAGTAGTGTCCATGTTGCAGTTGGAAAAAAAGTGAAACTTACAACGACTGTGAAAGTATCACCGAATAAGTCGGCAAATAAAAAAGTTTCCTATAAATCTTCCAATAAAAAGATTGCAACGGTTTCATCATCCGGATATGTGAAAGGAATCAAAACCGGAAAATGTAAAATTACCGTGACATCCAAAAAGAATAAAAAGAAGAAAGCT
>ULVL01031849.1_pt1 | contig 15461 bp, 8 predicted proteins | sample 1959381 | NCBI WGS metagenome assembly ULVL01 (sample SAMEA4835785, study PRJEB28245) | human gut metagenome | biome: gut microbiome; material: fecal sample | place: Denmark | collected 2008
GCAGCATTGGCACGGGGCTGGCGGTCGCCGGGACGTTCGCACTCGTGCGCTTCCGCTCCGTGCCCGGTACGGCGCGCGAAATTGCGGCGATTTTCACCGCTGTCGCGATGGGCCTTGCAATGGGCATGGGAATGCTCGGCGTGGCGGTAGTTTTCTTCCTGCTGGCCGCTGCCGCCGTGCTGGTGCTGACGAAATTGCACTTCGGCGCAATGCCGGAAAACGCGAAGGCACTGCGCATTACCGTGCCGGAAGATGTGGACTACGAAACCGCACTGCCCGACGTTTTCCGCGCGCACCATGTGACGGCAACGCTGGAAAAGGTACGCACCGAAAGCATGGGCACGCTGTTTGAACTGACCTATCAGGTGAATCTGCCGAGCGCCGTCCCCTCGAAAGCGCTGCTGGACGACCTTCGCGAGCGCAACGGCAACCTCCCGATTCTCTTCACGAATCTGGGGGATAAGGACAGCCTGTAATTCCACATTAGGCAACTCAAATAAAAGCTATCAATAACCAAATGGCAATTTAGAGGATGTAAACCTGTAACAAGGAGGTTCATCATCATGAAAAAGTGGATAATCAGTATGATGGCAGTCGCGACCCTGCTGCTTGCAGGGTCAGCCCTCGCCGATGGCAGCATCACCCTCTCTCCTGACGGAAGCACATCCACCGACGCATCTGTCCGTATCGACGGTCAGACCGTCACCATCACCCAAGCGGGCACATACCAAATCGCCGGGACACTTGGCGACGGCGCGCTCATTGTCGAAAGCGCCGAGAACGCGAAAATTACCCTTGTGCTGGGCGGTGTGAGCATCAAGAACAGCACCGGCGCGGCGATTCAAATTTCCACCGCCGACGACGTGACCATTGAGCTGGCGGAAGGCACGACAAACGTCCTGCAATCCGGCGAAGAAGTGGACATTGCCACTGCCACGGAGAGCGAAGAAGCATCAGGCGGCGCGCTGCAAAGCAAGGTTGACCTGAAAATCAAGGGCAAGGGCAGTCTGACCGTGCTGGGCTACCTTAACAACGGCATCCATTGCACGAAAGACCTGAAAATCAAGAACGGCAATATCAGCGTGACTGCACTGGGGCACGGCATCAAGGGCAAGAATAGCGTGACCGTCTCCGGCGGCACGGTGACGGTCACATCCGGCAAGGACGGCATCACCAGCGACGAGACGGAGAACGAGGAAAAGGGCTTCGTGACCATTGAGGACGGCGAAATCATCATCACCAGCGCGGGCGACGGCGTGTCGGCGGAAACGACGTTGACAGTGACGGGTGGCGTGATTTCCATCATCAGCGGCGGTGGAAGCGCAAACGCGCAGCAGAAAACCGACAACATGCGCGGCTGGTGGGACTTCGACAATTCCGCCAGTGACGATAACAGCGTGAGCTGCAAGGGATTGAAAGTAGGCAAAGCGCTGGTGATTTCCGGTGGGTCGATTACGATTGACGCGCAGGACGACGCCTTGCACACCAATGGCGACATGACGATTTCCGGCGGCGAATGCATCCTCAGCACGGGCGACGATGGCGCTCATGCGGCGCTTTCCCTGACCGTGCTGGACGGCAAAATCACCGTGCTGACCTCCTATGAGGGTCTGGAAGCGAATCAGATTACGCTGGCAGGCGGTGAACTGGACATAACCGCGTCGGACGACGGCATCAATGCCAACGGCGGCTCGGACGGCTTCAGCGGTGGATTTGGCGGAGGCTTCGGCGGCGGACGCGGCGGCATGGGCGGCAGCTTCGGCGGACGGCGCAATGACACGAACAATCAGAGTGGCGATATGACCCCGCCGGATAACAATAACATGACGCCCCCGGATAACAGCAATATGCAGAACCCGCCGGACGGCAATGCGCCCAGCGGCAATCCGCCGACCATGCCGGGGCAGGACGCGGCAGACAGCACGACCACGGATGACACGACCGACAAGCAGCCGGTGCTGCTGATTATGGGCGGCAAAATCACGGTGAATGCGGATGGCGATGGGCTGGATTCCAACGGCAACCTGCGCGTGGAGGACGGTGACATTACTGTCAACGGCCCGTCCAATGGCGGCAACGGCGCGCTGGACATTGGCACGGAAAACGGCGGAGCAGGCGTCATCGCCGGCGGTACGCTGATTGCGCTGGGCACGAGCAGCATGGCGGAGAACTTTGGCAGCACGTCCACGCAGTGCGCGTTCCTCGTGACGATGAACAGCTTCGGCGCGGGCGAGACGATTACCATCACGGACAGCCAAGGCAATGTGCTGTACACGGGCGTGACGGTGAAAAGCGCGAACAGCGTGGTGTTCTCCAGCGCGGATTTGGTGGTAGGCGAAACGTACACGGTGACAATTGGCTCAACCAGCGCGACGGTGACGCAGAGCAGCACGGTTGTGGGGAACTCGAATGTGTTTGGGGGCGGCTTTGGGCGGCACTGATGTCGTTCCCGTATCAACACGCGGGCATAGCATGAAAATGCGCTCAACTGAATCGCGCGAACGGGAGTCCAGAGGGTCGAAGACCCTTTGGCGGGGTCAAGGGGCGGCGCCCCTTGGGTTTCCCCAATAAACACGCGGAAGCAGTATGCAGTCGTCACCAACTCAATCGCGCGAAAGGGTCAAGGGAGGAACTCCCTTGCGTCTCCCCCCCAAAAAAATGAAGAGGGTCGAGAGAATTGCTTCTCTCGACCCGTTTTTGCGGGGTTAGTTTGCGTTGGCTTCGTCGATGTACGCCTGCCAAGTGCCGCGCATGGATTCCGCCTTTTCAGCGGGGGTGGTCGCCTGCGCGTACACGTCCCAGATGTACTGGCTGCCGAGGTCGTAGCCGGTCACCATGTCGGAATACCAGACGAACTGATGCTCCGGCTCACGCATCATGGTGATGGTCTCGTCCACGGCGCGCTCGTCGCGGTACTTCTGATAGTAGCCATTCTTCCAGTCGTCGCTGTCGGTGTAGCCGGGGGTGGGGTTGGTGAAGAGGTTGTAAGCGAAGGCAATCTTCCACGCGCGATCCGCGTCGTAGCAAGCCGGGATGACCATGATGTTGTCAGAAGGCGCGTAGAGGTAGGTCTTGGCGCGCGGGCCCTTGGGGAAGAACACGAAGCCATAGTCGTCTTCCATGTTTGCCAGAGAGCCAGCGAAGTAGTCTTCATGCACCTGCAGGGCGACTTCGCCGTTGATGAACGCGCTCTCGAAGTAGTTCCATTCCGCACCTTCGGGCGCCTTCATTTCGTACTTGGACACCATGTCCATGACCCAGTTCATGGCTTCGAGGAAAGCATCGGTTTCCGCCGCGTTGTAGTACTTGCCGTTTTCATCCACCTGAACGAAGCCAGCGCCGTTGGAAACGAGGGCGGCGGGAATCAGGTGAGAGGAGAAGGACATCATGGCATAACGGTCAATCACGCCGTCGTTGTCGGTGTCGTGGGTCAGCTTTTCGCAGAGCGCTTCAAAGGCTTCCCACGTCCATTCGCCCTTTGCCTGAAGGTCGTAGATTTCTTCGGGGTCAACACCGGCATCGTTGAGCAGGCGCTTGTTGAAGAACACGCCCTTGCGGGGTTCAGCCTTTTCGGGGCGCATACCGTAGATGCCGCCGTCCTTGCTCAGCAGACCGGTAACCGTGCCGTTCCACTTCTCGTCGGAGAAGTCGAGGCAGTCCAGCGTGGACAGGTCGTAGAACAGACCCGCCTTGAAAGGCGCAAGGTACGCGCCGGCGCGGAGAATCCAAACATAGTTCTCGTCGCCGCCCGTGGTCGCGAAGTTGGTGAAGTCGGAGGGAGAGTCGTTCCAAGTCGTGGCGTTGCGCTGCACAATCTTGAAGTTGTAGGTCTCTTCCAGCCAAGTGCGGTGGTCGTAGGTCGCTTCGCCCGCCGCCGTGGTGGGTTCGTCGTCGTGCCAGTCGGAAGACCACCAGTCGCAGACGGTGATTTCCATGCCGCCGAGGTCGATGACGTTGCCGTCCGCGTCGCGGTAGATGACGATACCGTCATCCTCGTAGGGGTTTTCGACGTCTTCTGCAATTGCCAGCGGCAGGGCGCAGAGAATCATCACCAGAGAGAGAAACAGAGCAAGGTACCGTTTCATGAGATTGCCTCCTTTTATTTTATGACCAGCGGGTCATAGGATCGTGGGGGATTCGCCGCGGCTTTGGGTTTATCCGCTGCTGGATTTTCTTGCAGCAGGGGGAATCGCCTCTGCGGAGGCGACCAAAGGGCTTTCCGATCGCCCTTTGGAAACCTTCGGCGCCGCAGCGGGTTGGGTTCAGAGCGGCAGGCACAGCCCGCTGCTTGGAAACCGTGGATAGTGTGCCTAACCTGTGGATAAACACGCGGACACTGTATGCCAGTGTCACCAACTCAATCGCGCGGAAGGGTCAAGGGAGGGGACTTCGTCCCGTTTCATTCTCCTTTGTCACCCCTTGATGCCGCTTGCGGCGATGGATTCGACGAAGGAACGCTGGGCGAAGAGGTAGAGGACGAGCAGGGGGGCGACGAGCATCAGCGTGGCGGTCGAAACCATCTGCTGCTGATAGCCCATCGACGCGCCGCCGGAAAGCCCCAGCTGAATGGAAACGTAGCTGTTCAGGCGGTCGGCGACGGTAGAGGCTTCAAGGCTCAGGAGCTTGATGTTCCCCAAGAACAGCTTGGAGTAGAACGTGTCCGTCCACTGCCAGACGAAGGAGAACAGAAAGCAGGAGACCAGAATCGGCACGGCGTCGGGCAGAATCACCCGCCAGAACGTCTTGAAGATGCTGCATCCGTCCACATACGCCGCTTCCTCCAGCGACTTCGGAATGCCGGTGAAAAACTGGCGAATCATGTAGATGTACAGCCCGTTCTTCAGCCCCATGCACGTTGCGGACATGAGCGCGTAGGGGATGGGGGAGCCGCGCAGATTCAGGCTGCTGCCCGTTGTCGCCTTGAAAATGCCGAAGATGTCGAAGAAGTTGAAGTGCAGGTAAAGCGAGGACGAAATCGTCTGCGGCGGAATGATGACGGTGATGATGACCGCCGCGAACCAGAACTTCTTGAACGGGAACTCGAAACGCGCAAAGCCGTAGCCCACGAGCGTGCAGGCGGCAATTTGCAGCACCGACACCGCGAGGGAGACGATCAGCGTGTTCAGGAACGTCGTGCCGTAATTCAGCAGGATTTTGCTGGCGGCGAGGGAGTAATTCGCCGTCGTCAGGTGACGCGGAATCGAGATGACCGTGGAGTCGTACAGGTCGCGCTCTGCCATGAACGAGACGCTCAGCTTGTCCAGCAGGGGCTGGATAATCATGAAGCAAAGCCCGAACAGCAGCAGGAAGCGAATCAGTTGATAGCCCTTGCGCCGCACCGTCTTGCGGAGCAGATATCCGCCGGACTTGCGGTTGCGCGCCCAGAAGCTGCCGCTGGGATGAGCATGGGTCACGGTCTGCTTACTCATCGCTGCTCACCACTCCTTTCAGCATCAGGGCACTTGCGCCGATGAGGACAATCGTGATGGCGAAATACACCCAAGCCATTGCGGAGGAGAAGCCGTAGTTGTATTTCAGCGTCATTTCTTCATTGATTTTCTTCATGACTTCGCTGTCTGTCTTCATGAAGAAGTCGATGATGGTGTAGATGATGTTGACAATCAGCAGGGGGGAGACCATCGGGAAGGTAATCGTCCAGAAGGCTTCCCACTTCGAGCAGCCCTCGACATCCGCCGCTTCGTACAGGCTGCGCGGAACGTTCTGCAGACCGGAAAGGAAAACGACAATCTGGATGCCGCTTGCCATCACAATGTCGTACACTTCGTCAATCAGGGAAAAGACGATGTCCAGCACGTCGCTGCCGATGCCCGTGAGTTTGAGAATCTTCATCAGCGACTCGGACAGCGTGAACGGGGAGGACTCCGCCATCATCTGCTGCATTCCCGCCATCAGGGTGTTGTCCGTCTCCAAGCCGATGAGAACGCCGCTGGAGAGGATGACGGGCAGGAAGAAGATAGCACGGACGAACGCGCGCCCTTTGAATTCCTGATTCAGTACGATGGCAATGACGAAGGACACGACGAGAATCGCAATGGTGTGCGTCACCATCACGCCGATTTCTTCGCTGAGCAGCTTGTTGAACTCCGGGTCAATGGTGAAGGCGCGGATGTAGTTGTCCAGCCCGATGAAGGTCGTCTGGAAGCCCTGCCCGGCGGTCACGTCCACGCGGCATAGGCTCATCCAGAAGGAATCCACCAGCGGCAGCAGCATGAAACACAGGAAGCCGATGATGAAGGGCAGAATGAACAGATAGCCGGATACTGCTCGGCGCGCACGAATGGAAATGCGTTTGCCGCTCATTTGCTCACCTCCTGTTGCGCTGCATAGCTGCGGGCGGGAACGGTGATGCCATCCACCGCCGCGTCGGTATAGCCGAAGTTGACGTAGACGCGTGTGCCGTTTGCGTAAGTCGTGATGGTGACGTTCCCGACGCGTTCATGGCCTGTCATTTCCTGATTGAAGATGCCCGAAAGCGTCTGACGGTACTGCGCGACCTGTGCGGTGATGTCATCCAGCACGAGCGACGCGTCCGCGCCGTAGAACTCGGAGTAGGTGGAATCCTGCAAAACGCGCGCGCTCTGGGCGGTCAGCGTGTATTGCAGGCCCGCGCCCACTTCCGCGCTGCGCAGGAGGACTTCCTCCGCGTCATCCGCCAGATTCAGTGATGCGCCCGTGTAGGATACGCGGCTGTGCAGCGCCAGCGGGTAGAAGGGGACGTACTCGTCGATGATGGAATACTGTCCGCCGTCGAAGTCCATGTCGGTGATGAGCGTCGCCTGAACCGCGGCGTAGTCGTTGCCCTGACGAATCATCACGTCGCGCCCGGATGCCTTGAGTTCAGCGAGCTTTTCCGCCTGCTGATGCAGCACGGCTTCGCGGGTCGTGTGGTTTTTGCTGTCGTAATCAGCGGAGAGCATGTACCCGATGTCGCGGAAGGAAACGCCTGCGCCGTAGGAAGCCGCCGCGTCCACCAAGGTGTTGACGCTGCGCATGGCGATGGCGGGCTTGACGAGGTAGTAGGTGTCGCGGTCGTCGTTCGCGCCGTACCAGATTGGGCTGTATTCGGGGATTTCCGCTTCTTCCCGCGTGGTGAAGCGGGCAGCGTCGCGGAAGGCGATGAAGCCCTCCAGCAGGCCGCTGTCGCGCGCGAAAGCCGTCAAGCCGTCCAGATAGAGCGGCACACCCGCAATCGCGGCATTCTGTGCGAAGGAGAACAGCTCCTCCTGCGTTCCCAGCTGTCGAATCAGGCGGACGGAGGACAGCAGCTGCTGATTCATGCCGCCGTTCATCCATCCGGCGTAGCGAATCGACATGTTCTGTGCCAGATTGCGGGTGACAAGCTCGCGCAGGAGGTCTTTCGCTTCCGCATAAGTCGTCATGGCAATCGGGACGCTGGTGGGCACGCCCGCCACCTGCTGCACCTTGTCAATCGCGCCAATCAGTTCGATGCTCAGCGGTGCGTCCGCATCCACCGTCTGTGCGGCGAAATCCGGGTACTTTGCGGTCAGGTAGTCGCGGTAGGACGCCGCCATGTCCATGTAGCCCGATTCGGGCAAAAAACGGTAGCGCTGGCGGATGAAGCCCGTCGGATGCGCTGTTTCAAACATGTAGACGGCGTTGTTCGTGCGCTCGGAAACGTCGTAGGCGTCGCCGTGGACGATGGTGTACGTTGCGTTGACGGTGTTGTAGGAGGTCAGGCGGCCGGCAATGTCCGCACCGATGCCCGCCCACGACGCGCCGTCCTCCAGAATGCAGATGAATGACCCGCTGTCGCCCGAAACGCCGAAGACCGGGAAGTTGATGCGCGTTTCGTTCGTTACCTGCGTGCGGATGGACGCCCAGTCCCAGCCGTAGAGGTTGGCGTAGTAGGCGCGCTGGGAAACGCGGCCGTTGTTGAAGCGGATAATCGCGCCGCTGCCGTCGGGGACGAACAGGAAGCCGTTATCTGCCGTGCCGCCCGCGCCGAAAGCCGGAAGCAGCGTCAGGCTCGTCAGCGGATAATCCACGTCGTAAGCAAGGTCATCCAGCGGTACTTCGACAACAAGGTCGCTGCCGTCCAAACGGAATACCATCGAGACGTTGAAAACGACCTTGGCGATGGTGCTGCCAGCCTGCACGATGCGGCTGTTGTCGTATGCCAGATCCTCCGCCGTGTAGCCCGCCTCGGCAAAGATGCTTTCGCAGCGCTGCTTCAGGTGATCCTTTGTGCCGTCGCGCAGCACCCAGACGTGCTCTTCCGCCAAATCGGGGTAGGCGGCGAGCAAAGCAGCCTTGTCGTCAGTCTTGCGGAGCTTGTCAATATTGTATTCACGGTAGTATTCTTTGATGTCCTTCTTCTGCTTGGAGGTCATTTTCTCCATGAACTGCTGCATTCGCGTGTCGCCAATGGCAGTCGGCATGAGGAAAGAACGCTGCACGCGTCCGACGGAGTAGTTCACGCGGACGCTGCCATCCTCCTGCATCAGCACTTCGTAGACCCCGTTTGAAATGCTGTGTTCCTGCGAGGTGAACTGGGTGGTCATGCCGGTGGAGGCGGCGTAGGTGAGGCTCAAGGTGGAGTTCAGCTTGTTCTTTTCCACCGGCAGGGCAATCGGGTCGCTGTCCGCGTTATCAGGCGAGGACAGCCAGACGTGCCCGGTGCGCTTGTCGGTGAGGGTGAAGTGGGTCGTCGCCGGGTCAAGCTCAAAGCGGAGAGCGTCATTCTCCATGACCATCGGCGTGTCAGGCTCTGAGTAGCCGTAAAGCGGCACGTCGTGCCCTTCCAGCTCGCCGGAGGTGTCAAAGAGCGGAAGAATGACGAATTTCGTCAGCGGATAAAGTGCCAGAAGAAGAATCAGAACCAGCACGATCCGCACAAGGATGCGTCGTTTCATGGATACTTTCTCCTTTCGTCAGTACAGACGGAACAGCACTTCTTTGTAGAGGGAGACGAAATAGCCGATGCCGTCGCCAACGAGCGAAAAAAACAGCAGCAGCAGGAAGATGATGACGACCATCGCCAGCAGCGTCATGATGGTGAACAGCAGCGTCTTGCCCAGCGAGTAGTCATGCGTCTGCATCATGCCGCAGATGATGAGAGCGCCGCTCCAGCCCAGCGACAGCCCCTCCAGAACGTAGTAGAACGCGCCTTCCTTGGCGGTAATGACGTTTGCGAGGAGAATCATCACCGCTTGCAGGATGACGTAGGGCGTCAGCGCGTAGCAGGTGGCGATGTAGACATCCTTGAACGTGCCCTTGCCCTCAAACAGCGTCGTCAGCCCCCAGTTGCCCGCCACGAAGAACAAAAGCGGCAGGAGGACGGCGAGGCATTGCTGGATGATGTTCACGCTCGGCCAGTAGACGTTCATGAACAGGAAAGGCGTGAACTGCATGGACAGCAGGCGGACAAGCAGCACCAGAAACACGATGATGTTCGCCGCGCCGAGGCTGCCGCGCTTTTCGCGGCTCAAATCCCAGAAGCCATCGAAGGGGTGGAAGATAACGTAGAGCGAATAGCGCAGGGAGGACAGCAGACGCTGCCACTTCTGCTTGTCGGTTAGCTTTGCTGCGAGCGTCATGCGTTGTCCACCTCCCACTTTATCTTGCGGATGTGCCCGACGACCATCGGAACGACCAGCAGCACCGCGACGATGCCGAAAATCCACCCGATGTTCTGCTCTACCCACTCGGAGCGGTAATAGCGGAACGCTTCGGAGTAATTGCGGCTGTCGCGCGCCATGGCGAAATAGTCACAGGCTTCTTTGAATTGCTTCTGCTGCAAAAGCGCGCGCCCGATGCCGATGTAGGCAAGGTCATAGTTGCCGTTGCGCTTCATGACCTCGCGCCAAGTGTCGGCGGAAGCGGCGTATTCGCCCGCGTGGTACTGCTCGGTCGCCTTGTAGACCAGCTTGCCGTATTCTGTCGGGGTCAGCACGGTCACGCAGCAGTCCTGACTGTCCAGCACCAGCAGGTCATAGCCCTGATGCTCCAAAGCGACGGGATTCAGGAAGTATCCGTCCATGTTGCCCACACCGCCGAACGCCCAGAGCAGGTTGCCTTGCTTGTCGTAGGTGAAGATGCGGTTGTGCGTCTTGTCCATGACGGAATAGATGTCGTTGTCCAGCACGGTCACATCCTCGAACTTCGAGGGGCCGGAGTTGGTGATGTTCTTGTCGCCGCGCGCCCACTGCAGGTCGCCGATGACGTGGCTCGTGCCGTTCTCAATCAGGATGTTCGTGCCGATGGCATTCAGGCGGCGGACGGGTTTCGCCGCGCCGGAGGTCAGCTCGTTGGAATTGAAGGTCTGCGTGGTGACGAAGAAGAAGCCTTCCGAATCCAGCGCAATGTTGTTGTATTCCGTCGGAACGAAGGATGCCTGCTGCGCGCGCTGCTCCTTCGTGGAGAGCAGCCGCCACACCAGCTCGTACCATGTGTACTTCACTTCGCTCGCGCCGATGAAGCCGGTGAACGTGCCATCCGCCTCGTACTTCATGAGACCTCGGTTGACGTTCTGCGCGAGGCAGAAGACGCGTCCGGTCGTGTCGCAGACGAGTTTCGTCGGCAGAAACGCCATCGACTGGTCGAAGGTCGCGTCCGTCGGGCGGGTGAAGACGCTCAGCAGATTCAAATTCCGGTCTGCTTTCAGGATGCGGTTGTTGTTCGTGTCGGCGATGAACAGTGTGCCGTCCGCCATGACGAACACATCCTGTGGGGCGGAGAGCGTATTCGGGGCGATGTCGCCGGAAATTTCGGAAATCACGCGGGTCAGCGTGAAGTTTTCGCCGTCGCGGGCGACCTGCAGAATGCGGTTGTTGCCCGTATCGACGATGTAGATGTCATTGCCGGAGACGGTCAGCCCGCGCGGGGTGCGCATCGGCGTTTCCAGCCCAAGGAAGACGCTGGACAGCATGGCGCTGGTGCGGTAGGCATCCGGCGACTGGCGTTCGTCGCCCCAGTAATCGTAGGTGTAGGTGTAATTGTAGTCAAAGCCGTCTGCGGCGCGCGCGACCATCCCGCCGCAGAGCGCGGCGAAGAGGGAGAACGCAACCAGACAGGCGCAGAGACGGGAAACCATGCGGTTCATCGGCGTCCTCCTCTCTTAATCTTTCAGACCGGATGTCGCCATCGTTTCGAGAATCTGGCTCTGGCTGAGGATGAAAATCAGTATCGGCACAGCCATGACGACGACCGTAACCGCCGCCGCCTGACCCGTGCGGGCAATGCCGCCCGCCTGAATCTGCTGGAGCGCGTAGACGAGCGTCTTCTGCGCCTCGGAGTAGATGACGGCGGACGCTTTGGCGTTCCAGAGGTTCTGGACGGAGAAGATGATGAGCGTCAGCCACGCGGGCTTGACGTTGGGCATGACAATCGTCCAGAAAATGCGGAATTCCTTTGCACCGTCGATTTTCGCGGACTCAATCAGCGACATGGGCAGCCCTTCCATGAACTGCTTCATCAGGAACAGCCCAATCGGCGCGGCGAACGCGGGCAGGATGACCGCCCAGTGCGTATCGACAAGGTTCAGGCGCGTCATGGTCAGGTAGTTCGGTATCGCGGTGACGTAGCCGTTGAACATCAGTGCCGTCACGACGAGGGCGAAAAACTGCTTGCCGAGCGGGAAATCGTACTTCGCCAGCACATACGCCGCGAGGGATGCAATCAGCAGATGCCCCAATGTACCCACGAGGGTGATGACGACGGTGTTGGTGATGTAGCGCGAGAAGGGAACCCAGCTCTGCCCCATCGTGACGAGAAGGTCAGAGAAGTTGTCGATGGTGGGGTGGCGCGGGAAGAGCGTCGGCGGGAAGCGGAACAGCTCATCCAGCGGTTTCAGCGAGGACGAAATGGCGAACACCAGCGGAAACGCCATTGCACACGCGACGAGGAACAGCAGCAGCCCCACCAGAAAGTCGCCCACGCGGGAGCGGTTCGGCTTCTTGTGGCGCATGTTCGACTTCTTCGTCAGCTTCAGTACCTTCTGCGGCAGCTCAATCGGCGTGCCGTCCGGTCTGACTGGACCTTTGTAGCTGCGGACATTGATGGTACTCATGTGCCAATCCTCCTCAGAGCGCTCTGAATCAGCTTGTTGCACAGAATCATCACCAGGAACAGCAAGGTGGCGATGGCGGAGGCATAGCCCATTTCAAAGCGGGTGAAGCCATAGTCGAACAGGTGGGTGACGACGGTGTGCGCGGCGTAATCGGTGGAGGGGAAGCCCGCCAGCGCCATCGGCACATCGCACACGCCGAACGCGGACGTGATGGACATGACCGCGCCGAACATCAGCATCGGCTTCATGTTCGGCAGGGTGATGTAGTACAATTCCTGCCAGCGGTTGCGGATGCCATCCACATAGCCCGCCTCGTACTGCGAGCGGTCAACGCCCTGCAAGCCTGCGACGAAGGAAAGGAAACCCGTGGACATGCTCATCCACAGCGTGACGATGATGATGACCGGCATGATGTAATCCGGCGTCGTCAGCCAGAGAATCGGGGCGTTGAGAATGCCCAGCTTCATCAGGATGGCGTTCAGGTAGCCGTACGCGTCGCCGCGGAAGATGATAGAGAAGATGTAGTAGGCATTGCCCGCAATGGACGGCGCGTAGAAGATGACGACGACAATCGTGCGCACCCAGCGCGGCAATTCGTTGATGAGCCACGCGAAGCAGAATGACATGATGTAGCCCACAGGCCCTGTAATCACCGCCAGCAGGAACGTGTTTTTCACGGCGGTCAGGAAAACATCATCCTTCAAAATCAGGGTGATGTAGTTGCCCATCCCGATGAAGCGCGCGGGCTCCAGAATGTTGTTGTAGGTGAAGGAGTAGTAGATGGAGATGAGCATCGGGAGGATGTAGAAGGTCAGAAACAGCAGGGCGTAGGGCGCCAGAAACGCATAGCAGAACTTCATGTGCTTCGCTCTGTCCCACGCGATGCGCGCATTGCGCTGTCTCAGCGCAAAGTACTTTTTCCAGAACGTGGTCATGACGAATGCTTCCTCCTTTCGCTCAGGGCGTCTCTTCGTCGATCGGCAGACCGAACTCCAAGCGCTTCTTATTGATTTCCTCGTTGATGGTGCGCGCGTAATCCAGCAGGGTTTCGCGCGGGTCGGTCTTGTCGTTGGTCACTTTGCGCACGGCGTTGGTCATGTGGCGCGTGGTGTAGTAGCCGCCGGCGACTTCGCGGAAGCCGACTGCCCACGTCATCTGTTCGCGAATGACTTTCAGCTGAGCTTCTGACCATGAAAGCTGCTCGATGGCGGCGATATTCGCGGTGGCGTAGCGCGCGGACGAACCCAAGACGGCTTCAATCTCGCGTCCGAAACGCACCTGCGCGTCGGTGGACGTCCACCACTTCATGAACTGCCACGCATTCTGTTTTGTCGTTTCGCTGTCGGTGGCAATCATCATGCAGCAGGCGCCCTGCGAATGCCCGGAGTGATCCACATAGGTGCTGCCGTCCTCTGCCGTGCGGGAAGTGCCGGGGAGAATCGCAATGTCCCACAGACCGCGGATTTCCGGTGCGGAGACGGTCAGGGTGTTGAACGTCGTGTAATCGAAGATGCCAAGCGGCATTTCGCCGGAGCGGAAGCGGCTCACAAAGTCGAAGATGGTCGGCAGACCGTAGTCATTGTAGAGGCTGGTGTAGCGCTCAAACGCCTGCACACCCGCTTCGCTGTTGATGGTGGTGTGGGTCGCCGAATCGTTGTAGAGCGCGCCGCCAAGCTGGTAGAGCATGGCGTAATAAGAAGAGAGATTCGGGGCGGCAATGTCGGGGTAGGGGATGCCGACGGACATGTTCGCCCCCTGAATGGTGGGCAGCATGGCAATCAAATCATCCCACGTTTCCGGGACGGACAGCCCGTATTCTTCCAGAATGTCGCTGCGGTAGAAGAGAATCGAGCACAGCTGCGTCTCCGGCAGCGCGTACAGACCGCTGTTGAAGCTGAACGCGGCGTAGGCGCTGGGGTAGAATTGGTCGAGGACTTCCTGCAAATCATCGAACTGCGTCAAATCCTCCACCGCGTGGCGAAGCGCGTAGTTGACAGGGTTCCAGCTGTCGGTTGAAATGACGACATCCGGGCCGTTGCCTGCGACGACGGCGTTCAGCAGCGCGTTCGGGTCAACCAGCATGACGTTGACGGGAATGCCGGTAGACGGTGTGAAGGTGTCATCAACCATGGTTTTGAGGACGGTAGACTGGTCACGGCCGGTCAGAATCCACACTTCCAGCACATCCTCGCTGGCATCGTACACATCGCCCAAGGCATTGTAATCCACGAAATACGACGTGACGCAGGATTTCAGCTCATGCAGCGCGCGGTCGAGGAAATTCTCCGACGGCTGCGGCACGGTCACGCCGTCCGCGGTGATGGCAATCAGGTCAATATCCAGCTTGACCTGCCGCATGTTCTGCATTGACGTGCCGAGGGAGGTGATGTTGTCCTTGAAATTCGTGAAGGCTTCGGTAATCTTCGCCGGATCTTCGACGAAGGATTCCAACTGCACCGCCAGCGTCTGCGCGACGGCAATGCGGTCGGATTTCTGTCCGGTGATGGCAACGGTCTCATCGACGAGCTTATAGAGCAGGCGGCTTTCCTGCGCCATCGCTTCGATGACCTCCGGATACACCTGCTCCAAGTGGTAATCGCGGTAGCGGTCGGGGTTCACGCCTGTCAGCACCAGCACACGGCGGTACATCTGGTTCAGGCGGTAGATGCTTTCCTCCATGTCGGAGAGAATCTGCCCCATGTCGCCCAGCGTCGCTTCCAGACGAAGCGTGTGATGCCCAGCGGAAAGGTAGAAGCGGTAGGGCGTGCCGGAATCATCCGACAATGTGTTCATTTCCCATGCCGTGGTGTAGGGGAAGGAGACGTTCTCCATACCGGAGAAGGGAATTTTGCCGTCCAGATAGAGGATACGGCTGGACACGCTGCCGCGGTTGTAGGTCTGACGGCCCTTGATGGTGATGTTGTACCAGCCGCTTTCCGGCACGTCGAAATCCCACTCAATCCACTGACCCGCGTCGCGCCAGGCATCGCCGCCGATGTAGTTCAGCACCGTCCGGCGCACGTCGCAGGGAGAGGTGGCGGGGGAAGAACGGTCATAACGCGCGTACAGCGACGGGGAGGAACGCAGGGTGCTGCTTTCGCCTTCCAGCACGAGGGCGAAGTCAGCAGGAACGCTGTTCTCCTGTGGCTGCGCGGCGGCATAAGCGGCGTAATCCGGCATTTTTTCGGGGGCGGTGAGCGAAAGCGCGGTCAGGAGCATCGGCTCGCTGGTCGCAATCAGGGTGACGGTGCTTTCCCCCGCCTCGAAATAAAAGCGGTACGGCTCGGTGATGTAGCCCATCGAATCGCGGCAGCAGGCGGTCTGTTCGCCGAACACCTCCACCTGCGTCGGACGGATGTCATTGCCCTGCGAGTCCTGCCGCACTTCGCCGCCGTCGTGCCACAGGCGGGGG
>ULVL01057954.1_pt1 | contig 15444 bp, 9 predicted proteins | sample 1959381 | NCBI WGS metagenome assembly ULVL01 (sample SAMEA4835785, study PRJEB28245) | human gut metagenome | biome: gut microbiome; material: fecal sample | place: Denmark | collected 2008
TTTACGGCAGAATCAAACACTACTTCGGACCGAAATCCATCACCATCGCAAGCCTGCGCCCGAATCAGATCGACGAGTTCTATCAGTCCATCTTCGACGAGGGCATGGTTGCAAACACCGTCATTCACTACCATGCGGTCATGCGCCGCGCGTTTCAGCAGGCGTACAAGAAAGAAATCCTTTCCGCCAATCCCTTTGACCGTGTGGATCGCCCCAAGAAAAACAAATTCTTCGGTCAGAATCTTTCGGAAGAAGAACTGCTGACACTGCTCAGTCTCGCAAGATCGGAAGCCATCTACCCGGCAATCATCCTTGCGGGATGTATGGGTCTTCGCCGGAGCGAGGCACTCGGAATGCGGTGGTCACGCATCGATATGGAAAAGCGTGAAGTCCTGCTGGACACCAAGATCGTGGAGGTCGAAGTGGACGGAAAGAAGCTCCTCCGCCCGATCGAAGAAATGAAGAATTCCAGCAGCCGCCGCAGCCTGCCGATCCCCGATCCGGTATACGAAATGCTGCTCGAACAAAAGGCGCAGCAGGAACTCTACCGCCGGATGTTCCGGGACAGTTACAATCGGGAATATGACGATTATGTCTGCACGGACAAGCTGGGCAACCTGCTAACCCCGCGGTATGTCACTCTCCGCTTCTCACAAGTCCTTGAAAAGCACGGAATGCGGCACATCCGCTTTCACGACCTGCGGCATACCTTCGCCAGCATCCTCATCAACAAAGACATCCCGCTGTTCAATGTGTCAAAGTATCTCGGACATTCTGACATCGGAACCACGGCAAATATTTATGCGCACCTGGACAAGAGCGGAAAAGACATCAGTGCGGAGACCATCAGCGCACTCTTCCATGATGATCGGCATCACGACTAAACGTGGTGCCGATTTTTGATGGGAGGGCATATGGAACAGATCATCAGCGCAGATGCGGCAAGGGCGTACCTGCATATTTCCAAGCGAAAATTCCTGTATATGCTGCAAAACGGCTATATCGGCTACGAGGATAACGGCAACAAAACACATCGTTACTCTCTGAAAATGAGCGATGTGGAAGCCCTGCGGGAGGAAATGAACGAGCATCCCGAACGGTTTGCCGACCTCTCCGGGCGATTTACGGCGCAGAAAACCACTCCGCCGACACCACGCATCGTGCTGTCGCCAAGCGAAGCGAAGGCACTGCGCGAATACATCGCCAAGCAGTGGAAAAAGCACCCCGATGCTATGCCGAGCAAACTGGCATCGGAGCTGACCGGCTTGACCGTCGGCACGCTGAACCGCCATGTGGCAAACGGCAACCTCATCGGCGCAGTAATCGGCGGAAAGATGCGGATCAGCAAGCAAAGCCTGATCGGACATCTCTCCTCACCGGAGACGGTGCGTAAGGTCGGGACAGAGCAACTGCGAAAACTGATTGTGGGGTATAAAAAAGAGAAATAATAAAGAGCAAAGGAATAGTCTTGAGATGTTCTCAAGGTTGTTCCTTTGCTCTTTACATAAACTCGAGATGAGGGCATATTCGCATTGTGCTTTTCCCTCCTTTTCGCATAGAGGTTCTTATGATGTTCCCATGTTTTGATTTTACGGTTTTACAACACATATGCTTGAAATACTGTACTTGGGATTGATTTTTTAAGAAAATTGTGGTATACTGTATTATATGGGGAGTAATATGCCTCGGAATGATTCAATACTCACCAAAGGAGAATAATTATGGCGGTCAGATACAACAAACTATGGAAAATCCTGATTGACAAGAGAATGAAGAAAAAAGACTTGCAAGAAGCTGCACATCTAACTCGTTATCAGATGCTGAGGCTTGCAAGAGATGAGAGCATAACAACAGATGTTGTCGGCAGCATCTGTAAAGCACTTGATTGCACACCCGATGATATAATGGAGTTTTATGACGAATGAGAACACATACACTGGGTTAACTTCAATTCAAAGAATACGTGTACGTTTGTGAGAAACGCAGTGCTCGGAGTTCTCCAAATGAATTAACAAGCGGGAGTATATTAATATGGATACACATACGGCGGAACAACGACACAAGAATATGCAGGCAATAAAATGTAAAGATACAAAAATCGAGATTCTTCTCAGAAAAGAACTTTGGTCACGCGGAGTCCGTTACAGAAAAAATTCCAAGGATGTATTTGGGAAACCTGATATTGTATTTAAACAAAAAAAGGTTGCGGTTTTTTGCGACAGCGAATTTTGGCACGGATACAACTGGGAAATTAAACGTGATGAAATAAAAAGCCATCGTGACTTTTGGATTCCAAAGATAGAACACAACATTAAAAGAGACAATGAGGTCAATGCTGCATTAGAAGCGAGCGGATGGAAAGTCCTGCGTTTCTGGGGCGATGAAATAAATAAAAATGTAAAAGCCTGTGCGGATTTAATCGTTGATACTCTCAAGGAGAGAGACAAATGAACCTAAAAACAATTGATCTGTGCGCAGGTATAGGCGGCATACGCAGAGGATTTGAATTAGCTGGTGGCTACAGGAATATTGCATCGGCGGAGATTGATGAGATGGCTTGCAGGACATACGAGCATCTATTTCACGAAAATCCTCGCAACGATGTAACAAGCGAGGAATTCAAAGAATATCTTCAAACACTCCGCTACGACGTTTTGATGGCTGGTTTCCCCTGTCAGGCATTCAGCAGTGTTGGGTTGCAGCAGGGATTTGAGGATAAAACTAAAGGAACTATTTTCTTTGACATTGCGAAGATCGTTAAGATGACTCGTCCGAAAGTAATTTTCTTGGAAAATGTCCAAAATCTCCTTTCGCATGATAAACAAGCAACCTTCAAAACAATTGTTGATACTCTTGATCGGCAACTCGACTATCACATTGTTGGCGTGACACTCGATAAGAGCGGAAAACCACAATATGAGCGTTCGGCCTTTTTGCGCAACTCTAAAGATTTCGGTATTCCTCAAAACCGACCTCGAGTATATATTGTCGCATTCAGCCGAGCATATTTTGGAGGACATATAAGCCTTTTGCCAAAAGAAGCACCAACAAGGAGAACAAGAAATGCCGTTTTTGAAAACCTCGAAGATGTATTGGACAAGAAGGTTGAGCCTCGTTTTTTCCTTTCATCCGGTTACCTGCAAACCTTGGAAAAGCATATAGTCGCTCAACATAAAAAAGGATATGGATTTGGGTATCGTATTGTAAATGCGCCGGATATTGAAAACCCGATTGCCAATACCATTATGGCAACAGGCGGATCAGGGCGCGAACGAAATTTGATATATGATCCAATCAACGGCGTAACATGTGCGGGAACAATGATAAAGGGCAAGTATTCTCCGATAAATGATAAGTTTATTCGAACGATGACTCCGAATGAATGGGGACGGCTGCAAGGATTCATCGGATATGCTTTTGTTGACGAAAACGGGACGGACCACTTTTCTTTTCCAGACGGTATGCCTAATGTGCAGAAGTTCAAGCAATTTGGCAATTCGGTTACTATACCGGTTATTGAAGAATACGCCGTTTTTATTCAGAATTGCTGCGATGTGATGTACAATGCCTTTTCGACCGTTGAAAAACGGATTTTTAGTATGTATGGAAATGAATTTTTGCTTTGCAGTTTAATAAATCGAAAACTGTCCCACTGTTTGAAATCGGATACATTGGATCGGTATTTCAGCATTGTATACCATTACAAATTAAAATGTTTCAGAGTGAAAGAACTGGCTGAATACCTTAATATATCTGTGGCAAGGGCATCACAAATTATAACGCAGTTAGCACAAAACGAATGTTTACATCAAGAGCCTGACGGCACATATCAATTTGAAGATTTGCTATCTTTCAGCAAATGAAAGGAAGTGCATCAAAATGGATTCGATACGCAATGCAATGAATAAGATAATTGAAAAATGCGATGTTTGCATAGACGGAAATGTCATTTCTAAAGAATTGCTCATTCAAACACTTTCCGATTTTATCTCATCTACTATAGAAGATAAACATCATAATATAGGAATTGTTTTGCATACCGGATCAGTATGTTTTGATGCAATTGTTTTAGCATATGCAGCTATTTCGAACATTCTGTACAATGACACATATGCCACCGACATTATTCATTCCCTCTGCATCGATGATGTTGTATTGTGCTATAACGGCTGCAAAGGAAAAGCTAAGCCGACAAAGTGGATTTTTAAGGGTTTTGTTGACTCAATTGATGAGGCGCCGAGGGATATCCACGGTAAATATATCGTTTTGCAAAATGACAAGAATGATCGCAATTGGTTGCCTGAAACAAGTTGGTCTAAAATTGTCCCATACCTTGGAGCATCAAAATCTACGGATAGCCGGGGACTCCGGCAGGAAAACGAAAAACGATATTATTTTTTCAGGTCGGTTCTGGAGATGCAAGATGCGGAAATTCCGCGAACAATTGATACGTCCACTGTAGTCATAATGTCGCGTGGAGAAGCTAATACATTGGTCGGGAGTCTGTCCTTTCGCTTTGGTGAAACAGATTTAAAAATTACCGATTTGATCCCGGTATCCTATTATACCGAAAGCGATCAAGCATATCAATATGGGGCAAATCTATCAAAAAACGAGCCTGTTATCAAATTAACCGGAAAAGTTTCTGTTGCAAGAAAACTTTTGCTTCAAAAGGGCGGGAATAAACATATCGGATTAGTTGTTCTTGGCGAAGACCTGTATCGTCGCGGCGAGTCAGAACTTCCCGAGTTACTTGATCGTCAATCCATTCAATATGTTTATTTATGTATGCATATCGACTCAGAAGCATCCGCAAACTTGATTGCAAATTATGAGAATGCAAACTTGTTCGCTTGTACTAAAGATTTCCTGCTATCTAACAGTCACCCTCCTATACTACATAATCCATATACAGAACAAATGGAAGCTCAGATAGGAGCAATCATCGATAAAGAGATTACCGCAAATGTTATACCCGGATTTATAAATTGGGAAAAATATAAAGTATTCAAAAGAGCGATTTATACTGTAAAGTCCTCCGAATACAATTCCGATCAAAAAGACGATTTCATCATACAATCCTACTCGTTGCTGAATTTGTTTATGACCGCCGTTTTTCCAATTGGCCTGTTGGAAGAACTGATTGAAAGCGGAATTGTAGACAGTGTTGAAAAACCGAAGATACGCATACAGCGACTCAAAGAAACCGCAAACACATTCCCTGATTTTTTGAGAGAGCCGGCTGTTTCAATAGTAAATATTTTGGAAGATGCCTACTTAGAACTTTATGACAGCGCACCAAAAAAAAGTGCATTTTTGAAAGCTGTAGAATCTCGTCAGGGTAAAATCGCAGTTGTTGTTCCAAAAGCCTATTTTGGCATTGTAATTGACAGACTTTTATACCTGCATCAATTCAATAATAGAGTAAATATATGCACGATGACAGCAAACCGCTTTGATAATACGCAATTGTACAATGCAGTTATTGCTGTTGGAAATATTACAGGAAAACGATTTGACGCCTTTCGCTGCCGTTCGTCGCAGAAAATTGAATTGCTGCTTTACGACTGTGAAAAATATCGATACAAAAAGCAGGTTCGTGATGCAAAAGTCGCCGAGCATTTGTTGAACAAACGCTCAACAATCCTGACTGATGATGAATACGAAGAAGAAGTAATCGGCGCGGATGAATATGAGCTGAAAGAAATAGATAACATTGACGCTGAGATTTTGGATTATATCAGTTCAGCTCCGATTAAAGCTGTTCGGAACAGTTTTCTTGGCGGGGACGGAAAAAGCATGGCAGATATTGTTGCTGTAGCAAAATTCGACTCCGATGAGGTTGCATTTTTTACCAAAAACTATAAAGCATATGTTCTGGACGAAACAGCTAATTCGGTTAAAGAGGTTGTTGCATCAGAACTGGCAGAAGGAGATGTAATTGTATTTACCCGAAGTTCATCAAAAACAAGGGACATAGTTGAAGACATTCTGCGTGATATGATAACGAGTAAACTTGTTGCTCCTGAAATTGAGAGTGCTTATTATCAATCTCGGGAATGGAAAACTACTCTCATCGACTATATGAAGCAAACCGGAAGCAACGTAAAATCGATTGCGGATGAAATGATTGCGAATGGTGTTAGCGTTCAGGAAATTACAATTCGAGGATGGCTGGATGAAGAATCTCATACAGTACGCCCTCAAAGGATCGATTCTATTCAGCAGATAGCTTTAATTGCCGGAAACGATGAGCTGTTTGATCATGCCGAAGATTGTTTTGATGCAGGAGGAAAAATCTACAAAATTCGCCGTCAAATTTTAAAGGCAATCGGCCAAGCTATTTTAGGAGAAGTTACCGGAAATAATGAGGCTGCGAGCACAATGACTGCAACTGTTGCGGATAAAATCAAGGATGCAGCAGTTACACTTCAAATCGAAGCAATTACATTTGTGGATGACAAGGTTCCGATAAACACGACGAACCGTCCCATTACCATTGACCAGTAGGAGGATATGCGATATGCACTCTGTTAACGAATTCCTGTCGGCTCGGGATGAATATATTGCTCGGGTAAAAGAAGAACTGCTTGGGCCGGGATCTGAAATATCAATTCCGGATGCGGAGCATGAGTTGATTACCAATTCGCCGGATGTCCGCTACTCAATAGGAATACTTTTTCCGAAAAACAACAAGTTGAATGCGGATAACAATGATTCTTCACGTGTTGAAGAATCTGCAGAGCAGTCTGATGAAATCCCGGACGAAAGCGAAGAAACCAGAAGTACAAATGACGAGAAGTCGGAACCGGTAGCGCCGGCAGAAGAAGAAAACTTGGATGAAGAAATCAGTTTGGCCGCCCAAAACATGCCGTCTTCGCTTGGGTTTACTTTTTTGACATCGACTGATCTACAGACGTTAAAATGCGAGGTTTCATTTGCAACTTACAGAAAGGCGAAAATGGCTGATTGCCGAATACCTTTTTATCCGGATTCACCTGAGAAATACTCGGTTCCCAGCCAACTGTCTTCATATGTATATTACGATGATGCCGAAAAATGCCTGAAACTTCGTACCGGACTAAATCGGAAAACAGTTCGTGAACTATATGAGCGAGATTTCCTTGACGGAGATGAGTACGGCATTTTCTCCGCAATGTATAAGCTATGCGATCAACTAAAAGGTGGCTACGTCAGAGTTCCGCACAATGTAGATGTCGCTATTGATTTTTCGCCCGGAGATTATATCGATGATAACAAGCATCTTGACGAAACAAGTGCAAAAGTTACAGCACTAAAAAGAAAGATTAACCAGCATTTGTATTCGATTACGGTTATGCTTGTGAATGACGACGAAGAAAAATCTAACGGAACTCGTTGCTTGTTCCAGCCGACAATCAAGATATCTTCCATATCGAACGATTTTAAATTCTGTGAGTATTCTTCTTTGGTTGATTTTGATGTGTTAGATTCTGAAGAACAATCGTTGGAACTGCAATACAGGAACAAACGTGTTTACGGAACGGGACTGGGCACATCAGTAAATTGGAATATTGATACCGACGGAAGCGGAGAAATCTATAACGACTTTTTCCCGGAAGTTGAAGTGCCCTCAATGGATTTCTCTATCCCCGATGGATCGGGCATACAGAAAGAAGCTCTCTCTATGCGCCATTTGTCAGATTTGGACAGCACCGAGAGGCTTCAAAAGCTGTCTGAACTCAAAAGCGTTGTAGAGGCTTACAGTAATTGGATAGATGCGCTGTCTGAAAAGAAAAAAGATCTTTCTTTCTATTATCAGTCTGCCGCCGAAGTAAATATTGCGGGTTGTCGAAGTGCCAAAGACAGAATGTTAGCCGGACTTCGCATCTTAAGTGAGGATCAAGTTGCATGGAGTGCCTTCTCTCTTGCAAACAGAGCAATGTTTATGCAACGGGTACACCTAAAGCTGCAATCAGACACAGCAGATAAAGATCGCTATCCCGGGGATGAATCTCTTACAAAGCTCCTTGAAACTGTAGATTACAGTGTGTCCGACGGGATTACGGGAGATAACTATTTTTGGCGTCTGTTTCAGATAGCATTTTTGTTGATGAGCATTGGGTCGGTTACAAATGACTCAGCCCCTGACAGGGATTTTGTGGATTTGATTTGGTTCCCGACCGGCGGAGGAAAAACAGAAGCATATCTTGGCTTAACAGCATTTACTATATTCTACCGGCGCCTTGCGCATTCTTCTGATTCGGACGGAACAGCTGTAATCATGCGGTATACCTTGCGGTTGTTGGCTGCACAACAATTCACAAGAGCTTCTACGCTGATTTGCGCTTGTGAGTATATTCGCAGCGACGCAGTATCCCGCCGTCCAAAGTACGGAAAATATCCATTGGGAAACAGTGAAATCACAATTGGTTTGTGGATTGGGCGCGAACATATTCCTAATACCGATGCAGATGCAAAGAAGCATTTGAAAGAACTTACTGACGCGCGTATAGATACTTTACAATACGCTAAGGAACAACACAACAAATTTCAAGTGTTGAAATGTCCTTGGTGCGGAACGAAACTTGTTAAAGACAGAATCGGAGGAAAAGCGGTCGGAACATTCGGCTACCGTATGAGAAACAACCGCCATTTTGAATTGTTTTGCCCACAAGAGAGCTGCTTTTTTAATCAACAAGGGAAACTGCCGATTCAAATTATTGATGAGGAACTATACGCATGCCCGCCGACACTTCTTTTCGGAACTGTCGATAAGTTTGCAATGCTCCCATGGAAAAAAGAGATTGGCGCATTCTTTGCAGCAGGAACAAATAACCGTCCCCCAGACTTGGTTATTCAGGATGAGTTACATCTCATTTCCGGTCCATTGGGAACAATGGTGGGTTTGTATGAGTCGGCAATCGATGCGTTATGCACTCGAAACGGTGTTCGTCCTAAAATCGTTGCTTCAACTGCGACCATTCGCAGAGCAAAGGAACAGTGCTCGGCATTGTATAATCGGGAAGTCAGCCAATTCCCTCATCCCGGATTAGATGCAGAGGATTCATTTTTTGCTCGAGAGTCTGTAATTGACTATGATCAGGAAGTCTATGGTCGAAAATACATCGGACTTATGCCTTCCGGCAAAACCAAAGCTATGATGGAGGTACGCTCGATTGCTGCACTGATGCAGGAAATCAACACTATGGATTTGCCTGAAGAAATTAAAGATAAATTTTGGACGCTGACGGTTTATTTTAACAGCCTAAAGGATTTGGGTAAGTGTTCAACTTTGGTAGACGACGATGTCAAAGATTTTATTAAGCGGACTGCATACAGACTCGGGAGTGCCAAAGATGCCAGAATGATTGCCCGTGCAGATGAATTGACAAGTCGGGTTAATACCACGCAGCTAAATGAAACTTTGGACAAGCTTGAGAAGCTTTGCTACTCAAAAGAAAATCTTGATAGCAAGCGATATCCTTCCAATGTTCTGTTGGCTACCAACATGATTTCAGTAGGTATCGATGTGGCACGGCTCAATGTCATGCTTTTGGTCGGTCAGCCTAAATTAACCAGCGAATATATTCAGGCTTCAAGTCGAGTCGGGCGCTCGTTCCCGGGGGTAGCATTTGCTATGTATGACGGCTCTAAAAGCAGAGATCGTTCTCATTACGAGCAATTTAAACCATACCACGAATCATTTTACAAGCATGTTGAGCCAACAGGTGCAACGCCGTTTTCAAAACCTGCGAGAGATCGTGCCCTTCACGCTGTGATGATTGCAATGATGCGTGTTCTTGAAAATGAACTTAGTGCGGAAAAGGGAGCGGCTAAATTTAGCCGCAAGGATTATTCTGCTCGTGTTTCGGAACTAAAGAAATACATCATTGACAGAGCGTCAGAGATTTCCAAACGCGCAAACTCTGAAATGAGCGATGATTCATCTGAAATTGCACTTGAAATTGATTCTGTTTTCGAGAAGTGGGAGCAGCTCGCAGAAAACTTTGATGAGGAACACTTTTACTATGGAGAAAAATTCTTGATTAAAGAACCCGATAACAATGAAGGTCGTCTTATGAAACCTTTTAATACAAGCCGCAATGATCCTGCATTTGATACAATGACATCAATGCGAAATGTTGATTCTACTGTTGCTGGCAATGTTTTGATATGGGAGGAGGAATAATCAATGGAATTAGAAGCTGCTAAAAAAGTCCCGCTGAACAGGATTACTCATTCTGTTCGTGCGTCACAGGCGGTTTTGCAATATGGTGTAGGAGCTATGGTTGATTTTCCTAATCAGACTCTGATGACTGCTGCACCGGAATATTGGCAGGAACAGGTTGTACAAATACATGATGAGCGCCTTGAAAAAGTGCTCCGCGTTGATTATTTCGGCCTTCCCGGTGGGCAAGATGATCCGCATTGCCACGAGGGGATCTCATATACACGCTTTCCAGAATGGTATTTCTGCCCAAAATGCAGGCGATTTCAGCCGATACATGATTGGGTTGCCGACTATAAAAAATCAGCGACACAAAAAAGGCTTAACAGCGATCCTGACATGGTTAAGTTTATGCAATGCCCGAAATGCAGGCAAGATCTTGTGGTCACACGTATCATCACAGCTTGTGAGTGTGGGCATATTGATGATTTTCCGTGGGTAAAATGGGTTCATTGTAAAAACATGTATGGCGGGGCAAAACCGATTTGTGCGCACCCGACTCTGACATTTAAGACCAGCGCTTCCTCTACCGAGGGACTGGAAGGACTTACTGTTTCATGTGATTCCTGCGGTGCCAGAGCAACGCTCAAAGGGGCGTTTGATAAAGATGCTTTGCAGGAACTGGATCAAAAATATGAGGGCAAGTACAACTTCCGTTGTTCGGGAAGGCATCCATGGAAACATACGAAGGACAAGTGTACTTCATATCCGAAAGTTCTGCAAAGAGGAAGTTCGTCCGTCTATTTTCCTATCACGGTAAGCTCACTTGTTATTCCGCCATACTCAAGCCTGATCACGAAGAAGATTGAGGATAGTGCCGCATTCCTCAATTGTAAAAATATAATTTCGGAATATAAGCGGAATGTTCCCAAGGATATATTACCGACTTTGATTCAGAGTACCATAGAAAAATACGCCAAAGATATTGCTATGGAAAAAGGTATAGCTGTAGAAAAAGTTCAACCGATTTTAGAAAGAAAATGGATCGCTTCGTCCAGTGAGGAAGAATATCTGACGACGAGTGTTCGATACAGAGCAGAAGAATATGAAGCACTCAGCGGCGAAGTATCCATGTCTACTGATGATTACGGTGATTTCCTTAGAGAGGGAACAAAAATATCGAATTATGCGATCCCCTATATAAAGAATATTTCTCTGATACATAAAGTTCGGGAAGTGCAAGCGCTTATCGGTTTCTCAAGATTAAAACCGATTGAAGCAAGTATGGGTGATAATTCTTCGGAGTATATTGTTCCCATCAAACAGCCGAACACCAATTGGTATCCTGCTTATGAAGTTCGGGGCGAAGGTATTTTCATTGAATTTGATGAGAATGCAATTTTTGAGTGGCAAAAGAATAACCCTGAAGTCCAACATAGAGTCGATGTCTTAAATGAAAATTACAGGAAATCATTTATCGGTCAATCGAAGCCGAGAAAAATAACGGCAAAGTTTCTTTTGCTCCATACGATTTCACATGCACTTATTAAGCAGTTGAGTTTTGAGTGTGGTTATAGTATTGCATCGTTAAAGGAACGTCTGTATTGCAGCGAAATTTCAGATGGCAAGCAAATGTCCGGTATTTTTATTTATACTGCAAGCGGCGATTCTGAGGGAACCATGGGAGGATTAGTACGTCAAGGGCATTCCGACAGCTTTCCGGGAATATTCAAAAAAGCAATGGAAGAAGCTATGACCTGTTCTAATGACCCCGTATGCAGTTTGAGCATGGGACAAGGGCGTGATTCTCTCAACCTTTCTGCATGCTATTCATGTTCATTGATTCCCGAAACAAGCTGCGAGGAATTCAACATTTTTTTGGACAGGGGAACTATTGTCGGGACTTATGAGAACCGAAGAATGGGATTCTACAGCAGCCAACTATATGATGCGGCTGCGTGGAAAAATAACAACCCCACAGAAAAAACAGGGAGCAATAAACTGCAACGCAATAATGCAAATCTCGTAATTATTGATCAGGGGACAGATTTAAGGGACTCCGATTACTCTGAAATTTGGAGAGATTTGCGGGAGTGGGCTACCGCAGGTAAGGAAACAGAGTTGCTTTCCGAACTGGAGAGTGAGAGTAAAATGTTTTCACATAAGGAGAAACCTTTTAGAGACTGCTTATTTCAAATAGGAGGAGATAGCGAACAGTATAAATGCGATCTCTTTTGGAAAAAGTCAAAGGTTGCTCTGTTTACTTCAGATAACGAAGATTGCTATTGGGCGGCAAAAGGCTGTGATATTCAGTGCTATTTCTGTGCGGATAACGCTGTAACTGTTGACGGCATTTTCAAGTCCTTAAAGGAGCGATAATATGGCAATTATGATTCCGGAAAAGCCTCGAAACTTCGACCCCGCAAGCCAAGAGGGACTGATTTTTGATGCATTGGCATTACTTTCTGAAGATTATTATGTGTTTCACTCATTCCGAATCACAGATACAAGAGAAGGTGTTTTCCATGAAAGTGAAACGGATTTTGTTATCCTGAACCGGACTAAGGGTGTAATCTGCTTGGAAGCAAAGGCCGGACAGATTCGGTATGAAAATGGATGCTGGCTGTATGGAAGCGGTATACCGATGCATAACGGAGGACCGTTTAATCAAGCGGGCGCCAATAAGTATAAGCTTATGAGGTATATATCCGACAGCAGCATGGCATTTGTTTTGGAAAAATGCAAATTCTTTCACGCTGTATGGTTCCCGTCAGTGAGCAATGACCGTTTGAGGAGCATGACATTACCTTCAGAAGCCGATAAAACTCTTATTTTGACCAAGGAGGCTCTATCTGACCCGGAGGAATTTATCGACAGAGTCTATGCATTGGAGTTACCAAGCCGTGTTGAAACAAATCTGAGTGAATTTGAGTGTAAGCGTTTGGTTCGGGAAATATTCTGTCCGCAATTCAATGTTTTCCCATCAGCATCGTTTGAAGCGGATTTGAAGAAAATCGTTTTTCATCGCCTTTTAGATGAACAAGCAGGCATTTTAGATTTCTTGGATGAGCAGTTGACGGCTGCGGTTAACGGAGCCGCCGGAACCGGAAAAACTATGATTGCCGTTGAAAAAGCCCGCAGGCACGCTGCCTCCGGAGAAAATGTACTATTCCTGTGCTTTAATACTCAGCTTAAAGACTATTTAGAAAACAATTACGCGAGAGAACTTGTCAGTTACTACACTATTGCCGGATTTGCCTGCAAAATATGTAACACCGCAAGACCGGACTACAAAGGGCTTAAATCGAAACTTGAGGATTATTATATATCGGGTTCTTTTCCATATAAGCATGTTATCATTGACGAAGGTCAAGATTTTGGCAGCGAGGCAATAGAAGAAACAGACATCATTCAACTTATCCACGACATAATTGTGGATACAGATCAAGGCGGTACATTCTATGTTTTTTATGACCGCTTGCAATTGATTCAAGCAAGAGAAATGCCAAAGTTCATAAGCGATTTGGATTGTCGCTTGACACTATATCGTAATTGCAGGAATACCGAGAATATTGCCGTAACTTCTTTGCGCCCGATTACTGAACGAAAGCCAAAAGTGTTTGACGGAGCAGTAAAAGGGACACCGGCAAAGCTCCATTTTTGCGAATCTGCTCTGAGTGAACTTGCACAAATTGATACGATCATTGATGAACTTTCAGCAGATGGATACCGCGACATAGTCCTCTTAACATGCAAAACAGAAACAACGAGTGTCCTTAACAATGCTGTCAAGGACGGAAGATATCGTAATAAGTATTTGTTTACAACCTGCAGAAAGTTCAAAGGGCTTGAAGCCGATGTGATTATTTTGCTGGATGTTGATAAAACTACTTTTGATCGGGATAATGTACTGCTGTTTTATGTGGGTGCTTCACGTGCCCGCATTAAACTCGAAATTACTGCTGTGTTAAGTGATGAGGATTGCAAGGATATTCTTTCTTCTGTCTTGAACTATCAGGGGAAAATACGTAGGGCAAAAAAAGACTTGGCTGGTGCATTAAACGCCATAGGGAGTTTGAATTCTTAAATTAAGCATGGTTGCAACTAACATTGCAGTGAAACAGCTTGCTTAATATCTGCTCCCGGTACTTGATTCTGAACGCCAAGCCTGCTTAAATTCAGCCCCAATAGACATAAGAGGACATCGGTAAGAAGGCAAGTCGCAGCTTGTTCTATTTTGCTGATGTCTTCTTTTTCTGCAAGAACGATCACTTCCTGTGTTCAAACTGTAACGATGAATAGGAGGAGATGTTTAATTTATAAACTTAGCACGATACAGTTGCATAATCAGATGTTGCCAGAAAAGGCACCTGTTCGAATCCTCTCAAATGCCAACGCAAAAAAGGACACCTTTCGGTGTCCTGCGTTGGCGGAGAGGAAGGGATTCGAACCCTTGTGCGCTTTCGCGCAAACTGATTTCGAGTCAGCCCCGTTATGACCACTTCGATACCTCTCCGTATACGTTCACCCTCAAAAATGAGGGAAACAACCGTTATTCAATTTTTTAGAAAACCCGTTAGATAAGCCGGTTAGAAAAATCATCAACCGAGCGAAAACCCAACAAAATCAAGGCTTTTCGGCGGTTTTCGGTGGCACAACTACTCAAATGCGTACATGATTTCGAGGGTCGTGAAACAGCCAAAACCGCCCTGTATTTCCGCATATCTTCTTATAGGTTATCTGCGAAAAGCCTTGTAAACAAAGGCTTTTCTTGTATCTTGTGATTGTGGCGGTTTTTCTTTTTACAACCCTGTTTTTCACGTCCGGGCACCATTTGGGCACCACGGGCACCATTGAAGAAAAGGAGAATCCGATGAAAAACACTCTACTTGACAAAGGTATTATAACCCCGTCCGGCGAAATCAACAAGGACAAAATCAGCCTTGTCGCCGGAGCAATCACGCAGCCGTTCGCAGAAATGGTCTGGGTGACGACAGGCGGCGATATGGAAACTATCAACCGCCTTACCGATGTTCTCGTTTCCATGAACACCCCCGCAGACCGTGGCAAGCTGTTCAAAATCATCAAAATGCTGTATGGGCTTATGGGCTTACCGTTTTCCGAGGAAGCCGAGCCGATGGACGCCGCCCCCGACGTATTGGAATACTTCATCTTTTCCTTTACGGCAGATTTTGGCGAAATCATCAAAGACTATATCGCGGAAGCACAATAGAATACGCACACAGGCGGCGTTTCTCACTCCCACACAGGGAGAACAGAAACGCCGCTTTTTT
>ULVL01071023.1_pt1 | contig 15331 bp, 9 predicted proteins | sample 1959381 | NCBI WGS metagenome assembly ULVL01 (sample SAMEA4835785, study PRJEB28245) | human gut metagenome | biome: gut microbiome; material: fecal sample | place: Denmark | collected 2008
GCGGTTGGCCAGGTCCATCTGCTGGGTCATTGTTTTTTTGATGGACACACGCGCTTTTTCGGCGTGCTCGCGGCTTTGCTTATTGATTAGCACCTGCTTGCAGGCTTTTTCGGCTTCGTCCGGGTGCTCCACAAAGTAGACTTCCAGCTGGTGCTTGAGGAACTCCGTCATGGCCTGGGCCACAAACTTGTTGGTGATGGCCTTTTTGGTCTGGTTCTCGTAGCTGGTGCGGGTGGAGAAGCTGGAGGAAACCAGAATCAGGCAGTCCTGCACATCGTTGAAGGTGATGGAGCTTTCGTTTTTCTTGTACAGACCCTTATTTTTCAGCCAGTTGTTGATCTGGTTGACAAAGGCCAGGCGGACAGCGCGGTCCGGGCTGCCGCCGTGCTCCAGCCACGAAGAGTTGTGATAGTATTCCAGCGTTTGCACCGCGTTGGAAAAGCAGAACGCCACGTTCATTTTGACCTGATATTCCGGCTGATCATCACGGTCGCGGCCGATTGCGGAACCGGAGCAGAAATACACCGGGGTCAGGGTTCCCTCACCGGCGATCTCATTGGCATAGTCCTGAATGCCATGCTCATAGAAATATTCGATTTTTTCGGCACGTTCGCCCGTACGGTCGTTGAACACGAGAGTCACACCGTCATTGACAACGGCCTGGCGGCGCAGCATATCCTTGAAGGTATCCGCCGGAACATTGATGTCGGTAAACACATCGGTGTCCGGTTTCCAGCAGATGACGGAGCCGGTGCGGCGGCCGGTGAATGGCTCTTTTTTCAGCCCGCCGACATTCTCACCTTTTTTGAAATCCAGGTGATAGTGCATGCCATCGCGGTAAATATCCGCAGTCATCCATTCGCTGGAATACTGGGTGGCGCAAAGGCCAAGGCCGTTCAGGCCAAGGGAGAAGTCATAGTTGCCGCTACCCTCGCCATATTTGCCTCCCGCGTACAGTTCGCAGAACACAAGATCCCAGTTCCAGCGTTCTTCAGCTTTATTGTAATCGACGGGGATACCGCGGCCAAAGTCCTCTACTTCCACAGAGTGATCCGGGTAAAGGGTAACGTTGATTTTGTTGCCGTGGCCGTCACGCGCTTCGTCGATGGAGTTGGATACGATCTCAAAAATGGAATGGGCACAGCCTTCCACACCGTCAGAGCCAAAGATAACGGCCGGGCGCTTGCGCACACGGTCTGCACCTTTTAAGCTCTTGATGCTTTCGTTGCCGTATTCTTCCTTCTTTTTTGCCATTCGGCAGTTCCCTCCCGTTTTTGGATGCAGGGAATCACGCTGCTGCGTACCCCTGTGCGCGCAGAATTTTGCTTTTTCAGGCGCGTAAAGATAATTAAACCACAGGTTGACAGGAATTGTCAAATCCAATTTTGCGTTTTTGCTGCACAAAGTTCCCTGTTGTGGTTATTTTTTGTCTGCTTTTTTGCGTTTGCGCGGCGGCTGGGCGGAGGCTTTTTCCTCTGCGGGCGCCGGGCGTCCCGGCTCTTCCGGCACGGGGGCCGGAGCTGTGCCCTGCAGTTTCCAGGCGCGCTCCAGCACGGGTTTCAGGTACTGGCCGGTGAAGGAGTTCGGGTTCTGGGCCACCTGTTCCGGCGTACCGGTTGCCACAATGGTACCGCCGCCGCTGCCGCCCTCCGGCCCCAGGTCGATGATATAGTCGGCACGCTTGATCACATCCAGGTTATGCTCGATCACGATCACGGTGTTGCCCGCATCGGCCAGCTTATCCAGCACCTTGACCAGGCGGTGCACATCGGCAATGTGCAGGCCGGTGGTAGGCTCGTCCAGAATATAGACGGTTTTGCCGGTATCGCGGCGGGCAAGCTCGTTGGCCAGCTTGACACGCTGGGCTTCGCCGCCGGAAAGTGTGGTGGCCGACTGGCCCAGCTGCACATAGCCAAGGCCGACTTCCTGCAGGGTTTGCAGTTTGCGCGCAATTTTGGGCTGGTTGGCAAAGAAATTGCAGGCTTCCTCCACCGTCATATCCAGCACATCGGAGATGTTTTTGTCTTTATATTTTACTTCCAGCGTTTCGCGGTTATAGCGCTTGCCCTTGCAGACATCGCAGGGGACGTAAATATCCGGCAGAAAGTGCATTTCGATCTGCACAATGCCGCCGCCCTCGCAGGCTTCGCAGCGGCCGCCCTTGACGTTGAAGCTGAACCGGCCGGGGCCGTAACCGCGCTGTTTGGCATCCTGGGTGTTGGAGAAGAGGGTGCGGATATCGCCGAACACACCGGTGTAGGTGGCCGGGTTGGAGCGCGGGGTGCGGCCAATGGGCGACTGGTCAATGCCGATGACCTTATCGATCCATTCCATACCCTGAACTTCGTCACACTGGCCGGGGCGGCTGCGGGCGCCGTTGAGCGCTGCGGCCAGCGACTTATACAAAATTTCATTGACCAGCGTGGACTTGCCGGAACCGGAAACACCCGTCACGCAGATCATTTTGCCAAGGGGAAAATCCACGGTAATGTTTTGCAGGTTGTTTTCCCGCGCTTTGACCACCGTGAGCATTTTACCGTTACCGGAGCGGTGGGCGGTGGGAACTTCCACAAATTTGCGGCCAGAAAGGTACTCGCCGGTCACACTGCGCGGGGCATTGCAGATGTCCTCCACACTGCCGGCAGCCACGATCTCGCCGCCATGCACACCGGCACCGGGGCCGACATCCACAATATAGTCCGCCTGGCGCATGGTGTCCTCGTCGTGCTCTACTACAATCAGGGTGTTGCCCAGGTCGCGCAGGCGCTTCATGGTGGCAATCAGCTTATCGTTATCGCGCTGGTGCAGGCCGATGCTGGGTTCATCCAGCACATACAGCACGCCGGTCAGTGCGCTGCCGATCTGGGTCGCCAGGCGGATGCGCTGGCTTTCGCCGCCGGAAAGGGACGATGCGCCGCGAGACAGGGTCAAGTACCCCAGACCCACGCTCTTCAAAAAGCCCAGACGCTCTTTGACCTCTTTGAAGATGGAGGCAGCGATGACTTCATCCCGCTCGGACACTTTTGCCGTCTGAATAAATTCCAGCTCCTCGTTCACGCTCATATCGCAGAACTGGGCAATGTTGATGCCGCCCACCGTGACGGCGAGGCTGGTGGGCTTCAGGCGTTGGCCGTGGCAGGTGGGGCACTCCTCGCTGGACATGACAAGGGCGATTTCCTCCTTGACCCACTCGCTGCCTGTTTCACGGAAGCGGCGCTCCAGGTTGGGGATAATGCCCTCAAACGTGTTCATATAGGTGCCGGAGCCAAACATATTCTCGCGCTGCATCTCGATTTTTTCAGTTCCGGTGCCATACAGGATGGCGTGCACGGCTTCTTTGCTCATCTCCTTGATGGGGGTATCCAGCGTAAAGCCATAGCGCTTGCCCAGCGCTTTGTAATACATTTCAGAGATGGATCCCTCCGCATAATACCAGCCGCTGGCCTTGATGGCACTTTCGCGGATGGACTTGTGCGGATCCGGAATCACGCGGGCCGGGTCCACCTTCATAAAGGTGCCCAGACCGGTGCAGGTTTCACAGGCGCCAAAGGGATTGTTAAAGCTGAACATGCGGGGGGAAAGTTCGTCAATGGAAACACCGTGCTCCGGGCAGGCATAGTTCTGGCTGAACTCCATCGGTTCGCCGCCGATAACATCAATGATGACAAGGCCGCCGGTCAGGGCAACGGCAGTCTCAATAGAATCGGCCAGGCGGCCGCGCACCGTATCATTGATGGACAGGCGGTCCACGACGACTTCAACGGTATGCTTGATATTCTTTTCCAGCTTGATCTCTTCGTCCAGATCATACATGTTGCCGTCAATGCGCACGCGGGCGTAACCGCCGCGGCGGGCAGCGTCCAGCTCCTTGGCCTGGGTGCCTTTGCGGCCCCGCACAACAGGGGCCAGCACCTGGAAGCGGGTGCGTTCCGGCAGTTTAAGCACCTCGTCTACCATCTCGTCCACCGTTTGCTGGCTGATGACGCGTCCGCAGACCGGGCAGTGCGGAACGCCGATGCGGGCATACATCAAACGGAGATAATCATAAATTTCCGTCACGGTGCCCACGGTGGAACGCGGGTTGTGGCTGGTGGTTTTCTGGTCAATGGAAACCGCCGGGGAAAGGCCGGTGATTTCGTCCACATCGGGCTTTTCCATCTGGCCCAGGAACATGCGGGCATAGCTGGAAAGGCTTTCCATATAGCGGCGCTGGCCGTCCGCAAAGATGGTATCAAAGGCCAGGCTGGACTTGCCGGAGCCGGAAAGGCCCGTCATAACAATCAGCTTGTTGCGCGGCAGAACCAGGTTGACGTTTTTCAGGTTATGCTCCCGCGCGCCCTTGATCGTAATGCGGTTGTTGGCATCAATTTGAATGTTGCTCACTTTTTATAGCTCCTTCTCCCCTTGCCCGTTTTGCGCTGTTTTTCAGCGGCGCGGCGGGTGCTGGTATCGGCGGTAGGGTCCTCCCCGCGCTGCAGCTTTTCAATCTCATCACGCAGGAATGCGGCGTGCTCAAACTGCAGCAGGCGGGCGGCTTCTTTCATCTCGCGGGTCAGGCGGGTAATGGTCTGTTCGCGTTCAGCGCGGCTCATACGGTGCTGGCGCATCTTTTTGTTTTCTTCGCTCATGCTGATTTCCAGCCCGCCGCCGATGGCTTTCACGATAGTTTTTGGTGTAATGCCGTGTTCTTTGTTGTAGGCATCCTGGATGGCACGGCGGCGCTCGGTTTCCATGATGGCGCGCTCCATGCTGGGGGTTACTTCATCGGCGTACATCAGCACCACGCCGTTTGCGTTGCGGGCCGCGCGGCCAATGGTCTGAATCAGGCTGGTTTCGCTGCGCAGGAAGCCCTCTTTGTCGGCATCCAGAATGGCGATCAGCGAAACTTCCGGCAGGTCCAGGCCCTCGCGCAGAAGGTTGATGCCGACAATCACATCAATGGCACCGGTGCGCAGGTCCTTGATGATCTCCATGCGCTCAAAGGTATCCACCTCGTGGTGCATATACTTGGTGTGCACGCCGTGTTCTTCCAGGTAGTCGGTCAGGTCCTCGGCCATTTTGACAGTCAGGGTGGTAACTAGGGCACGCTCGCCGCGGTCGATGCGCTGCAAAATTTCGCCCAGCAGATTCTCGATCTGTCCTTCCACTGGGCGCACCATGATGACGGGGTCCAGCAGACCGGTGGGGCGGATGACCTGCTCGGCCACGCGGCTGGAATGTTCCCGTTCATAGGGGCCGGGGGTAGCGCTGACAAAGATCGTCTGGCCGACCTTGGATTCAAATTCCTCAAATTTCAGCGGGCGGTTGTCAAACGCCGAGGGCAGGCGGAAGCCATATTCCACCAGCGTTTTTTTGCGGCTGTAGTCCCCGCCGAACATGCCGCGGACCTGCGGCAGCATCACATGGCTTTCATCCACCATCAGGATAAAATCTTTGGGGAAGTAGTCCAGCAGCGTGGTGGGGGTGGAGCCGGGGGCACGGCCGGACAGCACGGCAGAGTAGTTCTCGATGCCCTTGCACATGCCAACTTCCTGTAGCATCTCCATATCGTACTGGGTGCGCTGCTGGATGCGCTGGGCTTCCAGCAGTTTGCCCTCTGCAGTAAAGGCCTGCACCTGCTGTTCCATCTCGGTCTGGATCTTGGCGAGACCTTCTTTCATTTTTTCAGGGCCGACGATATAGTGGCTGGCGGGGAAAATGGCCACATGGCGCACAATATTTTTGCGTTCGCCGGTCAGGGGATCAAACTCGGAAATGCGGTCGATTTCATCGCCGAAGAATTCGACACGGATGGCGTATTCATCATTATAAGCAAGGTGGATATCCACAATATCGCCGTGAACGCGGAACTTATTGCGGATAAAGTTCATATCGTTGCGTTCATATTGCAGCTTGACCAGGCGGCGGCAGAGCTCGTCCCGCTCCATCTGCATACCGGGGCGCAGGCTGATGACCATGCTGCGGTAATCGATAGGGTCGCCCAAGGAATAAATGCAGGAAACCGACGCCACAATGATAACATTGCGCCGCTCCGACAGTGCCGCCGTGGCCGAATGGCGCAGGCGGTCGATCTCATCATTGATGGCGCTGTCTTTTTCAATATAGGTATCGGTGGAGGGGATGTAGGCTTCCGGCTGGTAATAGTCGTAATAGCTCACAAAATATTCCACCGCATCATCGGGGAAAAATCCGCGCATCTCGGTGCAGATCTGACTGGCCAGGGTTTTGTTTGGTTCCAGAATCAGTGTGGGGCGGTTGCACTGTGCAATGATATTGGCCATCGTAAAGGTTTTGCCGGAGCCGGTAACGCCCAGCAAAGTTTGACCTTTATCCCCTGCTTTCAGGCCCTGCACCAGCGCTTCAATCGCCTGGGGCTGGTCGCCAGTCGGTTTGAACGGTGCTTTGAGGTGGAACACCTCGGTTTGATTTTCCTGTTGCTCCGGCATAGCGGACCTCCCCTGCTGTTGGTCGTTTATTTACAACTTAAGTTCGTCTCATACAACTTACTGTTGTTTCATTATAGTATAGATCTTTTTAATTGTAAAGGCAATACCGCATAATTCTAAGTGCCGATACGGCGAGCGAGGTGCGGCAGCTGCTAAGCCAAAAGCGCAGATAATACTTTGTGTATTATCGAGCATTTTGGCAACGCAGTTGCCGTGTCGCAGCCGCCGGAGCGGTGCTTAAGCCGTCAGGCGGGAATTGTGCGGTATTGCCTAAAGGCATTTTGCGGCTTTTTATGCCTTTTATGCGCTGCTGCCGGGGCTGCATCCGGCAGCGGCATTTCGGCTTATTCTTCCTCCGAGTGTTCGCGCACCCATTTGGCAATATGCTTAATGAATGCCTCACCATATTTGGCAGCTTTTGCATCGCCGACGCCGGAAATGCGGCGGAAATCCCCCATGGTGCGCGGCTTAAGCTCGGCCATCTCGTCCAGGCTGACATTGTTGAACACGATATATGCCGGAACGTGGTTTTTCTGGGCCAGTTCGCTGCGCAGGGTTTTCAGGCTTGCCAGCAGCGAATCGTCCGCTTCCGAAAGTGCGGTGCGGGCAGCCGTCTTTTTGCGGGAAGCACGGCGCTTGGCCTGGGTTTCCTGCGCGGTGGCGGCGCGCTCCTGCATGGTAACCTGCTCACCATGGAAAAGCACCGCCGGAGCCTTGGCTGTCAGGGTGATGACCGGGAACTCATCGCCGTTTTCGGCCAGGTAGCCCTGCTCCTGCAATGCATCCAGGTAAAGGCGCATGCGCTGGGGCGGCACATCCCGCATGATGCCATAGGTCGGGAACTGGTCCAGCCCGCGCTCCAGGGTTTTCTGATCCTTGGCACCGCGCAGCATCTGCACCAGCGCCACAACCCCCAGCCCGCCGGGCCAACGCTTTTGGATGCGCGCCACGCCGGAAAGGATCTTCTGTGCTTCGGTGGTGATGTCGGTCTGCACAAACTCGCCGGTGCAGTTGGAACAGTTGCCGCAGCCGCCGGTGTGGTGCTCGCCGAAATAATCCAGCAGATAGCTGCGCAGGCAGCGGGTGGTTTTGCAGTACCCCACCATCACGTCCAGCCGCTCGCGGTCCCGCCTGGCGGCGGCTTCGGCCTGTTCAGGGGTTAGCTCATCGTTATCGTGGGAGTTCTGGATAAAATACTTTGCCGTCTGCACATCCCCCAGGGAGAACAGCAGGATGCACTCGGCGCGCTCGCCATCGCGCCCGGCGCGGCCCGCTTCCTGATAGTAGTTTTCCAGATTTTTTGGCATATTATAATGCAGCACAAAGCTGACATTGGATTTATCTATGCCCATGCCGAAGGCGTTTGTTGCAACCATGACCCGCTTGCGGTCATAGACAAAATCTTCCTGATTTTTGCTGCGCTCCTCCGGGGTAAGGCCCGCATGATAACGGGTGGCAGAAATGCCAACGGATCGCAGCTCCTTACAGACGGACTCTACCGATTTGCGGGTAGCGCAATAGACAATGCCGCTGCGATCCCGGTGATCGAGGATATATTCTTCAATATAACGTTCTTTATCCCGCGGGCGGGCCACACCAAAATAGAGGTTGGGGCGATCAAAGCCGGTGGTCAGCGTAAAAGGCTGGTTGAGCTGCAGCAGGGCAATGATATCCTGCTTGACCTGTTCCGTTGCCGTTGCCGTGAACGCACCAATGACCGGGCGGTACGGCAGACGGGAGATGAATTCGGCAATTTTCAGGTAGCTGGGGCGGAAATCCTGACCCCATTGGGACACGCAGTGGGCTTCGTCCACAGCCACAAAAGCGATGCGGGCGTGCATGGCAAGGTATAAGAAACTGTCCGTCAGCAGGCGTTCCGGGGCAACGTATAGAATTTTATAGTCTCCCTCCAGCGCGGCACGCAGAATGGTGCTGTAAAGCCCTTCCGGCAGGGCGGAGTTCAGGCAGGCAGCATGCACGCCCTCCTCTTCCAGGGCGGCAACCTGGTCCTGCATCAGGGAAATCAGCGGTGAAATGACCAGCGTAAGCCCCGGCATCAGCATGGCCGGAACCTGGTAACAAACAGATTTGCCTGCGCCGGTGGGCATAACACCGAGGACATCCTGGCCGGAAACGATAGCATCCACCACCTGTTCCTGACCGGGGCGGAAGCTGCTGTGGCCGAAGTATTGCTGCAAAACGGAAAATTTATCCATGAATTCGTCCTTTTCTGGATGAGTGCGGCAAGTTGTGAACATTTTACAAAATTTTTAATTTGCCTGCAAAAACATTTTGACTTTTTGTATAGATTTGCTATAATAGAGGTACAGAAAGCAGCTGTCGAAAATGAAGCCAAGTTGGCAGCGGGCTTTCTGGCAAGGGTGCTGGGCACCCAAAACAAAGGGAGGTTGTCCTATGAAAGTTACATGTACCGGCCGTCGCGTTACGCTCAAACCGAGCTTTATCGAAAATGCGGAAAAGAGGCTTGCGAAGCTGGACAAGTTTTTCCCTGACGAAGCACAGGCACAGGTTACCGTCACGGTAGAAAAAAGCGGGCAGACCGTTGAAATCATGCTGCGCAGCAAGGATCTGGCCATGCGCGCCGAAAAAACGGATGAGCGCATGGAAGATGCCCTAGCCGACGCCGTCGATCTGCTGACCCGCCGTGTGGTAAAGTACCGCAAGCGCCTTGGCACCAAGCTGACCGCTGCAGCAGCGGAAATACCCGCTACCGAGCCGGAAGAAAGCATGGATATTGTGCGCGAAAAGCACTTTGCCCTGAAGCCCTGCAACACTGAGGAAGCCATTTTGCAGATGGACCTGCTGGGGCACAGCTTCTTCCTGTATCACAGCACCGAGAACGACAAGATCCAGGTCGTTTACCGCCGCGCTGATGGCGGGTACGGCGTGCTGATCCCGGAAGCATAAGCTGGCAGCTTAAACTTAAGGCAATACCGCATAATTCTAAGTGCCGATACGGCGAGCGAGGTGCGGCAAATGCCAAGCCAAAAGCGCAGATAATACTGGATGTCTTATCGAGCATTTTGGCAACGCAGATGCCGTGCCGCAGCTGCCGGAGCGGTGCTTAAGCCGCAAGGCGGGAATTGTGCGGTGTTGCCTTAACATAGCGCCGCACAAACGGCATAACTTTGCCGCCCCTTTTACGGGGCGGCATTTTTTATTTGTTTTGTATGGTTCAAGGCAAACCCTGCTGCCTTGCGCCCGCGGGACATGCCGGGTTTGCTTTGTGCTTGAGGCGCATTCAGCGCTTGATTTGTTTGGGCTTCTCCGGTTCCATCGGCCAGGTGGCACGGGCGGCAAACAGCAGTTGGCCGGTACCGGGGTTATACTGCGGCACACGGCCATGCTCTGCCATGCTGAACCAGTTGGTAGGCGTCAAAATCACATGATCCAGCACATCAATGCCAACCTGGCCCAATGCCAGAATAATGGCCTGCGTGGCAAGCAGATCCGCATTGGAAGCCGCCGCCAAACCGGACGGATGGTTATGCGCCAGCACAACACAGGTACACTGGCTGGCAACGGCATCCCGCAACAGCTTATGGGTATCAAACTGCACGCGGTTGGGAATGCCCGATGCAATGTAAATTTCTTTGAGCGGGACATAATCGTCATTCATGGCGATCATATAAAACTCTTCCCGCTTGGGGTCGCTGAACAGCGGGCGGATATACTCACAGCACATCTCAGCGTTGCGCAGCTGAACAGGGTGTTCCTTGTGCTTTTGGATCTGGTAAAAGCGGGCAACATCCCGGAAGGAATGCAGCAGTCTTGCGCTGGCGGGGCCAATGCCCTGCACCTGCATCAATTCTTCCTCGCTGGCATCCAGCACTTGGCAAAATCCGCCAAAATGCTGGATCAGGCGGTGAGCCAAGGGGTTGGTATCCCGGCGCGGAATGGAAAAGTACAAAAGATATTCCAGCACCTCATGCGCGGCAAGGCTGGTTAAGCCATCGCGGGCAACGCGCTCCTGCATGCGGGCACGGTGCTCTTCATGGATCGAATTGGTGGTTTTCTTTTCCGGCATGGGCGCACATCCTTTACCTTTGGCTGTTCTTATTATATACTATTGTTTGAAGATTGCAAAGAGGATGTGACCCCCATGAAAAAGTTTATCGCAGGCGAAAACGAAAACGGCGTGCGGCTTTCCCGCTTTGTGGAAAGCGTGACCAGGGACATGCCGCGCAGCCTGCTGTATAAAAGTTTCCGCAACAAGCGCATTAAGGTGAACGGCAAGCGCGGTGAAGCGGACACCCGGCTGAGCAGCGGTGATGTGATCGAGCTGTATATCAACGATGAGTTCTTCCCCGAAAAGCCGGTGGTCCCGGCCAAAAAGCCGCCGCGCCGCCAGCCGCCGGTCAAGGTGATCTATCAGGACGAAAACATTGCGGTGCTGTACAAGCCCGCCCACCTGCTGTGCCACAGCGACCGCACCGGCGATGCCAACCTGGTGGATGCCTTTTGTGCCCAGCTGCAGGCCAGCGGCGAATATGACCCCAAGGCTGAAAACCGCTTTGCACCCGCCATCTGCAACCGGCTGGACCGCGGCACCGAGGGGCTTGTGATTGCCGCGAAAAAATACACGGCCCTGCGGGATATGAACGAGATCATCCGCGATGACTGGATGAAGAAAGAGTACCTGACCATTACCATCGGTGCCCCGCCGGCCGGGCGGCATGTTGCCTGGCTGCAGCACAGCGAAAAAGGCAACAAGGTGCGCATTCACGCCCATGAAAGCGAGGGGTACAAAAAAATCATCACCGATGTAACGGTGATCCGCTGCATTGGGCCGTTTGCGCTCTGCCGCATTGGACTGATTACCGGCCGCACGCACCAGATCCGTGCGCACCTGGCTTACCTGGGGCACCCGGTGCTGGGCGACATCAAGTACGGCAACCGCAACATGAACGAGAAAACCGGGTTTAAGACGCAGGCACTGTGTGCCCAGCGGCTGACGTTTGGCAATATTCCGGAGGAAAACACGCTGCACTATCTTTCCGGCAGGATCATCAAGCTGGCAGATCCGGAGATTGTAAAGCAGTTTGATGCGTTGGAGAGGAAGCCGGGACAGGAATAAAGGAGTGCCGTTGGGTTAGGATGCGGTTGGTTCGCCGCTATTTATCGTCCGTAATCGTTTGTAGCTGTGTGCCCCTACTAGTGTGGTAATTCTAAAGCTTTACTTTTTATGATTTGGAGACTTTCTCCATTTGGCTTTGTTACGAAGCGGCTCTAATTTTTTAGATAGAGCAAAAAGGTAAAGTTTTAGTCTTAACACACTATTACGGAGGTACGTTATGGGCTTAGTTCCATGTGATATTTGAAATGCGCACCCAAGTTATGCCCGACAAAAAAGCGAATATACAAAAACACCCGCAGGGATCGGCCAAGTGGCTTACACCTGCGGGTGTTGCTTATTGCTTATTCAGCGCAGCTGGAATCAGACCGGATGAGACTTGTTCTCATAGTCAGCATGCAGAGCGTCCACACCGTGCATACGGGCATTGCGCTTTTCGAAGAACTTGGGAGCAACCTGCGGGAACATAGCGTAGGTCAGAACGTCCTCTTCCTGGATGGCATACTTGGCAGCTTCGGCCTTCAGCTTGTCCATTTCGGGGGCAAGGGTATCAGCAAAGCGGCAGGTAATGGGCTCTTCGCCCTTCAGAATAAAGTCGCTGAATTCCTTCTTGATGGGAGCGGGAGTCTTGCCGTAATCGCCATGGACCAGGCCCTTGAACTCCTTGGTGACCATCTTGTAGCGCTCGCCCATGATGACGTTGAACACAGCCTGAGTGCCAACGATCTGGGAGGTCGGGGTGACCAGCGGCGGGTAGCCGGCATCCTCACGCACGCGGGGGATTTCGGCCAGAACTTCGTCCAGCTTATCTTCCCTGCCAGCGTCCTTGAGCTGCTTAAGCATGTTGGAGAACATGCCGCCCGGAACCTGATACAGCAGGGTGTTGGCATCAACGCCCAGGCTCTTCGGATTGATCTGGCCGTTGGCGATGTACTTTTCGCGCAGTTTGGCGAAGTAAGCACGCACAACGTTCAGCTGGTTCAGGTCAAGGCCGGTGTCATAATCGGTGCCCTGCAGGGCGGCGACCAGGCTTTCGGTCGGCATATGGGAAGTGCCCAGAGCCAGCGGGCTCATGGCGGTATCCACAATGTCAGCACCGGCTTCGATGCCCTTCAGGATGGACATGGAGGCCAGACCGGCGGTGTAATGGCTGTGGATGTCAACAGGGATGCTGACGGTCTTCTTCAGCTCGCTCACCAGCTCGGCGCAGGTGTAGGGCTTGAGCAGGCCTGCCATATCCTTGATGCAGATAGAGTCTGCGCCCATCTCTTCCAGGGTCTTGGCATACTTGGCAAAATACTCGTTGTTATGCACCGGGCTCAGGGTGTAGCTGATGCAGGCCTGAACATGTGCCTTTTCTTTGTTGGCTGCCTCGATGGCAGTCTTCAGGTTGCGGGGGTCGTTCAGAGCATCGAAAATACGGATCACATCAATGCCGTTGGCAACGCTCTTCTGTACAAAGTACTGAACGGCGTCGTCAGCATAGGGGCGGTAGCCCAGCATGTTCTGGCCGCGGAACAGCATCTGCAGTTTCTGATGCGGCAGTTCTTTACGCAGGATGCGCAGACGCTCCCACGGATCTTCGTCCAGGAAGCGGATGCAGGAGTCAAACGTTGCGCCGCCCCAGCACTCCACAGAGAAGTACGGGATCTTGTCCATTTCGGGCAGGATGGGACGCATTTCATCCATCGTCATACGGGTGGCCAGCAAAGACTGATGCGCATCACGCAGAACGACTTCGGTAATCTTAACAGGTTTCTTAGCCAATCTCGTTCACCTCATTTTTTAACGTTCGGGATCGTTTACGCTTTATCAGCCCATGGTGTACAGCACATCGCCGGAGTTGACGGTATCGCCCTTGCGAACGTCAATGCTGGCAATGGTGCCGTCCTGCGGTGCGCTGATCTCGTTTTCCATTTTCATGGCTTCGAGGATCATGACAACATCGCCAGCCTTAACAGCAGCGCCTGCCTTGACCTTGATGTCCAGGATGGTGCCCGGCATGGGAGCGTTGACAGGAACAGAACCAGCGGCAGCGGGTGCGGCAGGTGCAGCAGCCGGAGCAGGTGCAGCGGCGGGTGCCGGAGCGGCAGCCGGGGCAGCAGCAACAGGAGCAGCGCCGTTGGTGTTTTCTTCAACGGTAACGTTGTAAGCAACGCCGTTCACGGTAACAGTCAGGTTTTTCATAAAAAGGATCCTCCTTTAAATATTACAGGGTGATGTTGCCGTGTTTCTTAGGCAAACGGGTGGTGCGCTTGGTGGCCAGCATATCCAGGGCCTGTGCGGCAGCAGCACGCACATCGGCAGCCTTTACAGCGGCATCGGCAGCACCGTTGGCAACAGCGGCAACTGCGCTGCACTGCTCTGCCTTGTAGGCAGCAGCCTTCTGCTTGGTAGCCTGCTGGATGTTGTCAGAAGCAAAGATCTCGTCCTTGTACAGAACGGTAGCGGCGGTCTCCGGTGCCAGCGGGGCAACGGTGCAGCCGTCCACAGCAATACGCCAGTCAGCGGAAGCTGCAAAGACGGTGTAGATGGGGCCAACAGCCTCACCGGCAAGGATTGCGACCTTAACGGTGGTAGCTTCGGCATAAACGCCAGCCATACGGGCAGCCTGGCGGATGCCGCCAGCCTGGTCGTCGCCTTCGCTCTTGACAAAGCCTTCCGTGTTGACAACAGTCACAACGGGAATGCTGTAAGCATCGCACAGGCGCACAAAACGGGCTGCCTTAGCGGTGCACTTGTGGCACAGGGTACCCTTGGCGGTAGCAACGATACCGACAGCCTGGCCGTTGACGGAACCAAGTGCGGTATAGATGTTGCGGCCATAACCAGCGTACAGCTCGGTCAGGCTGCCTGCATCGGCAATAGCCTCGGCAGCGCTCTTGGCATCATACTTGACCAGGTTGAGCGCAGCAGCGGGAGCTTCGAAATCAAACACAGCGGGGCCAGCCAGGTTGTTGGCCGGCAACATACCCACAACGCGGGCAGCGGCGGAAGCTGCCTTGACGGCATCTTCTTCCACGATAGCGGCAACGCCTGCCTTGGCGGCAAACTCAGCAGAGCCGGCAGCCTTGACCTTGTCCTCTGCATTGAAAGGAGCGGTCAGGAACAGCTCAGCGTCAGCTGCCATGATGCAGACATCAGCTGCGGCGGCCTGCACAGCGCTGGTGCCGGCGCAGGTACCGGTAACAACGGCAACCTGAGGCACAACGCCGGAGATGCGGGCGATCTCAGCGGTCAGGCGGGAGTTTGCGTTCAGCAGCTCCAAGCCGCCTTCCAGCTTAGCGCCGGTAGAATTGTAGAACGTTACAACGGGATTGCCGGTCTCAGCGGCCATTTTCAGCACGCGAGTGGTTTTATCCAGATCTGCCGCGCCAACGGGTTCCCCGTTCTGGTAAACGGCATAAACGCTTTGGCCATTGGCACAGCCGAACGCTGCGCTGACGGCACCGTCAGTAAACAGAGGAGAATAGTTCCCCTCATCAAAAAATGCTGCAAGGATTGCTTCCTTGCCTGGCTTATTAGCTGCCATACATTGACCTCCTGTTTATTCAATGAGCAAGATGGTTATCATATGCCATATGGCTTTATTATACTACTTCGTCGAAAAGCAGACAAGTGGAAAGCGCCAAAAAGTTTTGCGTTTTGCCTTATTTTTCAGCTTTTTTCTGCACGGTTTGCCCAAAATTATGACAAAGCCGCCCCTTGCGGAGCGGTTTGTTTGCATAGAATGTTGTGATTCAGCCTGCTTAGTCGTGCTTGATGGGGCCGGGGCGGCGGGCGGCGGCAG
>ULVL01064640.1_pt1 | contig 15323 bp, 10 predicted proteins | sample 1959381 | NCBI WGS metagenome assembly ULVL01 (sample SAMEA4835785, study PRJEB28245) | human gut metagenome | biome: gut microbiome; material: fecal sample | place: Denmark | collected 2008
TACAAGTACTTATAATTCGTCGAACTCACGTTATTTAAATTTATTGCTTATGAAAAAACTGATACTTATGCTCATGGCCATTGTATGTTTTACGGCATGCTCTAACGACGAAAATGAACCTAAGACACAGCCCGAACCGCCAGAAAAGACAAGGGTCGTTGAACTGAACGATACCACCCTAGCATTTGAACAGAACGCCGACACTACAACCATAGAGGTAGGCAGCAGCGAAGGCTGGTGGATAGACGAGATTACGACAGACGAAGGCTCTCTTAAGCCTACAGCAGAAGAAAAACAGCTGATGGAAGGAGGCGGAGCGTATGAAGCTAAATACCAGTGGGTCAGCGTGAAACGCAACGGCAGCAGTATTGAAGTGGCCGTAGACGAAAATGTATATGCAGAACGCACATTCAAGATTGTCCTTGCCACAGCCGACACCACAGCCACCATCACGGGTGTGCAGAAAGAAATGATTACAGGCCTGTGGAAAGACAATATTGGCCTGTCGACCAAGACCGTAACGCTCAACGGGGCAGGAGACCCGGTTACAGTCACAACCGAAGGAAAATACTGGTGGATAACATCAATAGAGGTTGACGGAGAAACGCTGTATAACTTCTACTACGACAACACAGAGAACAGGAATATGTATCAGACAGGCAAATTCAGCCAAAAGTGCGGATGGCTCAACGTAAGCGTGGACGACTGGACGCTGAACATATCGGCTGACATGAACTACGAAGAGGGCAAAACATTCAAGATATATCTCCAGGCCGGCGACTACCACGACTGCATAGACGGCACGCAGGAGGCGCTGATGACGGGAGGAGCCTCAGACAAGATTGGCTTGTCGACCAAAGAAGTTACACTCGATTATACGGGCAGCGAAGTGAAAATTGACACTGAAGGAAAAAGCTGGTGGATAACAAGCATTGAAGTTGAAGGCGAAACGCTATATAACTTCGGCTACGACAAGACAGAGAACAGAAATATGTATCAGACGGGCAAGTTTAACCAACAGTGCGACTGGCTCAACGTAAGAGTGGACGACTGGACTCTGTACATATCAGCAGACGATAACTTCAGAAAAGACAGAACATTCAAGATTACACTTGAATTAGGCAACTACTTCGACCACATAAGCGGAACACAAAAGGCCAAAGACAGATAATGTCTGTATAACACCATTGTATAGCTGCACACAGGCGGCATACACAACATACAAACACATCCTAATAAGATGACGACGGCACGCGCCAATGCTCACACAAGCAGGGCGCGCATGCTGCCGTCATGAGTTTTCAGCGATAAACAACATTGCCGTTAAACCAAAATCAGTCATCATTATTAAGCTATAAGCATCAATGTGCTTGTAGAATTAAACCATATGACTGATAACCTGTTAGGGGTAATCGTAACTGTAACATAACGGACAAAATACAATAAAAACAATTTTATTTCGTACAATCGAATTTTTGCATTATCTTTGCATATTATAATTATGTGTCATGCCTGACAGCAAATGTAATAACAAATGACAGGCTTAAAGAATTGCTCACCCTACATCGTACAGATATAACAAAGTTACTTAAAAATTTATGTAACAATAAACTTTTAATATCTGAAGGAAACGGCAGGGGAACAAAATATTATATTAATAAAAAGGTTGACACCTCAGAAGAAAAGGTTGACACCTCAGAAGAAAAGGTTGACACCCCGGAAGAAAAGGTTGACAATACTAATACACATCTAAAAAGAGATGAACTTGAGCGGTTAATAACAGAAAAAGCAAAAGAATACATTTCTTTGGAAGAAATAGCTTTAAGAACTGGGAAAAAATCCAGTTATCTTAAAAATAAGATAATACCGGAAATGATTAGGAAAAATAAGTTGAAAAGACTTTATGCACAGACACCTAACCATCCCGAACAAAAATATAAAGCAACAGAAGAATAAAAAAACAACGATACGGAACAATGGAATACAATTTCAGAGAGATTGAGAAGAAATGGCAGAAACAGTGGGCCGAGATGAAGACCTACCAGGTTACTGAAGACAAGAGCAAAGAGAAATTCTATGTGCTCAACATGTTTCCTTATCCATCGGGAGCAGGACTGCACGTGGGACATCCGCTGGGATACATAGCCAGCGACATCTATGCCCGCTACAAGAGGCTGATGGGATATAACGTGCTCAACCCCATGGGATACGACGCCTACGGACTGCCCGCCGAGCAGTATGCCATACAGACAGGACAGCATCCGGCCATAACTACGGCCGAAAACATAAGCAGATACCGCAGCCAGCTGGACAAGATAGGATTCTCGTTCGACTGGAACCGCGAGGTGCGCACCTGCGAGCCTAAATATTACAAATGGACACAGTGGGCATTCCAGAAGATGTTCAACTCGTTCTACTGCAACACTTGCCAGAAGGCACAGCCTATAGAGAAGCTCATAGAGCACTTCAGCCAGAAGGGCACCGAGGGACTCGACGTGGCACAGAGCGAGGAGCTGAGCTTCACGGCAGCCGAATGGAACGCCATGAGCGAGAAGGAACAGCAGCAAGTGCTGATGAACTACCGCATAGCCTATCTGGGCGAGACGATGGTTAACTGGTGTGCCGGACTGGGCACCGTGCTTGCCAACGACGAGGTGGTAGACGGCGTGAGCGTGCGCGGCGGTTATCCCGTGGTGCAGAAGAAGATGATGCAGTGGTGTCTGCGCGTAAGCGCCTATGCACAGCGCCTGCTCGACGGACTCGACACTGTAGACTGGACTGAGTCGCTGAAGGAGACTCAGCGCAACTGGATCGGCCGTTCTGAAGGAACAGAGATGCAGTTTAAAATAGCCCCATCTAACTCCCCCCGTGGGGGAGAACAGGTTTCTCCTGAAGATGAAACTTCCATAAAAAATAAATGGGAGCAGTTTAAGACTGCCAATCCCTTCAACTATGATATTCTGAAAGAATATGCCAAGGAAAACAGAAAAAATTCTACAGACGCAGAGAACGCCCTGTGGGAAGCTCTCAGAAACAAACAGCTTGGTGAAAAATTCAGAAGACAACACGTAATAGGCGACTTCATTGCTGACTTCATCTCATTAAGCAGCAAACTCGTAATAGAAATAGACGGAGATTACCACAACGAACCTGAACAAAAAGAAGCAGACCTGTTAAGGACAAAATTCCTGAACGAAATAGGTTTCACCGTACTAAGGTTTACAAACGAAGAAGTCTTGGACAACACCGAAGATGTAATAAATAAAATAAAGGAAAAAATAACATTTAAAGCTAACCAAAGCTCCCCCACGGGGGGAGTTGAGGGGGCTTTCACCATCTTCACAACACGTGCCGACACAATATTCGGCGTAACGTTCATGGTGCTGGCACCTGAAAGCGAACTCGTTGAGAAACTTACCACACCTGAGCAGAAGGCCGAGGTGGACGCATATATAGAGCGCACAAAGAAGCGCACCGAGCGCGAGCGCATCAGCGACCGCTCTGTTACGGGCGTGTTCTCAGGCTCTTACGCCATCAATCCGTTCACGGGCGAGAACATTCCTATCTGGATTTCTGACTATGTGCTGGCAGGATACGGCACAGGAGCCATCATGGCTGTGCCTGCGCACGACTCGCGCGACTATGCCTTCGCCAAGCATTTCGGACTGGAGATACGTCCGCTCATAGAGGGATGCGACGTGAGCGAGGAGAGCTTCGACGCCAAAGAGGGCACCGTGTGCAACTCGCCTAAGAGCGGAGTGGAGACTCTCGACGGATTCTCGCTCAACGGTCTTAGCGTAAAGGAGGCAATAAAGAAGACCAAGGAGTTTGTAACTTCTCACAACATGGGCCGCGTGAAGGTGAACTACCGTCTGCGCGACGCCATCTTCTCACGCCAGCGCTACTGGGGCGAGCCGTTCCCGGTTTACTATAAGGACGGCATGCCTTACATGATTTCAGAAGACAAGCTGCCGCTCGAGCTGCCCGAGATAGACCAGTATAAGCCTACAGAGACAGGCGAGCCGCCGCTCGGACACGCTAAGAAATGGGCTTGGGACACAGAGAAGAACGAGGTTGTGGACAAGAGTCTGATAGACAACAAGACAATATTCCCGCTCGAGCTCAACACCATGCCGGGCTTTGCAGGCTCATCAGCCTACTATCTGCGCTACATGGACCCGCACAATGACAACGCCCTCGTGGGCGAGGAGGCCGACCACTACTGGCAGAACGTTGACCTGTATGTGGGCGGAACAGAGCACGCCACGGGCCACCTGATATACTCACGCTTCTGGAACAAGTTCCTGTTCGACCTCGGAGTGTCGTGCCAGGAGGAGCCTTACAAGAAGCTCGTCAACCAGGGTATGATTCAGGGACGCTCTAACTTCGTTTACCGCGTAAACAGCGACGACCACTCTAAGAAGCCGCTCTTCGTGAGTCTCGGACTGAAAGACCAGTATGACGTAACACCTATACACGTTGACGTAAACATCGTTCACGGCGACGTGCTCGACACAGAGGCATTCAAGGCATGGCGCCCCGAATACAACGACGCCGAATTCATCCTCGAAGACGGCAAGTATGTGTGCGGATGGGCTATAGAGAAGATGTCAAAGTCGATGTTCAACGTTGTCAACCCCGACATGATTGTAGACAAATACGGAGCCGACACGCTGCGTCTCTACGAGATGTTCCTCGGTCCGGTAGAGCAGAGCAAGCCTTGGGACACCAACGGAATAGACGGCTGCCACCGCTTCCTGAAGAAGTTCTGGGCACTGTTCTACGATCAGCGCACGGGCGAATTCCTGCCCGACCAGAGCGAGCCTACGCCGGAGCAGTATAAGTCTGTCCACAAGCTCATCAAGAAGGTTACGCAGGACATTGAGCAGTTCAGCTACAACACCAGCATATCTGCCTTCATGATTTGCGTCAACGAGCTGCATCAGCTCAAATGCCACAACCAGGCATTGCTGACCGACGTGGTAGGCCTGATAGCTCCGTTTGCTCCGCACATAGCCGAAGAGCTGTGGCACGCACTGGGCAACAGCGGCAGCATATTCGACGCATGCTGGCCCGAATACAACGAGAAATACCTCGTTGAGAGCACCGTTCAGATGGGTATAGCCTTCAACGGCAAGCGCCGCTTCGAGATGCAGTTTGCAGCCGACGCCGACAACGCAGCCATAGAGCAGGCTGTGATGGCCGACCAGAGAACGGCAAAATACATCGACGGCAAGCAGATAGTAAAGGTTATCATCGTGCCGAAGAGAATGGTCAACGTGGTTGTTAAATAACAGCAGCGCCCATATCACTAAGGCAAACAGCAAAATAACAGGACACACACAGGCGGCAAAGGCCGGGCAACACAGCAGAGCCCGGCCCCTGAGCCGGCCTGACTCACTCACAGGAGCCGACGCGCTCATGATAAAACCGTTATGTCAACAGAATTAAAAAGAAACACACTTTCACCTTAAAAAATCACAAGCCATGCAGAAGCAAATATTAATTCGTGAAGCCAAAGACTACTTCAACATCACCCTCGGGCTGATGCTCTACACGTTCGCCTTCACGGTGTTCCTCCTGCCTTACGAGATAGTTACGGGAGGTATAGCGGGAATCGGCGCCGTGGTGTTCTACGCCACGAAGTTCCCCGTTCAGTACACATTCTTCATAATCAACGCCGTGCTCATCGTGGCCGCGTTGAAGATACTGGGCTGGCGCTTCCTGATGAAGACCATCTACGCCACGTTCATGCTGACGTTCCTGCTCGACGTGGCCCAGAGAGTTGTCATCCAGCCCGACGGCACGTTCTACAAGCTGCTGGGCGACGGCAACGACTTCATGTCGCTCGTCATCGGATGTATGATGACCGGCACGGCCCTGGCCATAGTGTTCCTTAACAACGGCTCTACGGGCGGCACCGACATCATAGCGGCCTCGGTCAACAAGTACCGCAACATATCGCTCGGCCGCGTAATCCTGCTAATCGACGTGTGCATCATAGGCAGCTGTCTGTTCATCGACACGTTCGGTCCCGTGCAGTTACGCTGCCAGAAGGTGGTGTTCGGCTTCTGCACCATGTTCATCGAGTGCACCATGCTCGACTACGTGATGAACTGGCAGCGCCAGTCGGTGCAGTTCATGATATTCTCAAAGAAATATCAGGAGATAGCCAACGCCATAGCCACCACCACCGACCACACGATAACCATACTCGACGGTCACGGATGGTATACGGGCAAGGAGACCAAGGTGCTCTGTCTGCTGGCAAAGAAGAACGAGAGCGTGACGATATTCCGACTGATAAAGGTTATCGACCCCAACGCCTTTGTGAGCCAGAGCTCCGTGATAGGCGTATACGGCGAGGGCTTCGACCAGATAAAGGTGAAAGTGCCCAAGAAGATGAAAGACAATACGCTAAACGGCAAGTGACGGCAAAAGGCCGCTGCCACGGGCGCACAGAGAAACAATAAAGAAAAGATGAAAATAGTTTTCGCAACAAACAACAAGAACAAGCTGGCCGAGATAAGAGACATGCTCGGCGACAAGATAGAAGTGATGTCGCTGGCCGACATCAACTGCCACGAGGACATACCCGAGACGGCAGACACGCTGGAGGGAAACGCCCTGCAGAAAGCCCGCTACGTGTTTGACAAATACGGCATGAGCTGCTTTGCCGACGACACCGGACTCGAGGTGGACGCGCTGGGCGGAGAGCCGGGAGTCTACTCGGCACGATATGCCGGCGGCGAAGGTCACGACAGCGAGGCCAACATGGCAAAGCTGATGCAGAAGCTCGGCGACAACGACAACCGCAAGGCGCGCTTCCGCACGGTGATAGCCCTGATAACGGGCAGCGGCGACGACGGCGTTAAGCTGTTTGAAGGCGTGGCCGAAGGCGAAATAATACGCGAGAAGAGGGGAGGAGAGGGCTTCGGCTACGACCCCATATTCCGCCCCGAAGGCTACGACAAGACATTTGCCGAACTGGGCCACGAGATAAAGAACAAGATATCTCACCGCGCCAGGGCCGTGCAGAAACTTGTAGAATATCTTAAACAGGCAAGCGGCAACAGATAGCCGCCTGCCTTTATATTATCATCACCGCCGCCGGAAAGCGCTGCGCAAAGCGTTCTGGCGGCGCAACGGCAATGCCGCTGAACGAAGAATTTTGGCATTTTATAAAACAAATCTTACCTGCCGGCGTTATATCATTGAGCAACAAGCCACAAGCTGTAAACAAAACAATTATGCGAAAAATAAACACCCATATCCTCAGACATATCATGTCATGCTGTCTGCCGTGCCTTTTTCTGCTATTATCAGTGCCGGCCAATGCAATAAGCGGCGGCAGCACAGACGGCTGGACCCTCTATCCAAGCTACGGCAACATAACAGAAATAGAGCCCACGGGCAAGGAGGTGTACGTGCTGGCATCCAACAGTCTGTTTTCGTATAACCCCTCAGACGGACTTGTTGCAACCTACGACAAGACAAATATGCTGTCGGACATCGAGATATCGCATATAGCATGGTCAAAATCGGCCGGCAGACTTATCGTTACCTACACAAACTCTAACATCGACCTGCTTTCAAGAAACGGCAACGTGATCAACGTGCCCGACCTCTACATGAAGGAAGCTACCTACGACAAGACCATAAACAACATTTATATATATAACCAATATGCCTATCTGTCGACAGCCTTCGGCATAGTGAAGATGAACGTCAGCAACGGAAGCATTGCCGACTCGTATCAGCTCGGATTCCAGGTTGACTACTGCTACATCGAGGGCAACTACATCTATGCTGCATCGAGCACGCAGGGCATCTACCGCGGAAACATGCAGGACAACCTGCTCGACAAAGGCAACTGGAGCCGCACGGGCGACTATGTGGCGCAGAACATAGACCGCACAAAGGTGTACGACCAGACCGACGGCACATGGTGGACCAAGACCGAAGACGGAAAGCTAACAGGATATAAAATAAACAGCGACAACGTGCCCGTGTATGTAACCGAAGGAGTTGCACCCGACGGACCCGCATCAAACAACTTCTACCGCATATACATCAACAACGGAAGCCTCTACGGCGTGGGCGGCCTGTGGTCGCAGGAGACCGACGGCAACCGTCCTGGCGAAGTTCACGTGTGGAACGGCGACAGCTGGTCGGAGTTTGAAAAGGTTACAACAGACAAGATAGGCCACAACTACGTTGACGTGCTGTGCCTCGACTTCGACCCAACAATAAGCGGACACGTCATGGTTGGCGCCAAGAGCGGCATGTATGAGTTTCAGGACGGCAAGTTCGTGAAGCACTACAATTATGACAACAGCGACTTAAAATCAGCTGTAAATCCGGTGTCAAAAGATTACACAATTGTAAGTTCAGTTAAATATGATGCTGCCGGTAATCTGTGGGTTTTTAATTCTTATGCAGGAAATAGTATTAAATATATATCTAAAGACGAAAATAAATGGACTACTTATCAGCATACAGAACTGTCAGAATTTAACAGCTACGACATTGAAAAAGCCTTTATCAGCAAGACCAACGGCAAGATGTGGTTTGTCAACAACTATTACAACAACACCATACTTTACTCATACGACTATGCCAACGACGTGCTGACAAAATACGGACCGAGCATAATAAACCAAGACGGAACAAGCCTCGGCGCAAACTACATATTCAGTCCGGTTGAAGACAGGGAAGGAAACGTATGGGTAGGCACCAACGCCGGACCTGTTTATCTCTCGGCAAGCGCCATACAGAACGGCTCAACTTACTTCACGCAACACAAAGTGCCGCGCAACGACGGCACCAACTATGCCGACTATCTGCTATCGGGCATCGACGTGCGCGCCATAGCCATCGACGGCGGCAACCGCAAATGGATTGGCACCAACTCTAACGGAGTGTTCCTCATCAGTGCCGACAACAACACGCAGATAAGCCATTTCACCACGGACAACTCGCCTCTGCCGTCAAACCTTGTGCAGGACATAGCCATCGACGGTGCGTCGGGCCGTGTATATTTCGCCACAGACAAGGGCTTATGTTCTTATCAGAGCGACGCAACCGAGCCTACCGACGAGATGACCAAGGACAACGTCTACGCATATCCTAACCCCGTGAGACCCGACTACACAGGACTGATAACAATAACCGGTCTTACCTACGACGCCGACATAAAGATTGTTACATCCAACGGAGCGCTGGTAAACAAAGGCAGAAGCACGGGCGGATCGTACACATGGGACGGCTGCGACCTCAACGGCAAGCGTGTGGCATCAGGCGTGTATATGGTTCAGACGGCCACATCGTCGGGCGACAAGGGCACCGTGTGCAAGATTGCCATAGTGAACTGACGGATGTATAAAACAAAAACAGATAAACGTTTTCATTATAAAAATATAACAATAAAGATAATTTTTGTCGCATAAAATGATTTCAGTCTGCATAGCCACATACAACGGTGAGAGATTTATCAGAGAGCAAATCGGCTCGATAATAAATCAACTCGGTAACGAAGACGAAATCATTATATCTGACAACGGCTCTACCGATTCAACCATAGACATTATAAAAGAAATCGACGACAAAAGGATAAAGCTGATTAAAGGTCCTAAGAAGAAATCACCCACATCAAACTTTGAAAACGCATTGATGCATGCCAAAGGCGAATATATATTTCTATCAGATCAAGACGATGTATGGAAAGATAATAAAATAAGCATTTGCATGCAGTATCTCAAACATTACGACTGCGTGATAAGTGACGCAGAAATGGTAGACGAGAATCTCAACATTATTGAAAAATCATATTATAAAGTACACAACACCAAGCAGTCACGCATTTATAACACCCTTATTAAAAACGGTTATATGGGCTGCTGCATGGCCTTTACAAAGAGAGTGCTCAAGGCATCTCTACCATTTCCGAAAGACATACCTATGCACGACATCTGGATAGGCAACATTGCCGCCTACAGATTCAATATAAAGTTTATCCCAAACAAACTTATTCAGTTTCGTTGTCACGGCAGAAACAGTTCATTCACAGCATCAGTAAAGAGCGGAAATTCATTATTCCGGATGCTGATGATAAGATGGACGGTGATAAAATGTCTGTCTTTTAAATTCATTTTTTCATGAAATTAAGCATTATTATTCCGGTATATAACGTAGAAAAGACATTCCGGCGCTGCATCGACAGCGTGCTGTCACAGGGCATAGACAATTATGAAATACTTATAATTGACGACGGCTCGACCGACAACAGCGGAAATCTGGCTGACAAGGCTGCATCACTAAGCAATAACATAAAAGTTTTTCATAAACCTAACGGAGGACTTTCTGACGCGCGCAACTATGGAATAAGCCGGGCAACGGGAGATTACATAACATTTGTCGACAGCGACGATTTTGTAGAAAATAATACTTATGCCAAACTTATTCCTATATTAGACGGACATAAGGAATACGACATATTGGAATATCCTGTGCTGCAAAATCCCGGATGCAAAAACGAACGGATGTTTAATCCCGGTACTACTGTATACGACAACGCCCTTGACTGGCTGTCGACAAATGGCCTTGAACATTGCTGGGCATGGAACAAGATATACAGAAAAGAGCTTTTCAGCAATGTGCGTTTCCCAAAAGGAAAAATTTATGAAGACGTATATAACATTGCAAGCCTTATAAAGCTCAACCCCGTTATAGCCACAACAGACAAAGGCATGTACTACTATTGCTGGAACAAAAGCGGAATAGCTGCCAAAGAAGCCCTCAACGGACTTACGTCTCTGCTTGAAGCGCAAATAAGCCTGACAAAGGAATTAAACCTCAACACACGGGAAAAGCGCTGGCACAGGCTTTATCTCAACATGCTGACATCGCAACTTTACTCTTACAGAAAAACAGGAAAAATATTACTCTGGCCACAACGGATACAGATTAAAAGTTATGCAGGAAACAAGGACTGGATAAAAGCCGTAATGCTAAATTTATTTGGTCTGAAACTATCTTGTAAAATTTTCAAACTCATTTCAAGACAATGAAAATAGCATATATTATTGAAGATTTCTATATAGGTGGCGGTGTTGAGCGCATAATATCCGAGAAGACAAACATAATGTCGGAAGAATGGGGAAACGAAGTAACCATCGTTTCTATATATCGCGACACACCACGCCAAACATATTACCTCAACAAGAACGTCAGGCTACTGTTTCTTGATGTTCCGATGGCAAAGAAAAGTAATAACACTATAGCAAGAACCGTTAATCGCATAAAGACATTAGCTGATGCGGCAATAAAGTTAAACAGCACACTTTCAGAACTTAATCCCGACATAATATTCTTTGCAACCACGCTTAGCGCACTGCTTTTGCCGCTTTGCAATATAAAGTCAAAAAAGATATTTGAGTCGCACTCGGCACGCAGGTTCACGCCTTACAGCCGTATGTTCGGGCTAATGGAGCGAAAGGCCGACGCCGTGGTGTGCCTTACGGCCGACGACGCACGTGAATATAAGGCGGCAAAGAGGGTGGAGGTGATACCAAACTTTGTGAACACACCCGACAAATATGTGGCCGACTATGGCGTGAAAAAGGCGATAGCCGTAGGCAGACTGGAACACGTTAAGGGCTTCGACCTGCTGATAGACTGCTGGAAGGATGTTGCCAAGTCATGCCCCGACTGGCAACTCGACATCTACGGCGAAGGCTCGCTACACGACGAACTGCAACGCCAGATAACACGGTGCGGACTCGACGGCAGGGTAGTGCTGCGCGGAAGGTGCGAAGACATGAACGAAGCTTACGCAAGCCACAGCATGCAGATTGTAACCTCGCGATACGAAGGACTGTCGCTCGTGCTTGCCGAAGGACAAGCCTGCGGACTGCCTTGCGTGACGGTTGACTATATCTACGGCGCGAGAGACATCGCAGAAGACGGCTACAACGGCATTATTGTGCCTCAGAACGACCCGGAGGCTCTCACTCAGGCAATTATCCGCATGGCGGGCGACGAGGCTCTCAGAGCGAAATATGGGGCAAATGCGAGGCTCACAATCAACAAGTTTGACCGAGACAACATCATGAACAAATGGAAAGAGCTGATTGGCTCGCTTTGCGGCAAAAAATAAAACGATTTGCGGCAAGAAATAAGACATAAATAATGACAAGCCGATTTAATCTGAACAAAAGAATATTATTTACAGACACAGAATATAAACAAAAATAAGCTGACAGACAACAACACGGTTCTGTCAGCTTATTTTTTTATTATTTATCCCAAATCCAGCTGAAAGCCTCAGTCTGTGTGCATTGGTTTGGGCTTGATGTATCTTTCTAATAGATGTCAAACTCTCCGGCAAGCAGCCGTTCATACAGATGCTCATACTGTCGCGCCACTTTGCGGTAGTCGTGATACTTCTTTACGAAATCAATGCTCTGCTGCGACATCTTCTCCAGCAACTTGCGGTCGGTCAGCGTCCGGCGCAGCGTGTTCAGGTTGTCTTCGTCGCGCCCCGGCCTTACATTTATTATCGGCCGCAGCTCGTCCTCGCCGATAAACTTATAGAACTCTTCCTCGCCGCCGCCTATCACCACCGTTCCGCGCGCCATGGCAGCCAGCGAATTCATAGACGGCGTGTAGCTGTAGAGCTGATCCACCAGCACGTCGGTCTCACTGAGCATACGGCAATATTCGTCGTAGGGCACGCCCTCAACCGTGTTAACCTCAATCAGTCCGTCGTTCTCCTTTGCCACCTGCTCAACCAGCCGCCCTATATAAGCGGCACCTTTAAGATAGTCGCGCTTAGGCTGTATGCCCACGAGCACCTTCAGCTTACGGCCGTCGGCAATATGCTTTGCGCGTGCTCCCTCAGGAATCTCTATGGGCAGAGGTATATAGTGCAGCTTGCCGTGGCTGAGCCATGAGCGGTAGCACAGATAATATTCGTAAAGGCATGCCACAAGAGCGTCAGACTCGCGGTTGGCAAAGCCGCTGCAATGGCGCACCGGCACCATATTCATCTCGGCTGTGCGCTCCTTGTTAAGCTCAACGTTCTGCGGCCGTCCGTCCCAGTATGTATCCGAATATTCGGGTACTCCTTCAGCCTGACTGTCTAATACCACGGGGTCGTCGCCGAAGCAGCCCTTGACCATATACCTGTTATGCTGTTTAAGAAAACTGATAAGATGTCTGTTCCACCCCATCTTCAGCGGCACAAACTGATAGTTGTGTATCTGTACGATGTCGTTGCCCACAAGACATTTATAATGCCTCAAGAGCTGCCACAGCACTTTCAGTCCGCTCAGCTTTCCCCAGCGCATGTCTCTTTTCAGGTCGATGTCCCTCGGAGAGTTGTGCCAGTTGTTGCCGTCAGACATCAGCACCACCTGATGACCGTCTTCAATAAGTCCCTTCTTCAGAGTGTTGTGCAGATAGCTCGCCTCACCAATTAATAATATACGCACGGATTTTTTGGAATTAAAAATTAAAAAGTAAAAATTAAAAAATTAAGGAGCAAAAATTAAAAGGCGGGAAAGAACGGAATGTCAGGAAACTAACGGCTCTGCGGCTTGCATGAAATAGCCGGCTAAAGTTTTCCGTCTTTTATTATCCCTTCATTCTTCCCAGCCTTTTAATTTTTACTTTTTAATTTTTAATTATGAACAGTCTCTAGCTCATCTCCAGCATGCGGTTTATCGGCTTCACTGCCTCGGCTGCTATGTCGGCAGGAACGTCTACGCTGGGCCATTCATATTTAAGAGCGTTGTAAACTTTGAGCAGAGTGTTCATCTTCATGTATTCACACTCGTTGCAAGAGCAGCCCACCGAGCCTTCGCTCACTTCGGGCGGCACGGGCATGAACACCGTGTCGGGGCACTTGCGCTGCATCTCGAACAGTATGCCCGGCTCTGTTGCCACGATATACTCCTTGTCGGGATGTGCCACGGCATAGTCAAGCAGCACTGCCGTTGAGCCTACCACGTCGGCAAGTTTCACTACAGGACCCTTGCACTCGGGGTGAACCAATACGATGGCGTCGGGATGTTCCTTCTTCATCTCAACGATGGCCTGAGGCGAGAAGCGCTCATGCACATGGCATCCGCCGTTCCAGAGCAGCATCTCTCTTCCCGTCACGGCGTTGATGTAGCTTCCAAGGTTGTGGTCGGGTCCGAAGATAATCTTCTCGTCCTTCGGCAGCTGGTCAACAATCTTCTTCGCGTTGCCGCTCGTAACCACCACGTCGGTCAGAGCCTTCACGGCAGCCGTCGTGTTGACATAGCTCACCACGGTGTAGCCCGGGTGCTCGTCCTTAAACTTCTTTAGGTCTTCGGCGCGGCATGAGTCGGCCAGCGAGCATCCGGCGTTGAGGTCAGGACAGAGCACCAATTTTTCGGGGCACAATATCTTGCACGTCTCCGCCATGAAGTGCACTCCGCACATCACGATAATCTTGGCGTCGGTCTTGGCAGCCTTGCGCGCCAGGGCCAGCGAGTCGCCAATGAAGTCGGCCACCTTCTGCACCGATCCGTCGGTGTAGTAGTGAGCCAGGATTATGGCGTCTTTCTCCTTGCACATTTTTCTTATCTCAGCGGCCAGGTCGGTGCCGTTGTCAGCAGGCTCGTCTATGTAGCCCTTCTCTGTCCATTCTTCTTTAACCATAGTGTTTGTTTCTTTTGCCGTGTGTGCTTGTCCTGCTTTCAGGTTACCCTCAGGTTTCCACACCCACATAATTATTCTTATCCTTTGTTTTCCTTTTTTAAAAAAGAGAATGAGTTGTATGATATGCCGTTGATTTGTTCAAAACTTTAGGGCTGAAAGTTTGCTTATTTCGTTATCAACCCGTGGTTATGTGTTTTCAACATGTGCCATTAATATATTCTGTCTGACTGTCAGGCGTTAAGGCATCTTATCCACAATTCTCCTGTCAGACTGCAAATTTAATAAGTTTATATCTTTTTTCGCCATTTATCTGTTGAAAACTTGCTTATTTTGTCTGTATAAAGGTGTTGATATACACGTGTATAATGTCGTGCCCGTGTGGCGTGTTGATATCCACATATTTTTCCAACGGTTTTCCACATGGTTATCAACAGGGTTTTCAACACTGTTCCGTTGTTCTTTGTCTGCTGTGGCGTTTGTGCTTGTTTTCATGGTGTTTTCTGCGTTGTTTTCGGTCTGTGGCGTGGCTTTATCCCAGTTTTGGTGTGGCTTTATCCCGGTTTTGGTGTTGCTTTATGCGTTTTTCGTGTTGTGATATGCCGTATTCTAAGACATATGCAAGTATATATTGTTAA
>ULVL01020783.1_pt1 | contig 15293 bp, 11 predicted proteins | sample 1959381 | NCBI WGS metagenome assembly ULVL01 (sample SAMEA4835785, study PRJEB28245) | human gut metagenome | biome: gut microbiome; material: fecal sample | place: Denmark | collected 2008
TGCGCACGCTCGGCTGCCTCGATTCCGATTGCAAGGGCATCGACAGCCTGACTGCGCGTCATTGCGGGCCGCTTCGAAAAGTTTGCGGTGCCAAACCCCAGTTTGCGGTCAAGAATGGTTTCGGGAACACTGTCGGAATTTATGCCGACATCGATAACTTCAACATCAATGCCGAAGTCCCGCGCGATTGCGGACATGCCGGTTTTGCCGCGAGTCATATTTATTGCCTGCGCAAGCGTCACGCACTGCGGAGTTGAAGCAACGCCCTCGGCAACTATTCCGTTATCGGCTGCGAACACAACTATGCGTGTTTTTTCTATGCGATTGCACACGCGCCCTGTAATTCCCGCAAGTCGGACGGAGATTTCCTCAAGTGCTCCGAGGCTTCCCGGAGGCTTTGCAAGCTTGCTCTGCCTTTCCTTTGCGGCAGCTTTTGCAGCCGAGTCGGCGGGGCGAATGCGGGAAAGCAATGCTTTCAGTTCGGTTTCGTTCATAAGTTCAATCCACTGTATATATTTTGCATATCATGAATTATTTACTCAAAAAGCCGTTTTCAACCAGCCAAACAACGGACGGCGCGGCAGTCATGTTTTCAATCGTAAAAGTTGCATCCGGAGATTTTTGGATGATATATTCAATCGTTTCCCGCATCGGAATATTTCCGCTGCCGAGAGGATTGTGAAGATCGTCTCCGCCGAAATTGTTGTGCAGGTGAACATGCATAAGCTTCGGTGCGAATCGGTCGATCCAATGCGGCAGCGGGATTTCGGAAACGCGGCTGTTTGCATGCCCGATATCAAGGCAAAGCCCGAAGCGCGAATCGTTAACTCCCTCGGCAACCGCCGCTGTGATTTCCGGTTCGGGTTCCATAACGTTTTCAAGCAAAAAACTCATATCGTTCGGTGCGTTTTTCAGAAAAACACGCCAAAACTTAACGGATTCATCAATGAAATACTCTTTATAGTAAACAAAAGGTATGAATCCCGAGTGAAAAACAATTCGTTTTGCTCCGATAACATCTGCCGCAAACAGTGCTTGGTCAAATCGCCGCCGAACAACGTCGCGAACAAGCGGATCTATTGCACACGGGGAAAGCTCCGCAAACGGGGCGTGAAGCAGCAGCCGCAGACCGCAGCCCGATTCGGCAGTAAGCTGCGAAACGCGGCGAAAATGCGCCGCACTGTCCGTATCCATGTTCGGCGCATAGCAGAATTCTGCAATTTCAAGTCCCAGCGAGTGTTCCCGCGCAGCAGCAGCGCAGTCCTCCGCAATGGTTGAAACGAAAACTTTTTTTGAAAAATCAAAAGTCATTTTGCATGTTGTAAGCTTGAGTCGGTTTGCATCCGTATCGGCACTGTATCCGCACTTTCCGCACCGCTGCAACAGCACGAACGGTGATGCATTCAAGATTACCCTCCGGACCGGTTCCTTCGGGCGTTGTAAACTTGACGCCGATATTTTCCGGCGGAACGCCGAGAGCCTCTGCAAGGTTTGCACGCATTGCTTCGCGGAAGGGCGCAAGCTTCGGTTTTTGAGCCGTTATCACGGAATCGATATTCACAATTTCAAAGCCTGCCGAGCGAATGCGTGCAGCGGCTTCTTTTGCAAGCAAAAGGCTCGATATGCCGCGAAATGCTTCATCACTGTCGGGAAAATGCTGCCCGATGTCGCCGAGTGCGCATGCGCCGAGGAGGGCATCAATCACGGCATGAGCAAGTGCGTCCGCATCGGAATGCCCAAGCAGTCCGAGTTCAAACGGAATTTCAACGCCGCCGAGGATGAGCTTTCGCCCGGCTGCAAGGCGGTGGGTGTCTTCGCCGATGCCGATTCTGAACATATTACTTACCTCCGTTGCTGACAAAGCCGGGCTGTTTCCCGAGCGCGGCTCCGCAGAGGATCTTGCGGACACATTGCTCGAGGGGAGATTCCGCTCACTGCGTTTTGAAAGCAAAAACTCAAAATACGGAATATCGTCCCGCGTTGTGAGCTTCAGATTCTGTTTGCTGCCCGGAGAAAAATGCAGCTGTACTCCCGTTGAGCGGCAAAGGTCGGCATCATCCGTGAAGCTGCCGACGGCCTTGCTGTATGCATTCAAAAGAATATCCCTGCGAAAGCTTTGCGGAGTTTGTGCCGCAAGAAGCCTGCTTCTGTCAAGCGTTTCTCCGGTATCGCCGAAACGAACTGTGTCCGCAACGGGCACGGACGCAATGCCGCAGCCGTATTGCTCTGCGGCACGCAGGCTGGCTTTAATGGTTTCTCTGTCAACAAGGCAGCGGGCACAGTCGTGAACGGCGGTAATCACACCCGATGCTGCGCGGACGGCATTGAATACGGACTCCTGCCGCGTACTTCCGCCGCGAACGATTTTCACGGGGTAAGGTGCGGAATTTGCCGCTGTAAGTGCAATTTCCTCCGTGTCGGGCGAAACGGCAATAACGGCTTCGTCGGCAATTCCGCAAAAAGCTTCAACACAAAGCTCGACGGGTGTTTTGCCGCAAAAACGCATCAGCATTTTGTTTTCGCCCATCCGCGATGATGAACCGGCCGCAAGCAGAATTGCGGATACTGTAGTTTTATCCATGCTGTTTCGTGCCTCTTTCGGCTGCGGTGTCAATCCGCATCGGTATTCAAACTGTCCTCAATGATTCTGTACATGCTGTCCGCTTCCTCTTTGCGAACGGTTTCGCGCACGGCAAGTACCTCGGCCGTCAGCCGCTTTGCGCCCATGCGAACGCTGATTATGTCCCCCGGGTTAACATCGGCTGCAGGCTTTGCAACTTTGTCGTTCACCGTTACCCGTCCCATGGAACAGGCTTCGTTTGCAACGGTTCTGCGTTTGATAATTCGCGAAACCTTAAGGTATTTATCAAGTCTCATCAGGTGCTCCTCTTTAGTAATTATTCTTTAACATAGGTTTTTCCGACGGATGCGATAAGGTCTTTGTCATACACAATATCGGCGTCATCCATCCATGTATCAAGCAGCTCGTCCCATGCTTCGGTATCGCTTGTCGCTTTGACGATCGCCGTTACTTTGTCAATCACATCAGCAAGCTTAACTTCGCCGGGCGTTTCGTCCGCACCGCGGTAAATGATATGCAGGCTGCCGTCCGTGTCGGTAAACACATCCGAGTATTCACCGGGCTTAAGCAGCGAATAAATCTCCTTGACGGTTGAACTCCAGTCACCCTTTGAGGAGCTGTGTTTTGTTGAAATCAACTGTCCCTTTGTGCGGAAGGTTTCGCAGCCCCCGTAACTGTCGCTGCCTGCAACGTATTCGTTCTCTGTATACTTGAGCATGACCTGAGCAAAGTCCGCTCCGTCTTCAAGCTCGGCAAAGGCCTTGTCGATTTTTGCACGATAAGGCTCAATGAATTTATTATACATTTCATCGCATTCAGCCTGAAGCGTTTTGTAATCCGAAATCAGCTGCGAAATTCGCTCGGAATTTGCGCCGTCACCGTTCAGGGCATCCGTAAAAAGCAGGGATGTGCATTCTTCACGCAGCGAATCAAGCTGTTCGTTCTTTTTTTTGTAGTCATCGCCGAGTTCGCCTTTGGGAATAACAACAATATCCATGATTCGGGAGTATCCCTCCGGAACAACAAGCGCGGGCGCGGCATCATCGTAGATACCGCAGTATTTTTCAAAGTACTCTTCGTTATCTTTATACTGCTCGGGATTGGAGGCATAAAGCTCCTTATCCGATTTCAGCTGCTTTTCGTACCAATCGGCAATATCTGCATCCGTCACGGAAAAATCTTTGCAAACATAGTCCTTGTATGCTTCGATAAGCGCCGTGTTGCGCAGTTCGAGTTTATATTCCTCGCAGTATTCATCATAGGTCATGGTTTTGCCGGTGTAATATTCGGAAAGCTCCGCAATGGCGGCATCGAAATACTGCTGAACGGTCTTTGAATCGTCTTTGGCATTGGATTCTTCGGCAGTTTTCATATACTCGTCATATATCTCTTTAAGTTCGGTTTCCGCCTGTGCATCGGATTCCGCAATCTGTTCATCGGAAAGTTTAAATCCCTCCTCCTTTGCCCGGTACAGAACCACCATATCCTTAACAAGATATTCAAGCACCCAATCGCGGAATTTTTGCAGCTCTTCCTCGTTGCTGACGGGATCATAGCCCATTTGTTCCATGTATGAAAGATATGAGTCGAAGGCAGCCGTATAGAGGGCGTAGCTCACGGTTTCGTCCCCGATGGATGCAACTGCAGCGGTCTTGTCGTTCGGAACACCGTTTTTGTCGTTATTATTGTTCTTGCATCCGCTGAAGCAGAACAGAAAAGCTGCTGCTGCAATAAGGCAGACAGTACGCATGAAGACTGAAGTTATTTTTGGAACGCTGCCGGAAGAGTTCCTGCCGGCTTCTGCGGTTGAGCCGCTGCTTGCGCGGCGATTGTTTTTTGTTGCGGTCATAGTGTGTGATTCCTCCGTTCTGCATTTTGAGAAAACGAAACTCTCCGAACCAACGGGTATCCAGAGCGTTCGCGGGAATTAATCGGTATCGGAAGCAGCGAAAACCGAGGCTTTGCTGCTGACGCTTAAGAACTGCCGAAAACTGCACATTAATTCTGCCGCCGGCAAGCGGTGCGCCGAGAGTATCCATTCCGCTGTCTATTATACAGCATTCAGCCCCGTTTGCCAATGAGTGCGGGAATAAATCACATTTTTCCGCCGAAGGGACACATTCGGTGCCAAAATCACGGTTTCTCGTGCCCGAATCGCGGAGCCGATAAAAACAGACAGCAAAAACAAGTTGAATATAATTTTAATAAAAACTCTTGCCCAAATCGAGGTGAATGCTGTATAATACGATTGATATTTTATGTACATGCGCCGGCGGGGGAATTCTGTGTCCGCAGCGCATGAGCCGACAGTGCCTGCTGCATTGTTCGGGATAAGGAGAAAGCATTGACTCGAAGGAAATTTTCAATATTTACCGCTTTGTTCGCTGCACTGATCGCTTTTGCGGCTGTTCTTCCCGTTTCAACGGGGTTCGCCGCAAATGCGCAGACTGTTCATGGCAATTCCGCCGAAATCACCGTTCTGCCCGCAAAAAACGGAACGGACGCGGCAAGCATTTCGGCAAACCCCGCATTTTTGTCCGGTCCCGGACAGGTCACCGTAAGCATCACGCTTCGCAACCCGGGCGGTGCTGCGGGACAGGGGCTGGATGATACCGCAACAGGTTCCCTGATAAAGGAACCGTCGGATCCCACTCCGACTCCGACATCCGAACCGACATCCGAACCCGAGCCGTCAACTCAGCCCGGCGGCGGTGTGTACACAAATGTTTCAATAATCAACACATACGGCGTTTCTTTCAACACCTCCGATGTTCCCGCGGGGGAATCGCGCACATTTACCGGCACGATGAACGTCACCCAGGAACAAATCGGCGAAACACTGCGCTTTACAATTGCATGGTTCGATACGGCAACCCAAACCGCAGGTTCGCGTGAGTTGACCCTTGTTATTTCCCGTGCGGATACGGCTTATCTTAAGCTTTCGCGCAGCGTTGACAAATCGATTGCTTCGGCGGGTGATATTGTCAAATTGACATATACAATGATAAACACAGGCGCCAAGAATCTCAACAGCATTATCCTTGTTGATAAGAATGTTGCCGGTACACAGGCAATGCTTCCCGCATTCAGCCTTGCCCCGGGAGAGAGCCGCGTATTCACTTATGAATACACAATGCGCACATCAACCGTAACGAGCAAACCGACTGTATCGTTTGTTCCCGAGGGGTCAACAAATGCCCTGTCGGTAACGCTTTCGGGGCTAACCATCGGCCTTATAAATGCGCAGCTCACCAAAACGGTCGAAATCGGCACACCCACACCGGACGGCGTTGAATTCACACTGTATCTGACCAACAACGGCAATCAGAGCCTGAATTCTCTCACCGTTACGGATGATCTCGGAACCGTTGTTCAAAGCGGTTTCAGCCTTGCAATCGGTGAGTCGAAAACCATCAAATATTTCGTCAGAAACCCCGAAGCCGTTCGCTATGTTGTGTTCAACATCACCGGCGTTTATTCGTCCGGCATCGTGTTTAAGGACAACACAAAGAGCTACACTGTTCGCCCTTACATCGATCCGACAACTCTCGGCCTTGAGTTCCGCGCGGAAGTTCGCACTCAACTCAATCGAGAGAATATCATTGGGCTGACTTTCACCGTCACAAACACGGGAAGCACTCCCTACACCGATGTTGTCCTGACCGAAAAAGAACTGGATTATGAAATCTACAAGATTGCCGTTCTTGAACCCAACTCCGGCGCACAGTCATTCAATATCGATCTTAACGTCGGCGGGGAAAGAGATCTTGTGTTCTTCCTGACGGCTCTTGACGCTTCGGGCAACACGCACATGTTTGAGGCGCATCTGACCGCAAAATATATCGATGCCGAAGGCACCGTTCCGAACGAACCGCCGGCAACGGGCGGGGTCACGGTCGTTGACGATCCGAATATCGGCAGCAAGCTGGACGGAATGCTCACAAAAACGGGAAGTGCGCTGAAAGTATGGTACAGTATTCTTATCATTATTGCGGCAGTTGCGCTTATCGCGATCATTGCCCTTGCCGCTGTTGAAATTTACAAGCGCAAGAACGGCGGAAACGCAAAAAAAGCACCGCGCAGACGCGCACAGGAGGACGATGAAGACTGATAAGGCTGATTAAAAACCAAGGCTGAGCGGTCGATTCATTCAACTGCACCGCTTCAGCTTAAACAAGTGACTGTTTATATGACCCGCGCCGGCGGGCGGCTCAGAACGGGTTGCCTGTTGAGCTGCGGGTTTTATAATTTGCCGGCAAACGGCATCGTTGAACCGAACCGTGCGGCGGACAACAATTCAAAACAGAGGAAAACAAAGGAAAACAAAGGAGAATAAGGTATGCCGAACACTCAATTCATTACCCTGCTCATCATTACGGTTTTCAGCCTGTTGGCGGGAATCGTTTCGGCTGTTGTTTTATTTGGGCAGCTGAATGCAAAAAAACGTGAACGCGCAGAGCTTGAGCGCAAATTGGAAAATACGGTCGGTGCCGCAATGAACTCCTCCGTCGGCAATGCATCGGCGGAGCTTGAACGCAGACTTCAGGACAGGCTGAAGGAGCTTTCGGACGCACTTTATCGATACAACGAACAAACAAAGAATGATTATGAACGATTTAAAAATGCTTTAAATGAAAGCATTGCTTCTTCGATGCGCGAAACCGCTTCCCGCCTTGCGGAGGCACAGACAGCGGCGGCAGAAAGAATCTCCGCAGAACAGAAAGCGTTTTCGGAAAAACTGAATACCGAACAAAACGCGCTTTCCGAAAGGCTCTCTTCCGAACAGAGGACGCTTTCCGACAGACTTGCCGCAGGGCAGGATTCCTTCGAAAAACAGATTTCGGACAGACTTGCTGCTCAGAATACCCTGCTGAAAACACAGGCGGAGCAGGCGGAAACGCGCAATAAGCATTTTGAAACGGTCTGCACGGAAAAACTGGCGGCAATGGATACGAGCGTGAAGCTCATGACGGAACGCAACGAAAAGCAGCTTGATGCAATTCGCGGTGTTGTTGACGAAAAATTGCAGGAGACGCTCACGAAGCAAATCTCCGAAAACTTCAAGCTTGTTGATGAACGTCTTAAACAGGTCTATCAGGGGCTTGGAGAAATGCAGACGCTTGCAAGCGGAGTGGGTGATCTTAAAAAGGTTCTTTCAAATGTCAAAACACGCGGCACGCTCGGCGAAATTCAGCTCGGCGCAATTCTCGGCGAAGTTCTTGCGCCGGAACAGTACGAATGTAATTTTGATGCAGGAAAACAGAATAATGAGCGCGTTGAATTTGCAATAAAACTTCCGAATGACGGCGGAGAAGCGGTTTACCTTCCCGTTGACAGCAAATTCCCTGCGGATATTTATTCCAAACTCTGCGATGCGTATGATTCCGGCGAGGATGTTGCCGCTGCGCAGAAAAACCTGCGTGAAGTTCTTCTGAAATGCGCGAAGGATATAAAGGAAAAATACATAAATCCCCCGCGCACAACGGATTTTGCGATCATGTTCCTGCCCACGGAGGGACTTTATGCCGAAGCGGTGCGGCTCGGGCTTATCGAAGAGCTGCAAACGCGTTTCCGCGTTAACCTTTCCGGCCCTTCAACCATGGCGGCGCTGCTTAACAGCCTGCAAATGGGGTTCCGAACACTTGCAATACAAAAACGCAGCAGCGAGGTCTGGGATTTGCTCTCTCAGATAAAAAGGGAGTTCGGAAAGTTTGACGATGTGCTCAGAGCAACGCAGAAATCGCTTGAAAAGGCGCATAATGACCTTGAAACGCTTGTGGGTGTTCGCACAAGGCAAATTTGCAGAACCCTCAAAAAGGTTGAAACCCTTCCCGAAACCGATCCCACCGGGGAATATAAAACCCTTGCGGAAGCTTTGATAAATGCGGATGACGGTGAAAACTGATGCGTTTTCGGTCGATTGCGGGTGAAGCTCAGCCGGAATAAAGCGGATTCAGCTTTATCGGCGGGTACGGAATCGCGGCGAGAGTCGGAACGGGGTTTGCATAATCAAAGTTTGGGTTGAAATACCTGTCGCCGCAAAGCAGTGTTTCGCGATATACGTCATAACAGCGCAAAAGATTGGCTTTGCCTGCATTGGCATAATCATTCGGAAGTCCGCCAGATAACCGCGCCTTTGCAAACGGAGTGAAGCAGTTTGCAAGACCTTTTCGCATGAGCCGAACACAGAACTCCGTGTCCCATCCCACTCCGGACAGTGTTTCGTCAAACATGCCGAAACTGAAAAAGTTTTCGCCGCTTACTGCCATAAATGCGCCGCTGACTGCGGTTACATTGCGCTGAACGTGCAGAAAACTGCATTTTAAAAAGTCTTCAAAATCATCCTTTTCGCCGGAATAAGGGCTTTGTGCCCAGCCGTTAAGGCCGATAACGGTGCCGGCGGAAAGGATGTTTCCGCTTTCGTTCACGATTTTTCCGCCAATCGCACCTGCGCCGTGCCGAAGCGCAAGTTCGGTGAATTCGCGAAGGAATGCAGGGGAGAGAATTTCAATATTTCCGTTTAAAAACAGCAGCAGATCCGCAGCGGCTTTGCATGCACATGCATTCAGCGTTTCGGGCAGCGGCTGTTCCGCATTGACGTGAACGATCTCTGCCGCCCTGTTCTTTTTGAGTGCCAGAAGATAACGGCGCATTCGCTCATCTCCGCTGCCGTCATCCGCAATGATAATTCGCCTGCAATCAACCGTTGACTGCATCTCCGCCGAGTCAATGCATCGCTGAAGGTTTTCAACTCCGTCCGCACCTGCGATAACAATGCCGACGGAGGGTTCGCGTTTTCTCGGGTAACGCATACGAAGTGTACCCAAAACGCTGCCCTCAAAGCAGTATCCGTTTGTGCGGTTTTTCTTTCCCGAACCGTCGCCGGGATAAAGGGAATTGAATTCACGCTTCAGTATATCGGTGCAGGGAATTTCGCTGCCGTCGCAGTCGCGGATAACGGTCAGCCCGATCCTTGCAATGTGAATGACCTGCTTGGCAGCCGAAGCACAGTCAATGCAGTATGCCCAAAGCTCGGCCGGTGTGCTGCCGCGAAACCCGCCGACAGCCGTATGTACACGTTTGGAAACAAGCATGGGCCGCCCGATGCTGTTGAAGGAACGCAATGTGTCGCGCCCGTAGTCGGGCTTAAAAATCGGGTTTTGCCGAATGCCGTCAATCACGGAGTCCTCATCGGCAAAAACAACCTCCGCTTCGGGATTTGCATGAGTTTGCAGAACAAGCATGTGAAGCGCGTCCGGTGCGGGCAAATCTCCGGGCAGCAGCTGCAAAAAGTATGCACCGTTAAGCATCTTCTCGGCGGCTTTCAGCTGTTCGTGCGCTGTGCCGTTAAAAAGCACAAGCCTGAATTTCGGAATGCCTTCATAATCCGTAAGCCCTGCCTGCGCAAGCTCCGAAACCACGCAAACTTCAAAATTTGCATAGGTTTGTTTGCCGAGCGCTTCGAGCGTTGAGCGAACGGCCGCACGGCTTGCTCCCGAACAGGCAATTGCAACGGAAACGAGCGGTGCAGGGTTCAGCGGTTTTTCACGCTGCAAGTCCAACTCCGCTTGTGCAGGCAGGTTTTCATGCAGATAGTCGGCATAGTCGGAAAATTTGTGCTGATTACAGACCCGCTTCGGAAGTGCGTTGAATGCCCCCGCAATAATGTCTGCCGCGGCAGTGATTATTCCTGAAGTGTTTGTTTCTGCCATTTTGATTCCTCCTGCATCATGCGGTATTTCGATACCGTGATTCTTTACCGCGTTTGAGCGGTTCGGCGGCTGTTCCGCCGCCTGCTGCATGATAGTATCTGCGGATTCTGCAATTTTGATTCCGAAACGCACGCGGGAGGACTGCGGTTTGTACCTGCGGAAAACAGCTTTTCCTGTCGCTTTCTTAGAACTGTCGAATACTTGCCTTTTGCTGGAACATGTCTTGCGGCAAACAGCTTTTAACCGATAAACGGTGCATTCCACAGTTTCGCGATGTTGCAAAATCCGCTATATTGGTTTATAATTATTTTGTGTTCGCTGATTAATTCGGGAGGTGTCGGCAATGGAACAATATAATGCAAAATTTGCGGAGGTCTATGACATTTTCATGGACAATACGGATTATGATGCATGGGCGAATTATATAATATCGCTGCTGCCGACCGACTTTCCGAAAGGAGCGAGAATTTTTGAGTGCGGCTGCGGAACAGGCGCATTGACTCTTCGGCTCAACAAAGCCGGGTACGATGTCACCGGTTCGGATATTTCAAGGGACATGCTCGAAGTTGCCGCTGAAAAATCCCGCCGGTGCGGGCAAAAAACAAAATTTATATGCATGGATATGCGCCGCATTGAATTGCATCGTCCCGTTGACTGCATCATTGCGGCATGTGACTGCGTGAATTACCTTACAAGCCGCGAGGATGTTGAAAAATTCCTTCTGACGGCATTCAACGGGCTCAGGCCGGGCGGCATTTTGCTGTTTGATGTTTCGTCAAGATATAAATTGCAGCATATTCTCGGGCAAAACGGCTATTGCGACAGCAGAACGGACGTTGCATACTTCTGGCAAAACTGCTATGATGCGGAAAGCAAGCTTGTGGAAATGGAGCTGGAGTTTTTTGTGAAGTCGGCAAACGACGCGCACGGCGAACCGCTTTATTCCAGATTTTCCGAAAAGCATATTCAACGTGCTCATTCCGAAAGGGAGCTTGTTTCGTGGCTTAAAAATATCGGCTTTGAAAATATCGGGGTTTTTTCGGCATTCACAACGGAACCGCCGCGTGATGAAAGCGAACGGCTGCAATTCACGGCAAGAAAGCCCGGCAGAGTCGGCAAATAACCTTTGCGGCCTGCTCAAAGGACCTTTAGCGAAAGGAAAACATTATGAATAACGAAATTGAAAATAAGATGAACGAAAGCGATGCTTCCTCCGACTGCATCGAAAACACATGCGCTGAACGCGACAATATCATTCGCGGTCTGCTTTTTAACCGCACAGTGAACGTGATCGCCGTTTCGGGACGCGAAATAGTTGAAACCGCAAGAGAAATTCACGGAACAAGCCGTGTTTGCACCGCCGCTCTCGGAAGAATGCTGCTCGCCGTTTCCATGATGAGTGCACAGCTGAAAAGCGAAACGGACAGCATAACGGCGACAATTGCGGGCGGAGGGCCTGCGGGCAACATAACGGTTGTCGGGCATATGGGCGGAATCGTTAAGGGGTGCATCACCAATCCGGAGGTTGAACTGCCGCTTAACGAGTTCGGAAAGCTGGATGTTTCGGGTGCTGTCGGCGGCAGCGGGGAGCTGCGCGTTATTCGCGATTTGTCGCTGCGGGAGCCGTATGTCGGCAGGTGCGAGCTTATTGACGGCGAAATTGCAGATGATTTCGCAAATTATTTTTACACAAGCGAACAGCAGCCGTCGCTGGTTTATCTCGGCGTAAGGGTTGAGCCGCAGCAGGGGACCGTGCGCTCCGCTGCCGGGCTGATTATTGCACCGTTGCCCGATTGTCCGGAGAGCGATATTATTCGGCTTGAACAGCTGACGGGCAAAATTGCAAAGCTGTCACAGCATATGGATGACGGAGAGACCCTCGAAAGCGCGCTTAACGCCCTTTTCGAAGGCATGGAGTTTGAAATTACCGACACTCTCTGCCCTGCATACCGCTGCGATTGCAGCAGGGAAAGGCTTGAGCGCGTCATTATGTCGCTCGGCGAAAACGAACTGAAAGACATTATTGAAAACGACGGCAAAGCGGAGCTTGTGTGTTCTTTCTGCCAAACGAAATACGTTTTTAACGAGTATGAACTCCGCGCTCTGCTTGAAGAGGCACAGGCAGGCGGAAACGATTCGGATGAGATTTCCGCAGATCTTGCCGAAGCGATAAACGACTGCGGAAATGAGTGATCTCAAAAACGGAATACAACCGAAATCAACAAAAATCGGAAACTCGCCGAACGGCTTGACTTTAATGAAACGGCTTCAACTCGGCGTCTGCTTAAAACCGGGTGGAGGATATGCAGCATGAGAAGCACAAAAAAGAAACCTGACAACGTTATTGATATCAGCGGCAATGTTGAGCTTGTTATGAAACTTGCGGCGGACAAACTCGATGCGGGCGATCATATCGGCGCTCTTTCGCTGATGCGGCGTGCGGAAACAATTGAACCCGAAAACGAGGAAGTTATGCTTGCAATCGCGGGAACATACAACGAGATGAACAGGTTCACCGAGTCGCTTGCTTATTCCTCGTGCGTCCTGAATTCCGGTCATGAATATGTTCAGGATGCTTTCATGATTGCAGGCTACAGCTATCTTGGACTCGGCGAATATGTTGCGGCGCGCAAAGCGTACAGGCAGTTCCTGATAAACGTTCCGGACAGCTACACTGATGAGGACTTGATTGCTGTTTACGAGGCTCTTGATATATGTGAGGCGAATTGTGCTTTGAACGAGTCAAGGGAATCCGTTCCTGCCGTTCGCGACAGCAGTGAGGTTGAGCTTGAAGAAACACTGAAACGCATTGAAGCAGAGGAGGATCGCGTGAACGGCGATATGGCATACGGACTTCTCAGCGATGCAATTGAAAAATTCCCGGATTCCTATGAACTGTTCGAAAAGTATCTTTTGAGCTGCTATGCTGTGATGCATTTTAAAAAAGGTATCAAAAAATACGAGGCCGCTCCCGAAAAATGGAAATCGAGATTAACGATTCGGTGCTATGCCGCGCTTTTGTACAGCGGAGCTCACAGGCCGCGCAAAGCAGCCGAGTGTGCAGACAACATCCTTAAAATGAAAGGGTTGGATGAAGAAGAGCTGATGCGGGCATCCGCCGTGATGCTGGAGATTCAAAATGCTTCCGCCGCGATGACTCTCGTTAAAAGGGTCTATTCGGAGCACCCGTACGATCAATTGGTAATCCATAACTATGCTCTGTCAGCCTACCTCAGCGGGGATTATGCTCTTGCCAGAACTCTCTTTGAAAGACAGCTTCGAATAGATCCGAGTGACAGTGTTGCTGTTTATTATCGCAAACTGTGCATAAAAACGCAGGAGGACGGCATTCTGAGAAACGTCAGCATACCCTATGATGTTCCGAGCGGCGAACTGTTCCGCTGCATGACCGTGCTTTCGAACGAACTCGGAAATGAAGATGCAGGCAGGATGTTGACCGAAAGCGAACCGGAGCTTACACAAGAGGAGATTGAAGAGTGCGTACGGTATTGCGCAGAAAAAACTCCTCCGCCCTTCCGTATCGGCGGATTGATGCTTTTGTACGAGCGTGACCGTCGGTCGGCGATGCATGAGCTTTACAAGATTCTTTTGGATCCGAGTTGTGACGACAGCGTTCGCAGGTTTGCAATCATGACTTTCCGCGATAAAGAGAATATGACAAGGTTCACGATTTTTGACAAGGGAAAACTCTTAACGGGTGAACTGTTCTCAACCGAAAATCAACCCGACAAAACGGATGACGAAGAAAAAGAGGATGATTGCCCGCATTTGCAGGCACCGTTCGGGCGGCTGAATGCACTCTTGCAGCAAAAGCTCTGCAATTGCAGCAAAAAAATCAGGCAGGAAGCCGAAAATATTGTTGAAGCGGCTGCGGAACTGTACAATGATTTGGGGTTGGCATTATCCAATTCGCAGGTTCCTGCATATGCAGCGGCGATTGATTATACATGCCGCTTTATGAACAGCAAAAGAGCAGTTAATGCAAAAAAACTTATAAAGGATTATGATATAACTCTGCGCAGGTTGGAAAATGCGGCGGAGAAGCTTCAAAGCGATCTATGCGTATACGGAATGTTCGAGCCGGAAGAAATGTGCAAACTTGAAGACAGCTTTGAAGAAACATTCAAAAAGCTTCATGCAGAGGAAAAGGCAGCAGCAGAACGGAAAAAGGCCGGAAAAACCAAGCCGTCTTCCCGCAAAAACGCCGACGCCGGCTCAAACAAGGCGGATCTCGCTTCGAAAAAACGGACAAATTCGGGAAGAAAGTCTGATAAAGAAGCAAAAGATGATTCTGTGAACAAATCCGAAAGCGGGTCCGAAAACAACGGCGGCGCACCGGATGCGGAATGACAGTGCGCCGGCGGTTTACGGCAGCAACATAAACGGAGATATATGTATGACTGATACTTATTTTGCAACGTGCAAAATCGGGCTTGAGTCCGTCGTTGCGGGCGAATTGCGCGAGCTTGGAATTGAGGTGCTTCGCGTCAGCGATGCAAGAGTTGATTTTGCGGGAGACCATTTTGCAATGGCGCGTGCCTGTCTTTGGCTCAGAACTGCGGAACGCGTGCTGATGAAGCTTGCTTCGTTCCGCGCCGTAACTTTTGATGAACTGTACGAGGGCGTGCGCCGCATTCGCTGGAAGGATTACCTGCTGCGCACAAGTTTTATCCATGTGAACGGTAAATCAGCAAAAAGCAGACTTTTTTCGGTTTCCGACTGTCAAAGCATTGCGAAAAAAGCGATTGTGGATTCGCTTTCGCGTGAATACGGACTTAAAATTCTGCCGGAAAACGGCAGACGCATAATAATCGAAATCGGGATTCTGCGCGATGAAGTCACCGTTGCTCTGGATTGCTGCGGCGCGGGACTGTCCCGAAGGGGATACAGAACATACAATGTGCCCGCACCGATATCGGAAACGCTCGGTGCCGCAATAGTGATGCTTTCGGGTTACAGGCAAACACGTCCGCTCATAG
>ULVL01009838.1_pt1 | contig 15162 bp, 9 predicted proteins | sample 1959381 | NCBI WGS metagenome assembly ULVL01 (sample SAMEA4835785, study PRJEB28245) | human gut metagenome | biome: gut microbiome; material: fecal sample | place: Denmark | collected 2008
ATGACAAGTTTTTCTATAGAAAGTCCACGGCTTTCATGTTTTGGCACAGCTATCGGCTCAAATTGGCCATTACGGTTACGCGGAATGGAGATGACTGCTTTTCCATGTTCAGTCTTGATCCGCTTCGGATAGCTGCCGTTGCGTGAATTGCCACTGTTATTACCGGCCACGGAATTCTTTTTATATATTTCACCTTCAAGCATCTATTCCAATACCTGGGCATACAACTGTTTCAGGAACTTGCTTACATCGGATTCTGCCTTGAACCGGCTAAGGAATTCCTTGCTTAACATTTCATCGGGCACTACTTGATTCTTTTCTCGCATAATCTTATTCTTTGGGTGTAAATATATAAAATAAAAAATACAGAACTCTATTTTGAATCCTGTATTTTACATTTACAAAAAATATTTCATAGTGCCTTTGTTATAAAGAGGGTATTTTGACACACCCTCTTTGGTTTATGTCCTTGATGCATCAGGGTAGAGAATTTGCTAACAATTTTTTATAGGCCTTCTCTTATAAAATCAAATGATTCAAATATGTCTTCCTTTGATGCTGTGAAATTAACTTTTACTTTTCCAATATTTTCTAACAATGTAAAATTAATAGTATTAGCTGTATTTTTTTTATCATGTTTCATGAGTTCGTATAAGACTTCGTAATCGTCACAACTAAAATCATAAATTCCATAAATATGTTTTATGTAACTAACCGTCTGACGCATCTTTTCAATCGGGAATCCCATCTTAATTGTACAAAGATAGAGTTCACAAATCATACCATAGGCAACAGCATAGCCATGCAATATCGGAGATTGTTTTATCATTGAAAGTGATTCAAATGCATGACCTATCGTGTGCCCGAAATTAAGCGCTTTTCGCATACCGGTTTCATATGGATCATTCTTAACAATTTCTTCTTTAATTTTTATGCTATCCTCAAGAAGATATGATAAATCATTAAGATTTGGCGCTAAAATATCAAATGTAAGCAATTTACTCCAGATATCTTCATTACTAATTAAACTATGTTTTATCATTTCTGCATATCCAGAACAAATATTTTCGGAATCAAGCGTTTTTAAAAAATTTGTGTCAATAATTACTATATCAGAATTATTAAAAACCCCTATTTCATTTTTTAATCCGTTAAAATTTATTCCAGTTTTACCACCAACGGAAGCATCAACCATAGCCAATAGGGTAGTAGGTATGTTAATAAATTTGAGGCCCCGTTTAAATGTCGAGGCTGCAAATCCACCAAGATCTGTTACCATACCGCCACCTAAATTGATAATTAGAGAATATCGTGTAGCTTTTTGTTCGCTTAAATATCTCCATACGTGAGTAAGCGAGTTTATATTTTTACTATTGTCTGTAGAACATATTGAGATAATACCGGCATTCTTAAGTGATGGGATATCACTAATTCTTGGCAAACAAAATTTCTCCGTAATATTATCAACGATTATAAAAACTTTATCGGGATTGAAAGATTTAATATGAAAATCAAGTTCAGCATTTAAGCATTTAGATATTATAATACTTTGTTTCATAATCATAAAGACATTATATGTGTTGCAAAGTTAGTCAAATTTATTCTAAATGAAAATTTTTATTCAACTTTAATATATTGTTGATTAAACCAATAATTATATTTAACGTCTAAGACAATAAAATATAAGGTAAAAATGAAAAAGAAGATAATTCTACTATGCCTATTGATAATTTCATCAATAGATGTTTTTTCTCAAATTAACACTATAACAGGAAAGATTATAGACCGCGATACAAAGGAAGGCGTGATGATGGTTACGGTACAAATGTTGACACAGGATAGCACCTATATCTCTGGTGTTTTAAGTGATGAAAATGGTAAATTTAAGTTAACTGCACCTAAAAGAGGAAATTATATTCTAAAATTTACATGTGTAGGATATATACCATTGACAAAAACACTAAATGTTTCAACTGAGAAAAATATAGCATTAGGTGATATTACCTTTTCTGCTGATGCAATTATGTTAAAGGGAGCAACTGTCATAGGTCAAGCGCCGCCTGTGACAGTTCAAGAAGATACTTTTGTCTACAATGCTTCTGCATATAGAACTCCAGAAGGTTCTGTTGTAGAAGAATTGATAAAGAAATTACCAGGCGCTCAGATTGACGATGACGGAAAAATTACAGTAAACGGTAAAGAAGTAAAAAAAATACTTGTTGACGGTAAAGAGTTTATGACCGGAGATACTAAAACTGCATTAAAAAATTTACCAACATCTATTATAGACAAGATTAAAACCTATGACGAGAAAAGCGATTTGGCTAAAGTCACTGGCATAGATGACGGTGAAGAACAAACTGTATTAGACTTTGGAATAAAGAAAGGAATGAATAAAGGAATAATAGGAAATGCAGATGCATCAATAGGAACGCATAATAGATATGCCGAAAGATTGATGGGGGCCCTATTTAAGGATAAATCAAGAGTGATGCTTATGGGAAATGCCAATAATACTAATGATAAAGGCTTCCCTGGAGGAGGTGGAGGCGGACATTTTGGAGGTGGACTCAAAGGGCTGAATTCCTCAAAAATGATGGGTGCAAATTTTAACTATAATCGTAACAAGATATTCATTTTAGATGGTAGTATTAGATGGAATCATTCTAATGGTGACGTCAGAACAGAGCAATCAACTGAAAATTTCGTAAGTAACATCGGCTCTTTTTCAAATAGCTTTAATCAAAATTATACTCGAAGTAATAGTTGGGATGCTCGTTTGAGAATGGAATGGAAGCCAGATACAATGACCAATATTATGTTTCGTCCTACTATTAAGTATTCAACAAGTGATGGATTATCATCATCAACAAGTGCCTCATATAATGATGATCCATATTTATATGTTACTAATCCGTTGTCTCCTGAGTCAATATTACAAATGGCAGAAGATAGTTTAATGGTGAATACAAGGAAGAACAATTCTATAACATACTCTGAAAATAAAAGTTTAGGTGTAATGTTGCAAATTAACAGAAAACTAAATTCAAAAGGTCGAAATGTAACATTGCGTACTAACGTTACTTATAATGATAATAAAAGCAAAAGTTTAAGTACATCAAATGTACATTTATATCAGATAAAAAATAGTTCAGGAGTTGATTCGGTATACCAAACAAATAGATATAATTTAACTCCAACAAAATCACTTAGCTATAATATTCAAGCAACTTATAGTGAACCAATATTTAAGACCATGTTTTTGCAATTTAGCTATAAATTTACTTATAACTATAACAAAAGTGATAGGGAAACTTTTGATTTCAGTAATTTAGGTGAGAATTTCTTTGATAATGTTATTAATGAATATAGAGGCTGGAATAATTATCTAAGCATGTTAGAGAATCCACTTGACAACTATCTGGATTCAGATTTAAGTAGATATTCAGAATATAAGAACTACATTCATGATTTGCAAATAATGCTGAGAGTTATTAGACAAAAATACAATTTGAATGTTGGATTCATGGCACAGCCACAAACGACACATTTCATTCAGAAATACCAAGGTATATATACAGATACAATAAGAAACGTTGTTAATGTCAGTCCAACATTAGATTTCAGATATCGTTTCTCAAAGTTGAGTAATTTGAGAATAAATTATAGGGGTACAACAACGCAACCTAATATGACAGACCTTATGGATATTACAGACGATAGTGACCCTTTAAATATTACAAAAGGAAATCCAGGTCTTAAACCATCGTTCACAAATTCACTAAGATTATTTTATAATACATATTTACAGAATCATCAACGAGCTATAATGACGTACATTAATTACCAAAATACACGTAATAGTATTAGTAATATGGTTACTTATGACGAGAAAACCGGAGGACGCATAACGCGACCAGAAAATATAAACGGAAATTGGAACATTTCAGGAGCATTCATGTTTAACACTGCAATCGATTCTATTGGAAAATGGAATATTAATACATTTACTAATATATCCTATAATAATTATGTTGGATATCTTGCTTTAGATAATAATTCTAATTCACAAAAAAATATAACTCGCACATCACAAATTAATGAACAACTGCGCACTAGTTATCGCAATGATTGGCTTGAAGTTATGCTAGATGGTTCATTAAACTATACTCATTCACGGAATTTATTACAAAGTGAAAGTAATCTTGATACATGGCAGTTTTCATACGGAGGTTCATTAAATATATATTTACCTTGGGGAACTAGTCTATCTACCGATTTACATGAAAATAGTCGCAGAGGATTTAATGACAATTCCATGAATACAAATGAATTAATTTGGAATGCTCAAATTAGTCAAGGATTCCTTAAAGGAAAGCCATTGACTATTTCTCTACAATTTTATGACATTTTACATAATCAAAGCAATTTCAGCCGAGTAATAACTGCTGTACAAAAAAGCGATACAAAATATAATAGTATAAATAGTTATGCAATGTTACATGTTGTTTATCGTATGAACGTATTTGGAGGAAAACAAGGCGATGACCCCAAAAGAAGAATCAGACCAGGAGGCATGTCAATAGGTCCTGGTGCAAGAGGGCATATCCCACATGAGTTTAGAGGTCGATAAACAAATATATAATATATTAGCGTATATTATAGTAGAAAATCTAAATTGATTACATACATCAATATATTTTAGAATTATAAATTTTATTTTGTCTTTAAGATAAATGTATTATAGAATTTTATCTAATAAAATTTTGAAAAGATATATAAATGGCTTAAATTTGCATTAATTTGAACCTATATAAATTCATAACAAGATATTAAGGATGGGGAGATTTTTGATACTTTTTTTATGTACATTGACAAGTGTTGTGCTTAATGCTCAAATGAGGTGGAACTCTAAGTATCAAGCTTATATTGATAAATATAAAGATCTGGCTATTTCAGAGATGCTGAAATATAATATTCCTGCAAGTATTACTCTTGCACAAGGATTACTTGAGAGTGGGGCTGGAATGAGTGAGCTTACAAGAAAAGGGAATAATCATTTCGGTATAAAATGTCATGATTGGCTCGGAGCAACAACATACCATGATGATGATGAAAAACAGGAATGTTTTAGAGCGTATCGTGACGCATACGAAAGTTATGAGGATCATAGCAAATTCTTGGCACGCCAGCCAAGATATAAAAAACTATTTTCACTTAAAAGAACTGACTATAAAGGTTGGGCACATGGATTAAAAAAGTGTGGATATGCTACGAACCCAAACTATGCAAAAAAACTTATTGGAATTATCGAATTGTATAAGCTACATAAATACGATCATGCTAAAAAGTATGATAAGTTCATGGTCGAGATGGCTGAAGTGAAAGACATTTCACCAGATACAAAATTGCATCCTATACATATTTATAATAAAAACTATTATCTTAAAGCAAGGCAGGGTGATACATTCAGATCCATTTCAAAGGAAGTTGGTATTTCATATAAGAAATTGGCAAAATACAACGAAAGAGATAAAAATGACAGATTAATACCAGGAGAAATCATTTACTTGAAAAAGAAACAAAATAAAGCCGAAAGAATATATAAGAACCGACCGCATAGAATTAAAGCCGGTGAAAGTATGTATTCTATAGCGCAATATTATGGTATTAGACTTTCTAGTCTTTATAAGATGAATAAATTGTCACCAGATTATAGCATAAAAGTTGGTGATTATTTAAAAGTAAGATAAATTACGCTAATCGGCAATAAGATTAACATAACTTTAACATTTGAAAGGTCTGAAAAAACTGAGGTTTTAATGAAGTTTGTGGTGTCACTTTGCGTATATGAGGACGAGAAAAAGCCGTTCGGGTTAAAGGAGACTAAAACCCGAATCCTTACGGACAAAGTGATTAAGACTTCGTAACACACAAACGTTAATAAAACCAACAGACAGGTTAATCATCAAGCTGCAGTCCCATCACTCACACCTCGAACTGCAAAGTTACTGACATGTTCCGAAGTTGTAAAGGCCGTGAGCACAAAAATTTTCACATAAAATGCTGAGTTCCGCTACGCTACATGCGCTTTTACGTGAAATTTTTTGCACTCAGACCTTGACAACTCTCCACATGTAAGTCTCTTGGCAGTGCGAGGTTTGAGCGGTGGGGGGGCGGGGGGAAATGTGTTTTTGGGCAAAGCCCACAAGTCCGCTTAAAACAGGGCAAAAAAAGGCTCCTTTAACAACAGAACAAAAATAGGTGGTCAAATATAACCACCTAAATAGAGAGGAACTAAAAAAATAGTAATCAATAGCAAAATAACAAATAGATACAAAATGTATCTAATAGCACGGAACAACTTATCTTTTTCTGTCATATAGTAATAACGGAAAAGATAACTATATATTGCATTATAACTTAGGAAGCCAAGAACCCATAATACCTAAGAAATTCTGAGCATGCTTAAAGAAACGATAACGCTCATTACCATTTAACAACTCTGAATTAACACGCTGCCAAGCATCACGAGGACCTGAGTTATTCCTTGCACCAACAGAATTCCAATAAGAAGTATTACAATTATTGCGGGCTGTCTTGATAAGGGCATTAGCTGTATTCTGCTTTACATAGTTGTCAACCTTAATACCTTCACGCTGTTCAACGAGGTTAAGAGCGTTCTCAATTGCCTGTCGTGCCTGCGCTTCACTTGCCTTGCCTGCTGCAACTAGGCTGTACTGCTGCGCAGACATGATAGCAAGTTCCTGCAAAACCTTTTGGTCATAATACTTCAACTCTTTAGCACCGAGCAAACCCTGCAACTGCTGCCATGCTGTCTGTGCTCGAATAAGTTCACCGGTAAACTGAGCATTATCGGCTTCACGCTGTGCCTTTGACACATCACTAGAGAACATTGCCTGCATGCGGGCAAAACTCATGTTGTTTAAGGCTTCCTGAGAGTTCTTAAGGTTATAATCAGCCTTTGAATTATATATCTCCCAAAGAAGTTTCTCAGCCTTATACTTGTTCTCAATCTTGAAACCTGAAGCCTGTTCGCCAAGACTAGAAGCCTGTGCTTCACGTACACCTTTCTGTGCCTGAATATCAAGCAAAGTCTGTATAATACCTGTAACACCTGAGAAATCAGGACGGAAAGCCTGCATAACAGCAGGAGAAGCAGTGGGTGCGTTAACACCCATAGCACTAGGCGAACCACCTGTGCCGGCAGAACTAGAAACAGCAGATGCAGTACCGGCATTACCGCCTGACATCATAAGATAAGGGTTAAGTCCGGCAGCCTCAAGACGCTTACGCTGATTAACAGCTGAATTATATTCCTGCTGCATACCAACGGCAGCAAGTTGAGCAGCATTATTCTTCTCTGTTTGATATTGTGTTTTTTTCCAATCATAATCAACCTGCTGATTAAACATATCCTGATTATACTCTAGTTGCTGATTGAACATACGTTCGTTATATTCGTTGTTCATCTGAGCAATCTGTAAATTAGTCGCGTTAGTATCTGATTGGCTCTTAGAGCCAAGTATATTACCTAACAATGATGCACCAGCACCAATAAGACCACCTAATATACTCATAAATTCAAAATTTAAATGGCACAGCCGAAGCCATGCCATAGTTAAACAAATTATTCAGTAGGAGCAGGCTGAGGAGTTGGCTCAGGAGCCTTAGAAGCCTCAATCTCAGAGAGAATAGACGCATAATTAGCGTTAAGATACTCAGACCATGCTAGCAACTCAGAAGAGGACTGTATATACCTTGACTTACAAATCTCCATGAGTTGTTCATCAGTGACATTCTTACGAAGTTGTGCGAGTGAATCAGACCTAGGTGTAAGTCCGTCAAGCCACTTCTGAATAGTATCTCTACCAACAGAATTCAACCTGTTCTGATTGAACAACATATAAATGTCATCAACGTAAGCAATAGCCGTCTTTTTATCAGAGCCACTGAAATAGGTTACCTTTTCGGTCATAAAATCACGTATAGGCGAGGGCTGAACGAAATTGTTACGCTCAATGCCTGATGCAACGTTGAATGAATAACGTGCGATATCTTTTCTTTGTCGGAACATAAGCAATAAAATTAGTATGGTAAACCATTGTAATCAAAGTTACGGACTGCCTTAATATCAAAGAATGAATTGATAAGAAGTTGGTCTGTGTTTATAGTAGAATCAGCCTGTACACCGAAGATATTATCACAAATATGCGGGTTGACCTTGAAGAAATTATATGTCATAGTAATGTCAGAAAAGCCTGCATCTTTACAAGCCTGACGATAAGCAGACAAATAACTCTCTGTAAGAGGAGAAACCCAAGAGACAAGAGTATCAATGAACGAGCCGTGAATCTCATCAACTGAAGTCTTTAAATCAGCATAACGAGGAACATAACCCATGTTGATAGAGGTAGGATCTTCGGGCAAATCTTGGAGACCAAATATCATTTCAGAAGCATATAACTGCTGCATGCCAATGCTGTCAAATTCAGGTATAGCATAGTCGGTGAATGCTGTCTTGAAGTTCTGACGGGCAATGCGATTAATTGACCAATCAAGCAACGGCAGACAATGATAGATACACATAATTATGCCGTGTTCCTTTGCTTCGAAATCAACCTTGTTACCATTAAGTGTGCCTGTACCTTTACCCTGAATGTCAGCTTGATTATCGCCTGTAAGGTTAGTATTAACTACTTCGGAGATATCAAGGTTTGAAGTCCAACCACCAAGGTATTTACAATGACCTGACAAAGTCTCAGAGGGTGATACATTGAAGTGTTTCTGCATCTGTGTCTGATAGTCCATTCTACCTGACTGAGCAATCTCACGCCACTTCTGTAAGCATTCAGCCTGACGAAGTGCAAGAACTGAAAGACCTGCAGTTGTCATATCGTGACCTTGAAGAGTAAGTACGCCAGCACTTATAGTATTCGGGCCAGTAGCAGGAGTAGACTGAAAAGACAAAGAAGAACCACTCTCTATAGCAATATCACCAACAAGAGGAGAGGCAACAGATACCTCACCATATTGAGCCTTTGGCAACATACCTGTAAAATAGTCTTTTTGAAAATTGCAATAATTCAAATCGAACATAGTAGGATTCTTGAAATCATCCTTAGTAAATGAATGTATAGGTATATGATAACCATTACGCATAGAATAAAGATAGTCGAGATTATAACGATAAGGCGCAGCGGACTGCCATTGATCATCACGGAAATAGTCCTCACATATCTTCTGATAAGCCAAGAGAGGGAAAGGAGACAAAAGAATATTGTCTGCATCACCAGGAACTTTTATAGACTCATAGTCCTTACCGATACCATAATTAAGATAATTAAGGAGTTTACAAGTCAATTCCAAACGAGAAAAACCGAAGAAATTCTTCTTATACTTCTCGTAAGTATCTGACAATGAATCAAGATTACCGAGATACTCCATAAGGTCAAAGAATGTAAACCAAGGATGACGCTCATCAAGACTGACAGAAGTAGTAGGGCTAGCAGCATGATGCGGATCAGGCATGTTGGTAAAGAACGTAGGAGCCATATTCCACAACAAGCGATACGGAACAAAATAAAAATCGTAATACTCACGTAAACGAGAGTAAGCAGCAGAGTTGACAGGCTGTGTTCGGGTGAACGCCTGACCACGAATGTTGAATTTATCACCTGGATAAACCTCTTTACACATAATAGGAAGCAACTCACCAACCTTAGCAGTGAATGCATTCTTAAATGAGAGGTCAAAACCATTACGTTTGACGCTGTTCTTTAGCGCCGTAAGGGACATTACTGAACTCATAATAAATAATATTTAGTTAATAAAGAAACCATTTGCATCATTCTGAATCTTGTGTTTGATAGACTTCTCAAAGTTTTCATCAGACTTAATGACAAAACGCTTATAAAACAATTCCTTAGATAACTGAGATACATCTACATTACCGCAAGAATCAAGAGGTGTCTTGTTGATATAATACCAATCATAATTGGAAATAAGATGCCTGTTTTCAATCTGACTAGTATACATGCCAACAAGTTGGGCATAGTCATAACGTTGCCAAAATTGGCGTATAAGGGTAAATTTGCGATAACGCTCATGATAGCTGTCATTGTCGCAGACAAATGTCAGAAAATGACGAGAGATATACAACTCTCGGGCAATACTATTAGTATGGTAGTCAGCCAAGTAATCACTATAATAAGGGTTAGTATCAATTCCTTGCGAGAAATAGGATATGACCTTATTGAGCGCAGGCGAAGAAAAACCAAGTGAATCAGAAGAAAACTTAACCATTACAATTAAGTCCAATATGGTGCGGGCATATTCAATGATAGTGGTAAAGCGCTTTCCGATAGCTTGGTACACTTCGAGTAATATGTTATAAGACTGCCATAACTCAGTATCAGACTTGCGAGAATAACCTTTACATTTCGGGAAGAACGTACACGACAAATTCCGCCAAGGCATGAACTCGACATAATTGCCATTGAGTTCTCCGCTCTGGTAAATAAAGTCGTCAACGGAACCCTTGTAAATTTCCTCTTTCTGACTTTGATGAATGCCGAGAGCGAAGCGGATAGAATGACACGAGAACGGCTTCGTGGACATATCGCCAAGAAATCGGGGAAGATAATAATTGCTATTAACGTATCGCGCAACGTACGAATTACACTTACCTCGGGAGAGAGAGCAATCGACACGACCAAACTGCCATGCCTGACGTATAACCTTTGACATAACCTTTTGTGTCTTGACCTCGTCATAGAAGAATAAGACATGATAATGCGCACGGAATGTTTTCGGTCCGTACTCCGATACAATGTAATAACGTATTTTTTCATCTGAATATTTGCTTAAGTTTTTACGAACTCGTTTGAGGAATAACTGAGCGTCACGCTTTGAAGTGTAAGAAAGATATCCGTCTAACTTGCACTTAGCAGTGAGCATGCTAACATAAGTCTCAAGAGAGGGGCATTTGTGCCAATAGTCATAATCTACGGTCATCAACTTGCCTTTTTCGTTCAGCCTGTCACAATAGGAATACCAACGGACCAAACGGAGTTCATTATCAACCTCAGGGTACATTCGTGGAACATAGTCGTTAGAGTAGGTGAGTGTCGCAAACATGCAATATTTATGGCTCTGTTCCTCAATGGCACACAGGAACGACATCTTGTCGGCACGGCGCTTAAGGCAAGCCTTGCAAACACCGCAACCAACCTGAATGACTTCGCCTGTGTACTTATTCTGTACATGGCGAGGGTGATAACATTTGACAAGTGGATAACCGATATCAGACATGACTAAATATCAAAAATTAAACTTAAACTAGTCTTGACATTACCAAGATAACAAACACGATAACACAAGCGTGGATGTTCTTGCAAGAACTTTACAAGTTCGTCTGCCTCGAGGTATTTAATGCCTTTCTTACTTATCAGCTGAAACATAGTCATTTCGTTTTAAGTTCCAAACTGCCTTCATGATGAATGGTCGTAGTGTCTATTGTGACAACTACAGCCTTGCCTGTTATCTGCGCCTTGCGCTGAATCGTACAACTTGACAATGAGGTCACACCGAAGTAACCGCCAATCAAGGTGAGCAAATAAAGCAACACCTTGACAACAATCTTTATAATCTCTTTTTTGTCCATAATAGAATAATTTGTAAATTTGCGGGCGAATATAAGAAATAAATCTGATCAGTAAACTAATCGGCATTATGATAAATATAAAATGATAAATCTATGACTAATTATATTGAATTAAAAAATATACGAGTAAATAATTTAAAGAATATTTCATTAAAAATTCCTCATAACAAGTTTATTGTTATAACAGGTGTTTCGGGCTCTGGCAAATCATCATTAGCCTTTGATACTCTCTATGCAGAAGGTCAAAGGCGCTATGTAGAAAGTCTTTCGTCATATGCAAGGCAATTTCTAGGCAGAATGAATAAACCAGACTTTGATTATATTAACAATTTGCCTCCAGCAATAGCCGTTGAACAGAAAGTTAATACGCGTAATCCGCGTTCTACAGTAGGTACCAGCACTGAAATATACGATTATTTAAGAATGCTTTATGCAAGGATTGGGCATACCTATTCGCCTATAACGGGCAAAGAGGTAAAAAAACATTCATTAAAAGATGTAGTAAATTGTATAATGTCCTTTTCAAAAGGTACAAAATTTGTAATATTATCACAATTGCATATAAATGAACAATATACACTAAAGAGGCAACTTCAAATATATCTTCAGCAGGGCTTCTCACGTATTTATCATAATCACGAGTTTTACAGAATTGAAGATATTTTAGAGTCTAATATAGAAATATCACAAGATGAATCATTTTTATTAATTGACAGACTATCTGTAAGTGACGATACTGATACGTTATCGAGAATCTACGATTCATTAGAAACTGCTTTTTTTGAAGGAAGCGGAGCATGCAGACTTGTATTTATCCCATCATATATTTCTTATGATTTCTCTGATAAGTTTGAAGCAGATGGAATACGTTTTGAAGAACCTAATGATAATATGTTCTCATTTAACACCCCATTTGGAGCCTGTCCTGTTTGTGAAGGTTTCGGTAATGTCATAGGAATTGACGAAAAACTAGTTATTCCAAATCCATCGCTAAGTGTGTATGAAGGATGCGTACAATGTTGGCATGGAGAAAAAATGGCAAAATGGAAAGATGAATTTTGTTATCTTGCTGCAAAAGACAACTTCCCTATTTTTGAACCATACTATAATCTGTCACAAAATCACAAAGATTGGTTATGGCATGGCTTACCGTCACAAAAAAATAAAAATACAGAAGAAAAAATCTGTATTGATTCTTTCTTCCAAATGGTAAAGGAGAATCAGTATAAGATCCAATATCGTGTTATGATGAGTAGATATAGAGGGAGAACAATATGTCCTGAATGTAAAGGTACTAGATTGAGAAAGGAAGCACATTATGTTAAGATTGGTGATAAAAGTATCAATAATTTAGTAGAAATGTCCATTGACAACCTTAAAAAATGGTTTGACAATTTAGAACTAAATGAAACAGAGAAAAAAATCAGTAAGCGACTTTTAGCTGAAATTAATAACAGACTACAATTTTTGTTAGATGTAGGATTAGGATATCTAACATTAAACAGGGCGTCTAATAGTTTGAGTGGTGGTGAAAGCCAACGTATTAATTTAACAACAGCTCTTGGAAGTAGCTTGGTGGGATCGCTATATATATTAGACGAACCTAGTATTGGTCTTCATAGTAAAGACACATATAAGCTTATTCATGTCTTAAAAGAATTACAATCACTAGGTAATACTGTAATTGTCGTAGAACATGATGAAGATATTATAAAAGCTGCTGATTATCTGATTGATCTTGGACCCGATGCAGGTGCTAATGGCGGAGAAATTGTTTTCAGTGGAAACCCGGCAAATTTAAGAAATAGCGATCTAGAGAATTATTCAAATAGTCATACACTGAAATTTTTATTTAATACGGATAAAATAGAAATCCCAAAAACACGTCGTTCTTGGAATAAAAAAATAATAATCAGGGGAGCTAGAATGAATAATCTAAAGGGGATTGATGTAGACATTCCTTTAAACATTTTAAATGTCATTACAGGAGTGAGTGGCTCGGGTAAATCTTCATTAATTAGGGGTATACTCTACCCTGCCTTAAAACGAAGATTAGATGAAGTAGCAGATACTCCAGGAGAATTTGCTTCTTTAGATGGAGATTGGACTGAAATAAAACATGTGGAAATGGTTAATCAAAATCCTATTGGGAAGAGTTCTCGCTCAAATCCTGTTACTTATGTTAAAGCTTTTGATGATATAAGACAACTTTTTGCGGAACAACCTTTGGCAAAACAAATGGGATTCACAGCACAATATTTCTCATTTAATGCTGAAGGTGGAAGATGTGAAACATGCAAAGGCACAGGAATAATTACTGTAGAAATGCAATTTATGGCAGATTTGGAGATAGTATGTGACAGTTGCCATGGTAAAAGATTTAAATCAGATGTTTTAGATGTAAAGTTTGCTGGCAAAAATATCTTCGACATCTTAAATATGACAGTTACAGAGGCTATAGATTTCTTTACAAAGAATAATAAAGTTAATATAGCAAACAAATTAAAGCCTTTAGACGATGTCGGTCTTGGATATATAAAATTAGGACAAAGTTCCTCAACCCTATCAGGTGGAGAAAATCAACGTGTAAAATTAGCATATTTTCTTAGCCAAGAAAAATGTGAACAAACTTTATTTATTTTTGATGAACCTACAACAGGTCTTCATCTTCTTGATATAAAAAAATTACTAAAAGCTTTTGATGCCCTTATACAACATGAGCACTCAGTGATTGTAATTGAACATAATTTGGATGTCGTTAAATGTGCAGATAATATTATAGATTTAGGACCAGAAGGAGGAAATAAAGGTGGAAAACTTATTTTTGAAGGAACTCCCGAAGATTGCATAAAATGTGAATCAAGTATCACGGGAATATATTTAAAAGAGAAACTTATAAATTAAAAATAAGTTAAAACGCTAAAAATGGTTATCTTGGTTTTTCTTTAATACATAAAAAAATATTACCTTTGCACTGCTTTGAAAGGAATGCCGATATGGCTCAGTTGGTAGAGCAATTCATTCGTAATGAATAGGTCCCGGGTTCGAGTCCCGGTATCGGCTCTTTGCGGTAATAGCTCAGTTGGTAGAGCACTAGCTTCCCAAGCTGGGGGTCGCGAGTTCGAGCCTCGTTTACCGCTCGAAATCAGATTAAAAATAGTTCTCTACTTTTAATTATTTATTGAAGATTGTTTTCTTTACTTTCTAACCCAATAAATATAAACCCTATTAGATTTTTAAATATTATTGTCTGGATGTCCAAAAAAATCAAAGTGTTTTTATCAAAAAATGATAAAAACATAAATTCTTTATACAGGCGTATTTGTACAGAACAGATAATAAGTCAATTGAAATCATATTACAGATTGAACCACAACCTTTATAAAGGTGGATGTGAGATACCATGAAGTTTTTCTGGTAGCAGTGGTTTATAACGGCTCACCCGATAAATCTAGGGGGAGAAATCTATATATCGC
>ULVL01059441.1_pt1 | contig 14886 bp, 13 predicted proteins | sample 1959381 | NCBI WGS metagenome assembly ULVL01 (sample SAMEA4835785, study PRJEB28245) | human gut metagenome | biome: gut microbiome; material: fecal sample | place: Denmark | collected 2008
GGTAAAAAATGAAAAAAATAATATCATTTATTTGTGCATTTTGCTTGATTGTTTCTTGCTCTATTCTGCTTTGCGGATGTGGAAATGACAATGCGAACACCGTCATGAATCTTTCACTTAATCCCAAAGTGGAATTTATTTTGGACAAAGATAACAAGGTTTTAAGTGTAAATGCACTCAACGAAGAAGGAAATGTCATAATAAACGGACAAGTATTTGTTGGCAAAACTGCCGATGAAGCGGTTGAAATCTTTATCAGCGTTTCAAAAGAAACTGGATACTTAGTTACAGGAAACGTGAAGGCAAATGAAAACCAAATACAAGTTTCGTTTTCGGGCAACAAACGTGAAGCAGACAAAACTTTCAAAAAAATAACAGACAAAATTGATACTTACTTGACAGAAAACAACATTCAAGCAACGTTGAACAAAACTGATGCTCTTTCAAAAGAATATTTGCAAAAATTGGTTGCAGAATGTGCTCCTTATCTTGAAGAAGCAAAAGTCAAGGCTATGAGCAACAAAGAATTGATTGATCAAATTCAGCTTTCAAGAAAAGAAACAGCTGAACTTTATTCACAGCAACTCAAAGAAGCTTATTACAACGCAAAAGAATATGCTTTTGAACTTGCAAAATTTAATTATCTTAAATCTCAAGTTGGACCAATTCAAAAAGCAGCCATTGAAGTGGCAGAAACAGGTTACAAAGGAGCAATCGAAACCATTGAATCAACAAGAAAAACTTTGCTTCTGGACCAAACAAGTATTTATCAAGTTGCTTTGAAAACAGTCAATGATGCAAAAGCAGACTATCTTAACTATCGCAATTATGTTGCGTCACTTCCGGAAGGCGATGTAACTGCTGCAATGACACAAATATTGGCAAATTACAAATCGGCACTTGACAACGCTCAACAAAAACTTGAAAGCCAATACACTGTTGCAAACACTCAACTTGACAATGCAAAAGAAGCGGTTACAACTGCTTATAACAATGTACTTTCGGCAATTCAAAATGCTGGAGTGAACGTTTCTGATTATCTTGACAAAATGAGTACAAATGCAACGCAAGAACTCAAAAATTTTACAGATAAATTTGAACAAAATTATCAAAAAATGATTACGACTGCAAATAACGAACTTGAAAGATTTACAGCCGACTTGAAAAACGGTTACACTGCATAATACAAAAAAAAAGAACAGTTTTGCTTGCCCGAAAGAGAAGCAAACTGCTCTTTTTTTTTCGTCAGTTTTACATTGTTAGGTCAGTTGACTGCCCATCCATAAGGCTTTTTACTGGTTTACGATCGGTTTTTTCGTATCTATCTTCAAAATATTTGTAATATTTTTCCACATTCTTGATTTGTTCGCTTGAAAGTTGCTTGTTCCAACAAATTGCGTTTATGATATACAAATCATTTGGTGACAGAAAGTCTTGTTCTTTGTAGTCTTCTGTATTCATAATAGTTTCAGTATCATTTGAGTGTGTGTAATTGTCTTCAAACCCATAAATTGCGTGCAAAAGTTCATGCGTCAAAACTGTTGAAAGGTGAGTGGGATTTTGAGTATCTTTGATTACTTTACTCACAACTTTTATGTTTGAGAACAAGTTGTTAACACCATTTAATGTTGGGTAAAGTCTTGATTTGCACACAGCTTCATAAGGTACGTCTTGGTCGGTTTCTTCGGTTATATTTATGTCAACAACATTGAACTTTGACAACGAATCTTCGCCATAGTTTAAAACAATGGTTGGAACGTTTGTGTATGTTTTTTCGTTGAGTTCATTCAAAAGGTCAACTGAATGTTGAAGTGCACGTTTTTGTTCACTTGAAAGGTCAAGAGCAACATTGACATCAATCTTTTTTGCCCAAAATGGAATAACATGGTTTGCATAAAGGTGATTTGACAGACAATTCCACACAGGGTGAAGACGTATCAAGTTTGAATAGTCCATGTTAATGTTGTTTGAAGGTGCAATTTCTTCAATCAAATCAAGATTTTTGTCAACTTTTTTTGCCGCAGGACGGCTTTTTGTCAAAACTGTTGGACCAAGCACCAAAGTGCCAATCATCAGCCAGTTAATCACTGCGCTGATTATATTATTTCTTTTTTCTTTTTTTCTAAGTGCCAATTCATCTTGGGAAAGTTCTTCCATCATCGCTTTATTTTTTTTCTTCATATTTTTATTATAACACATAATTTGATATGTTTCAAGACAAAAAATAAAAAAAGTTTTTTTGTCGAAAAAAAGGATTTGACATTTTTTTTGTTTTGCAAATAAAATGCTTATGACGGCGTGTTTGTTATCAAATAAAAAAACAAATTTTGAAATTTCGATATTGACAAAACAGTTTGTTTCGGGTACAATATTTTTGGAGATAAAAATTATGGCGAAAAATGTAAAAGTGTCTTCCCTAAGAAGTGACATCAAAGTTGAATTTGACCCAAATTTTTTGGCGGGTCAGCAAAATCGTATGAAAGAAATACTTAGAAGGGCGGGCTCTGATGCATTGGATACCGAAGCTGTAGTGCCAATTAGTATCACGTCAAAGTTTTCACATCTTTGTCTTATACCTCTGTATGATTTGCATATGTTTGGTGAAGGCTTCAATTTGAAAAGATTTCAAATGATTGCCGACTATTTGGAAAATTTACCAAATGCTTACAGTTTTATAGGCGGTGATTGGTATGACAATGCAAACATATTGTCAAAAACCAACCCATACAATGCGAAAACAAACATAACACAAGCAATCGACGGTTCTGAAAAATTGCTTGAGTTTATAAAACATAAAATATTGTTTGTACTTGGCGGAAATCATGATGGCGAATTTGGTGACAGAGTAAAGCCTGCAAACATAAGTCCTGCAAAGGAATCCGCAAAAAAAATTGCACCATATGTTCCTTACAACGCATTGATTGATATAAAATTTGCAACCAACGAAGAATTTGGGCTCAAAGCATTTGCAACACATGGCTCAATGGCAAAAGGCGTTGACGAACTTGCACAAAAGTGCATAAAACTTTGCAAAAACAACAATGTATTTCCAGATATGATTTTTTCTGGTCACATACATACAGAACTTACTTTTATAAAACCGATTTCAGTGCCAGTCAAAAACAAAAAAGGCATAATAACTGGTTACAAAAACAAAAATGTGCGTATCGAAATTTTGCCATCATTCCAAGGCGACAACCAATACAGTGCAAGCAAAGGTTTCAATGATGGTTATACAAACGCAATCGCTTATGATATCACTTGTCAAAAAAATCCATACTATTCAAACAAAACAAGCGAAACCGAATTTGAATATATAGTAAAAATAACAAAATTTCCTATACTTAAAAAACTTTCGGACGAGTATACTTCGTTTGCAAAAAGATATTTGTCCACTTACAAAGTTGCATCTGATCAAGAATTAAGAGCAAGTTTGCAATCCAAAATGGAAAGCGAACAGATGAAGAATTCGATAAACAACATTGTCGAAACACTCAATCAAATCGAAAGGGAGATCTGATCTTATGGCAGAACTTGAGAAAAATCACATAAAAACCAACGCACAAAAAGAACAAAGATTGCTTGAAATTTTTTACGAAGAAAACTTTCGAAAAAAAGATCACGAACTTTTTGAACAATACTTGGTAAGCAAAGTAAACCTTGCTCACAATGAAACCATTGAACTTGCATCTGTGGCAGGGGCACTTGATTATACAAAACAGGTTGCAAGCAAAAAAACAGCAACTGTAACAAAACAGGATATTGTCATCAAACCAAATGAAGCAGGCTTCAATTTGATATTTTACAGCGGAACAAATTATTATGACAAATCAAACCCACAAGTCGGAAGAGTCGACAATTTGACCCGAAACATAATCCAGCATCAACTTTCAAAGGTCAGCAAACTTGGTCAAACTCATGTTATTTTTGCTGGTGACCTTTTGGGAAATGAATGGGAAATGAAGTATCTTCGCAATGCAGATATTCGTGATGGAAAAATTTATTATTACGGAATAAACAAACGCAAAGAAAGACTGGTTTGTGATATAAAAGCATATTTTCGTATAGCAAAAGCAATGAATATAAAAGATATTCAATTGTACTTGATGCGTGGAGCACAAGAACACAAAATTATGAAAGAGCTTGGTCGTGATATTCTTCAAGAAATTGTTGATGAACTCAGATTGCCAAACTTACACTACATTGACGAAGGTGTAAGTTTGGGACTCAATGTAATCAAAAAGGGTCCAAGAAAAAAATACGGCATTATGGGAATACAAACAAATCAAACGGGTAAAGCAACAACCATCCAAGGAGCAAATCGTTCGGCACTCAAAGATAACGGTGAACTCAACGCCAATTTAATTTTCCGTACAAACAGCAACGTTGTTGGGAAAATTTCGGCTGGCGAAGTATACAATGTTTCACCACAATCAACATATCTTCGCACGCCAAGAATGCAAAAACCCGAAACGCACACAAGATTTTACGATGTATTTTGGGTTAACCTTGAAGATGACTATGAGTTTTCAGTAGTTGACGGAGGAATAAATATTTTCGAAAATAACATTGATTTGGAAAAAAAATTATACGAAAACCGTCAGAAAAAATATATTCTTGTTGATATGTGCTTGGAGTCTGTCGAAAAAGCATTGAGCAGTACAAAAACAAATGAACACGAGAGGACGGAATAATTATGGAAAAAAAATTTATAGTTTGCCCATCTTGCCACAAGGCGATCCCTTCAAATTCAAATTATTGTTATTTGTGTGGACAGCCAATCAGTGAACTTGCCAAACAAAATGAAAAAATCAAATCTCAAAACAGTCAACTTCAGATTTTGAATGTTTTGGCAAAAACAATCAAAGATCAAAGTGACTTGGAAATGATAAAAGGTATGATTTTTAAAATAAAAAACGATTGAAAATAAAATGAGCGATTGATTGTTTTAAAGGATAGAAAATGAAAAAATATTCCAACAAAACACACTTGAATACTATGCCAAATTTTGATACTGAAATCAATGGTTTCGTATCAAAACTTGATATTTTTGATGCCAAGCAAAAGAAAGAATTGAAAGAAATTTTGAAGTTTCATTTCAAAAGTATTTCCAAGTATGGCGTTGATATGTGGCAACTCAAACAAAGACTTGATGAAAGCATGCAAAGGGTACATGTTGGGTTTCAAAAAGAGTTGGAAAATGCGCTGGGATGTTATTATTCCGAAATAAATGAAATTCAGATTGCAAAAGTTAACTTAAGCAAACATAAATACTTTTCAACTATTGTTCACGAGCTTACACACTGTCTTTCATCAACTCGTGAAACATTCAAAAACAAATCAAATTTTGAATCAAGTGCCATGAGTACGGGCTTCTTGTCTTATCTTATTCAAAATATTGATGATCAAAAGAACTATTTTGCATACTTGACCAATAACAGTGTTTATACAGAAGCAATCACCGAATACTTGTCTTTGAGTACAATAAGTGAATATTATGGCTCAGTCGTTCCAACGGCTTATATTCAAGAACAAAAAATACTCAATCAATTAAGAATGATTGTTGGAACAAAAGTCATCAAAGCATATTTTGAAAATGACTACAAAGTATTTGACAGTCTTTTTGAGAATGCTTGCGACCAAAAACTTTCAAAAATTGAAAAGGATGCACAGGTGCGATCAAATGCCTGCAAATATTTGGAAGGTATAGATTTAATATTCAACACCAAATATTCGATCTTAAGCAAGGGAAACGCTTTGTATCAAAATGACTTTTTTAACATAAACAAGCAACACTTGAATATGTTCCAAATCAAAGTTATTACTGATCTTTTGGACAATATGGACTTGTTTCATAATGGAATGGACGTCAAAAAAGCAATTTTAAATTCATTTACTATGTATGCAAGCAATGTATTTTTCGGTTATACAATTCCAAATGCAAGATACTTTTATGATTTTTGGAACGTATATTTTGATACAGTTGTAAACACAATTGAAAGTGTCAAAGATGTTTTTGCTCAATGTGTTGGACTCAATATTCCTTCCACCAATGACCCTGAAATGCTTGAATATGTGTTCTATGCACAATGCCTCAGTTTCAAAAATTATGGAAATATAGTTCCTTTGACACGTGAAATCAATGTAGTCGAAATGCAAGATATTTCACTGCAAAAATATTTGCCAAAAGACTTGTATGTAAAAAACAAATATATGAAACAGTTGAAGGATGTAATTTTCAGCGACCTTACAAAAGAATACTTTGATGAGCAACAATATTATGGATTCACTTGTTATGATGATGCAAACCAAGCATTACTTGAACTTGACTATCTAAATCAAATGGCGGCTGAAGAAGATTTTCATGATGAAAACATCCAGTCAAAGACTAAACTTAATATAAAATCAAACAAAAATTTTGAATGTTAAAAAATGCACTCGATGAAGAGTGCATTTTTTCAACATTATCTTACTATTGGTTCTTCATTGACTGGGAAGCCAATGTGTTTGGTCCATATGCTTGAAATAATGAGCCACAGAGTACTTAAGCCGACCAAAGAGTAAATTGTTCTGTAAAGTGCAACAACTCCACCTGTAATTGCTGTAACAAGATTGAAGTCAAAAACTCCAATCAAAAGCCAGTTAAGTCCACCTATAACAAGCAGAATAAATGCTACCAAATTTGTAATTTTTACTGCTTTCATTTTTCCTCCTTGACTTTAGTGTTCGCAAAAATTTGTATATTATACAACTTTGATATCTTGTCAATTTTAAGAATGTTTGAAAATTTTATTTTGATTGAATTTTTTTTTGATAAATCTTGACAACTTTTTTTTATGTGATATAATCAAAAAAAGGAGATAAATATGGAAAAAGAAAAATATAGTGTCAGAAAAAAAGTTTTGAAAGAATTGGGAATAACGAGGGAATTTATCAAAAAAGTTGACGAAGCTCAAGCCAATGAATACACCGAAGTATTATTTGATTATATTTTCAATGATTCAAGTAGAGTTTACAAGGTAAACAAAAGTACAAAAAAGGATATTATCAACACAAAGAAAACACTTTTAAATATGCTTGACAAATTGATTGAAAGATACGAACAAGATCCTTCGCAAGAAAATTTCAACAAACTTTTGGACTGCAAGGTAGCACTTGATACTTTTGTAAAATCCAACGTAAACAAAGTGATTGAATCTGCACAAAAGCAACCAGACAAAGAAATGTAATTTGAAAAATTTACAAAATAAAAACACTTTTTGAAATCAAAAGGTGTTTTTTTTCATTTATTTATACATTATTTGACAAAATTTAAGTTTTTTGGTTAAAATAATCACAGGAGAATAAATATGAAGAAAGTATCAATGGCACTCAATGTTGTTTTGCTTGCACTTATCATTGCAGGCGATTTGAGTTACATGCTTTTGGGTGGCTTGGCTTTGAAGGGGACAACAAGTTTTTTGTTTTTGCTTGTTGGTGTTATAAATTTGATAGTTGCGTTAAAATCAAAATGGTTTGATAAAAACAAAAAAATGTTTGCTATTTTGTTGTGCGTTGGTTTGTTTTTTGCTATGCTTGGGGACATTATACTCAATATTCACTTTATTTGTGGCGCAGCTTTGTTTGCAATCGGTCATGTGTTTTACTTTGTTGCATATATATTTTTGCAAAAAATTTATATTTGGGATTTTGTGATTGCAGCAGCAATTTTTGTACCATCGGTTTTGTTTATGTTATTGTGCCCAATATTTGGTTTTGAATCAATTTTGATGAAACTTGTTTGCGTATTTTATGGTGCAATAATTTCATTGATGGTTGGCAAGGCGATATACCTTGCAATCAAACAAAAAACTTTGACTTCACTTGTTTTGGCAATTGGAAGCGTGTTGTTTTTTGTTTCCGATTTCATGCTTTTGCTTCATGTTTTTGGCAATGTCGGTTTGTGGTCTGACATAGTTTGTCTTGCAACATATTATCCAGCACAATTCTTGCTTGGTTTTTCAATCTGGGTGCTTTGTTTTGAAGACAAAATATTTGTTCATAAAACAAACGCACAAGATAATCAAAAAGTTCAGTCATAAAGTTCGTCAAGCAGGTCGGCACATTTTTTGCCTTGTCTTGCAGCGTTTGGAAGTCCGCCAAACATTGTTTGCCATTGCGTTGCAAAAAAAACATTTTGGAATGGTTCAATTTTGAAGGTTTGTCTTGAAAAACAAACCTTTTTTGTTATTCCAAAACTCATATAACTTCCTTTGTAAGCATCAAAATATCTTGTATAAGTCAGTGGTGTCCAACAGTCCAAAATGGTGATTTTGTCTTGCAAAAAGTCAAACTTTTTCGTGACGATTTTCAAAAGTTGTTTGCTGATTTCTTCTTTTTGTTTGATATATTCTTGTTTTGTAAGTTTTGCAAAATAATCATAATCATATTCACGTGTAAGCAAAAACATTTGCAAAACACAATGGCCATCTGGTGCGTAATTGTTGCCATAATCATAATTGCGTATCATAATTCGATCATAAACAGTGTTTGCAATTTTTGTTTTTGGGCAATCAAAAACAAATGAATCGGGGATATCTACTTTTGGCAAAGCAACGTCAAATGCAACGTGAAAACTGCTGATAATTGGATAACTTGTTCGGTGGTCATACATTTTTTGCAATCTTTTTGGCATTTTTGTATTCAAAATCTTTTCGAACGTGACCTTTGCATCGCAAGCAAAAACAACAACGTCACTTTCAAAACTTTCGTCACCGCAAACAACTTTTGTTTTTTTCCCTTCTTCCTGTATTTTTTCAGCAGTTTTACCAAGCAAAATTTTTCCACCAAGTTTTTGATAATATTTTGCTATTTTTGTCGCCATGTCAAGTGAGCCATTTTTCAAAACCTTTCCGTCACCATTTGCAAAAGAACTGTAAGCCAAAAGCAAAACATAAATCGAATATTCACCCAAAATATAATCAGTAAGTACATTTTTGAAAAGGGGAGTAGTGCACTTTTGAGCAATTTCTTCAAGTGTCTTTTTCCCATAAAGGCAAAACAATTTTGCACATTGAAAAATTTTTGAAAAACAATTTGTTGTTTTTGAAAGCTCTATACAGATTTTTGTTGCCTTGACAAATTTTTCTATTTGTTTTTTGTCTTGCGGGCAACAATCAATCATATTTTGTTTGGTTTTTTCCAAATCAAGGCCAAGACCAACCTTTTTGCCGTCATGTTCACTTACATAAAAAAACTCACTTTGATGGAATTGCGTATCGTCATCAAGTGCACCAATCTGTTTGAAAAGTTGGTTTGTTGGAGTTTTTGATTTCGAACCATTCAACCAATGTATGCAATTGTCTATATAGCAACCGTTTCTTCGCCAGCCTGTTAAGTTTCCACCTGCAATATTGTTTTTTTCAATTATTACAGTTTCAAAACCATACTTTTGACAAAATATACCCAAACTTAGTCCGCTTACACCACCACCAACAATTATTACTTTATTTTTTTTCATAAAAAAATTATGCTCAAATTTGCAAATTATAAAACACCAAATCAAAAAAAAATGAATTGTTTTGGATATTTTTCAAGTTTCACATTTGAACATATTTGCATATATTGATATAGAAAACAATCAAAGGAGAAATTATGGCCAAAATAACCAACCAGTCAAGTTTGACTTCAAAGTATACAACACCAGACGGACTTCAAAAAAATTACACAACACAAAGTAATGTTTTGACAACTGAAAATATGACCACATCGTTTTTGAAAGAAAAAACAGCAGATAAGGATTATGGTTTTCCAAAGGATGAATTGACAATAACGTTGACACTGACAAATAACAGTCAATTTCCAATAACTAATATTACAATCAGTGACAGCATAACGCCAGGGGCTACGTTTAAACAGGGAACAATCATGGTTGACAACACACTGCAACCCACTTTTGATATAACTGGCTTTACTTTGCCACAACCATTGCAACCAAATACATCTGCAACAGTGACTTATACATTGGTGGTCGATGATGCGCCCACAACGACTTTGGTCAAGGTAAGATCCAACATAGAATACATCGTAGAGGGCGTCAACTTGACCGAGCATACTGACGAAGTGTCCATCGCAATTGAAAAAGAAGAAGTAACGATTGCAAAAACGTCTAATAAATCTGCGGTAATTTCGGGCGACAGACTCATGTTTCAAAACGATGTAAAAAATCTTGGAAATATTTTAAATACCGATGTGCAATTTTATGATCCAATTCCGGCGGGCACCACGTTTGAAAAAGGCAGTGTTGAAATCGATGGGACAAAATATCCAAACTACGACCCACAAACAGGCTTCAAGCTTGATGACCTCAGTCCAGGAAAAACTATAACAATAAGATTTTTTGTGACGGTGGATTGATGAAAACAATCAAATTTCAAGCATATGTAACGCTCAAACAAAAGGGTGTGCCACGACGCATAGCCAGCAATTTTTGGTATTTGACAATTTTTGAAAAAACTCAAATTCAATACAAGTTTTCAGGTCCCTTATTAAAACAAAATTGTTGTCAGACAAATCAAATTTATCGTTGCAAAAATGTGTCGTGTATTGTTTTGTTTGCTCTTTGCAATTTGCGATTATAAAAAGGACTGTGTGAATAAGGCGTTTTTTTAGCCAAGTTTCTTTGATTTATATATATGCTTCAAGTTCTTCCTTTGAAAGAGATTTTGTTGTTTGCAAAATCTTTTTTTCTCTTTGTCATTGTTTAAAATTTAAATCGAATAAATATTTTAAAAATACGAATGAAAATATGTGCATAAATAAATATATTTTTTTGGTATTCGTGTGTGTTCATATATAAATTTTTAAATTAATTTGCATTTATTTTGTATATATTAACTGTAAATATTTGAAATAATTGTTTTGATTTTTTTTTAAGTTGGGATATACTAACAAAAAAGGAGTATTTATGAGAGTTATTCCACGCAGAACCAAAGTCAAAATGGAATTTATTCGCGGCATTACTATCGGCGATATTATTTTGGGACTTATTGGTATTGCAGGTGCAATTGGACTTTTTATGTCGCAAGGATTGGCGAATAATATATGGTTTGGTATTGCATGGTGCAGTGTCATCGTATCTTTGTATTTCAAGGTCGCTGACAATCTTCGTCTTTATGAAACTCTTGGATTTATATTCAGATTTTTTGCTCAACGTAAAAAGTTTTCAAAAACAAAACAAAAAGGCTTTTCACCTATCAATGAAATCATCCCTTTTGTTGGCACTGTTCAGGACCGTTTCATAGACTTTGAAAACTATTATGCGCAAGTGTTTGAAATTATGCCATTGGAATTTGGACTTTTGAACGAATACAAACAAAATATGCTTATCGAAACTTTTGCAAACGCACTCAGACGTTTGTCAAATGACCAAATGGCAACAATCATAAAACTCAACAAAGCCATGATTTTGGACAACTACATATACAACGAAGACCGCAAGTATGACAATTTGATGGAACTTGTTGTACAAGGCGAGTACAGTCAACCCGAAGTTGACGTTCGTGCAGGCGTTTTTGAAGAAAGGGTTTCCGCTATGGAAGCATACAATCGTCAAGACAAAATTTACAAAGACCATTTTTATTTTGTTGTTTTTGACAAAGACAAAGAAACTCTTGAAAACACGGTTAATGGCATGATGACAACTCTTGCCAATGCGGTTACGCCACTGTACACCGAACGCTTGGTTGGCAGGGAACTGACTGTATTTTTGAAAGCAATGTATGGCAAGGAATTTGACGAACGTGAACTTGAAGGAATTGCTATGAGCAAATATTTTGATTGGGCAACTCCAAACGAAATCAAATTCAAAACCAGCCGTATTTTGATTGACGGAAGACCTTACAGACAATTTGTTGTCAGCGATTATCCACTTCAAGTTGCAAATGCTTGGGGTGCACCATTCTTTTTGCTTGACCGTACAAAAGTTGTAACAAAAATAAAACCTATTCCAAAGTACAACGCCGAAAAAAACCTTGACAAGGCAATCATGGAAATGGAAACAAAAGTTTTTTACAGCGGAAAAAGCAGTAAACGTATCGAAAACGAAACTCACCTTAATACATTGCGTGAACTTTTGGTGAGTTTGAAAAATAACAACCAACAACTTTATGACGTAAACACATTTATCACTTGCGAAGAACCAGCCAGAAAAGAAGTAAGAGCAATTTTGAAACAGGAAGGTTTCAAGTACAGCGAAATGTTCGGCCGTCAAGTTGATGCGTTTATCAGTTCAAACATTTCTATGCGTGACAATGTAAACGAAACCAAACGTGGTATTCCAACTTCCACATTGGCGGCGATATTCCCATTTATTTCGGGTGCATTGCAAGACCACAATGGATTTTACATTGGATACAACGAATTTCCAGTTTTTGTTGATTTTTTCAAACGTGACCGTGAAAGGGTAAACAGTAACATGATGATTATTGGAAAATCTGGTTCTGGTAAAAGTTACGCAACAAAAACCTTGCTTACTAACTTTGCAGCGGACAACACAAAAATTTTTATTTTGGATCCCGAAGACGAATATACTCCACTTTCTTTCAATCTTCACGGAAAGGTTATTGATGTCGGTTCATCAGCAATGGGTATTATCAATCCATTCCATATCATGACCAACTTGAAAGATGATATAAAAGATGAAGGTGAGGAAGAAAGTCTTTTGAAGACCGAAGAAAGCGACACGTTTTCTATTCACTTGCAGTTCTTGGAACAATTCTTCAAGGTTATTTTGGAAGGTATCTCGTCTGACGCATTCGAAGTTTTGAACTCGGTTATTGTTGAAGTTTACAAACGCAAAAACATAACTTCAAAAACCGACCTTTCAAAATTGACTCCAAATGACTATCCTGTATTTGATGACCTTTACAATTACGTAACCGAAAAAATAGCAGTCGAAAAAGACGAATATCATCGCAAAAACCTTATCATTGTTCAAACTTATATACAAAAATTTGCATCGGGCGGACGTAACAGCAATCTTTGGAATGGACCAACATCCATCGAAACAAAAGAAAACTTTGTTACTTTCAACTTCCGTTCACTTCTTGCAAACCGTAACCAAACGATTGCAAGCGCTCAGATGCTTTTGATATTCAAATATTTGGACAACGAAATCATCAAAAACAAAGACTTTAACGACAAGTTCGGTTTGAACCGGAAGATTATTGTTGCGGTCGACGAAGCCCACGTTTTCATCAATCCGGATTACCCAATAGCGCTTGACTTTATGGCGCAGATGGCAAAACGTATCAGAAAATATTCTGGAATGCAAATCGTCATTACCCAGAATATCAAAGACTTTGTCGGCAGTGAAGCTATCCAAAGACAGTCAACCGCTGTAATCAATGCCAGCCAATACTCGATGATTTTCTCGCTTTCGCCAAACGATATGAATGACCTTGTTGAACTTTACCGAAAGAGTGGTGAAATCAACGAAGAAGAACAAAACAGCATTGTTACCGCCGGTGTTGGTCAAGCATTCTTTATCACCGGACCAATGAGCCGTACAACGGTGCAAATTGTTGCAAATGATTATGTGAAAGCGTTGTTCAGCAAAAAAATCACTTCTTAAAAAACAAAAGCAAGATTGAAATTAAATCTTGCTTTTTTTACATAAAAAAATCGTGCAATTGGTTTGACCAAAATTGATTGAAGAACTGTTTGAAATTTTACCTCGGTCAAGGTTGCCTTTTGGCAATCGGGAAGACCCGCTTATTGTTGCTGTCGTCAGACCCTCACAAGGTTCACAGTTTCCAACCCCAAAAGACCTTCACGTCATCAGCAAAATATCAAAAGTTACATCAGCCAAGTTTGGCCTCAGCCAATCATACAGCCCTGCGTATAGTGGATTGCAGGTAACAAGGAACCACTAACTCCCCGCCTAGCACGACATGGTGATTATACAATATTCGTTTGATTTATGCAAGCATAAATTTTTGTTTTGACAAATTTATTTGCAATTTTTGTCGTCATTGAGCATTGATAAATTTTTGTATTGATTTAAGCGCGTTCTTTTCAAGTCTGCTGACTTGCGCTTGCGAAATTCCGACTTCGCTTGATACTTCAATTTGTGTTTTCCCAACAAAATATCTCAAATTCAAAATTTCACGTTCACGACTACCCAAAGATAAAATCGCATCCCGAAGGGCAATATTTTCCATCAAATTATCGTCGCAATGTTTTTCGTCCGAAATTTGGTCCATAATTCGCACCGTTTCGCTTCCGTCTTTGTAAACAGGGTCGTTGAGTGAAACAGTGTCGCTTATCGCGTCAAGTGAAAACGCAACATTTTTTGAAGGCAAGCCGATTTCTGCGGATATTTCTTCGATGGTCGGTTCGCGGTCAAGTTCTCTTGTAAGTTTTTCGCGCGCCTGCAGTGATCTGTATGCTGTGTCACGCAAGCTGCGACTGACCCTCAGACTGCTGTTGTCGCGCAAAAATCTTCGTATCTCGCCAATAATCATTGGCACTGCATAAGTTGAAAATTTCACACCAAGTTCCATGTTAAAGTTGTCAATCGCTTTCATAAGTCCAACACAACCAACTTGGAACATATCATCGCATTTGTCACGTTTGCCTTGGAATCTTTGAATAACCGAAAGAACAAGTCTTAGGTTTGCAATTACAAATTGTTCACGTGCAAGTTCGTCGCCTTGTTTGATTTTTGCCATAAGTTCGTCCAATTCGCTTGATTTAAGTTTTGGAAGGCTGTTTGTGTTGACTCCACAAATTGCAACTTTGTTAGCCATAGAAAAACTCCTTTTAATCAAAAGTTTTTCACTAACAAAAAAAAATATTCGTAAAATTATCAAAAATCCAATAATACATAAAAATTGCTTTTATTTT
>ULVL01065160.1_pt1 | contig 14727 bp, 16 predicted proteins | sample 1959381 | NCBI WGS metagenome assembly ULVL01 (sample SAMEA4835785, study PRJEB28245) | human gut metagenome | biome: gut microbiome; material: fecal sample | place: Denmark | collected 2008
AAAATTATATCATTTTTTCATTTAAAAATCTGCAATAATCATGCAATTTTAATAAAAATTGTTCCCAAGTTGTTCCCAAGAATTTTCTAGCTATTATTAAAATGCTTGCAAACCCTTATATTTCCTAACAAAAATGAGAGAGATACTAATTCATCTCTCTCTTCAGGGGGCAACAAAAATGTGTATTTACTGATATTAACCCACTATAAAAGGTATTAAATATGCCCTATTTTTGTTAATTATTCACTATTATACCAGTCTATTTTAGTATGTTGGTACCTAAATGGTACACAAATATTTCAATACTGTATTAAACGGTACCTAAAATAATTTCTTATTCAATATGCTTTCAGGGTGTGAATCTGCATATTTTTTAGCTATGTATACTATCAATATCATTATTGCACAAATAGTAACAGTTATCCAATTATTTATAATAAATGTAATTGCTTTAATTATTATACAACTCACTAACCAAATGGCAACAAATACTATAAATCTTATTGTCCAATGTGCAATTGAACCTGCTTCTCTTCTTAATCCAATATCTCCAACTATACTATAAGCTATTTTATATGCAATGTATCCTATAACTGCTATTGCTATATAATCATAAAATGGATTTTCAAATAAAGAAAATGGTGATGTAATAAAATCAAAAATAAATTTTTTCATAAACAGATCCCCCTTAAAAGAATTACTTAATTATATATTTTACCACACCTTTTTCACACTTTAACCAAAAAATAATAAAAACTACCAAATTTAGGTAGTCTTTTTCTTAAGTTCTTAACTCTTCCAGTTTTTAATTTTTGATGTAAGTAGTTCAATATTAGCAGTATTCATAACTCACATCCTTACTAATCATCATATTCATCATCTATTATTGGTTTGATTTCAATTGAATAATTACCTTTACTTCTACCAGACCCAGTAGTAATTAAAAAATCGGTCAATTTATTTTCAGAAATCTTCTTATTTATATAAATGTAATGAGCAACATATGGTTCATCAAACCAACTTGATCCAGTAAATAAAGATTTATATACTTCTATATTGTTCTGTATTGATTCCTTTAATTCTTTTTGAGCCCAACTCCTTATTGTTGACAAATCAGTAACATTATCCAAATCCAATTCTTTACCAATTTCATCAATATAATATGATTTAACGCTATCTTCATCTACCACTAGCATTCTTGCCATTTCATGATTTTTATGCTTTTCTCTTTCGTTACTATATAAAAGTAATGCAAGAAAAATATATGTTGGTTCATCAATTATATCAGAAAAAGCCTTTACAAAAGAATCATAAGTTAATTTTTGAATTGTATAACCTGTGGAGCCATCAATTTTAACTGATATACCTGTATTTTCAATTGGCATATAATTTTTTCCTATTAAATCTGTTTCATCTAAAGAATATTCTTTTGATAGCAAATAATCCTTATCAAAATCACATTTAACTAAATATGCATCAGCTTTTGGTGATACTCTTCTATTACTCAAATGCGATAAAATTCTATTTGAAACTTTAACCATAAATACATTATCAAGATTATCCAAGCCTGCTGTCAAATCTTTCCAAATATGTGAATTTTTATTTTTATTAAATCTTCTAGAAATGTCAAATTCTTCTTTATCGCCTAAAAAAGTATTAACATTAGTAATATGATTTTTCATCAATTCAAAACAATCATCTTTCATTTTAGCGTATTTTGCCTGTAGTTGTCCTCTCTTGTGTTCTGTTTTCCCTTTGCGTGAAATATTCCACGATTGAATTGTTAACTTTCCAACATGAAGTCCTTTACTTTTTGAATTTGCTAAATTATATTTTATAATTTCATTTACTGATATCCATCTTCCATTTAATTCATTACCATGATAAATATAATCTACTTTGCTGTTATGTCTACCAGAAAATAAAAACCTTTTAATCAATACTTCTTCATTAGAATTCAAAAAGTTTTGTAATGAGATGAATTTATCAGGAAATCTTTTTTTAAATTCTAATGCACCAAATCTCGAAATGATATTTCCGTTTTCATCTTTCTCCATCGAACCAGTTCCATCAAGTGTACCATCAGCCCACGAGAAAAAGAGAAAGTTATTGCAAATATCTTCACTAGCATTTAATTCATTCTTAATATAACGCACAAAATCTTCACACTTTTCTTGATGAACACTATTACCACTACCCATTTTAAGACTTATATAAAACTTTTTATCTTCTAAATATAAATAAAAATCTTGTTTAAGTCTTGAGTTTGGTTCGTATTCAGCTTTAATTAACATATTAGAAGTTATTGCAATATTATTATCCTCAGCGACATATTTAACAAACTCTTTTAAGTTATTATTTAGAACTGAAAAAGCTTTATCATTTAAAGCTTGAACTATTTTTAATTCATTTTTGTTTCCATGGGCATTACTGCCTATAACTCTTTCCATTAAATCACCTACAAATACTCAACAATTTTTTTTGTAATATCATCTATTACTGGAACTACCACACTATTACCAATTTGCTTATATGACTGCATATTATTCTTTTTTATTTTATAAGATTCAGGAAAGCCCATTATTCGTAAGCATTCTTTTTCAGTTAGCTTTCTTTTATATTCAACTACAACTGGAATATTATTTCCACCTGTTCCCATTTTTGCAGTTAAACATGGCGAAATACCATCATTTCTAAAATTGCATTTAGATGCTCTAATTTCATTTGCAATAATATAATTACCTGTATCTTTATATCTTCCACTATTTTTAAAACTTTTTATAAATCTGTTTATATTACTTATTGCAGTTTGAGATGAATTATAATCATCTGTATTTTTTTTCTTAATTATATCTTTTAGTGTATATTCTAAATTCTTTTTTTCAGGAAACTTAAAATCTTTTGTATATAAATCTTTTCTAATTGCAACACAATACCACCTATTTCTATTTTGTGGTATTCCATAGTCTTTTGCATTCATAACTTTTGTATTAACAACATAACCTAATTCATTTAATGTATTTGTTATTACTTTAATAGTTCTTCCAGAATCATGACTAACTATTCCAGAAACGTTCTCTAAAAACGCAATTTTAGGTTTGGTGTATTTAATTATTCTTGCAACTTCAAAAAACATAGTACCACGGGAATCATTAAAACCCATTCTCTTTCCTGCAATACTAAATGGCTGGCATGGAAATCCTGCACATAAAACATCATACTTTGGAAGTTTTTTTTCAGATACTTCTGTTATATCTCCATATGGGTTATCTCCAAAATTATTCTCATAAACTTTACAAACATCTACATTATTATCACAGGAAAAAACGCATTGTCCACCATTGTTTTCCATAGCGATTCTAAATCCACCAAGTCCACAAAAAAGGTCAATAAATTTAAACTTCTTCATACAACATCTCCACCATACTATTGATTATTTGTGTTATTACTGGAGGACTTACAGCATTACCTGCCTGTTTATATAACTGTGTATCACTCATTCCATTTTTTATAACATTATTAACGAATTTTGTATCAAATCCCTGTATTTTTAATGCTTCATATGGAGTAATCTTTCTTATAGTTAGTTTATCTCCACTTTTAATTATTATTTTAGGACTATCAGACCTAGCAAGTAATGTTGGGGATATTCCATATACCGAATAAACTCTTCTTTGCCTTTCTAAATCATTATGAACTTCTTTTGGTAGATCCAATTCTTTTTTTATTTTTCTTTCTTTTTTTACATTTAATTTTTCTTTATCTATTACACTTAAATATGACTGCACTTTTTTAGAATCAATATAATATTTTTTATCTACTTCTGAATCTAAAATATCATTTATAAATTTTGTTTTTGTATTAAATTCTACTTTATTAAAGAAATTCATTGTGTTAAGTTTTTTTGAGTTAGCCCATTTTTTAATTTCGTTAATTTTTAAGTTTCTTTTATCATCTTCAAACTTCTCTGTGTCTTTATTGTATACACCGACAATATAAGTTCTTTCACGGCTCTGAGGCACTCCTGCTTCATTAGAATTAATAACCGTTATATCAAATGTATATCCACATTCTGAAATGTTTTTTAATATTGTTTTAATGGTATTACTATTATCATGGCTAATTAGATTTTTAACATTTTCTAATAATATGTATTTAGGTTTTTTTTCTTTTAATATTCTTACAATATCAAAGAATAAAGTTCCACGAATATCATTAAAACCTTTTCTTTTCCCTGCTACTGAAAATGATTGGCATGGAAATCCTGCACACAACAAATCATGATCTGGAATATCTTTTTCATTTACTTGTTTAATATCTCCATGCATAGTTCTTAAAGAATAGTTATACCCATATGTTTCAATTGCAAATCTATCTATTTCTGAGGCAAATACAACTTTATATTTTAAATTAGATTTTTCTAATCCTTTTTCAAATCCACCAATACCAGAGAATAGCGAAACTACTCTAAACTTATCTTCCATACCAATCACCTCCTATCAATAGTTTCTTTACATACAATATTATATCATTAAAAAGTCTTTTTTCCTATTAAACTATGTTAAATTAGATAATAATTTTGAAAATTACTTGTATTTTTTTGTTTTTAGAGTGATTAATACTACGGAGGTATATTTATGATTCGACCAAGTACTGATGAAGATATTAGTGATGAAGAGTTAGAGAAAATTATAAATCCATTTTATAATACTTACGATGAATTTATTGAAACTTATGTTATGCCTGAAATAATTGCATACTATATAGCCAATTCCTTTTATCGTAATGCAATGTGGGAAGCTACATTTAACCAGCATTATAACTCTGAAAAAGATATTATTAATTTATTTGGTGAAAACTATAAAAAAGTTAAAGCTGAAGTCATCAAATTATTAAGAATAAAATATGCTTTGGAAATCACTAATGAAAATCCATTAGAACTAAAAAAAATAGAGTATGAGACTTAATCACATTTTAAGCTTATACTCTTTTTATATTATTATCACTTTTTAACTTACCTTTCTTTTCCAAAAAACTCACGGAAAACTTAAGATTGTGTAAATATAGCTGGTTTGTGGGTGGAGAAAAATTATTTTATTCTTAAGTTTAGATACCGGGGGGGGATTATTCTTTTTCAATGAATTTAAGTAATTGTTCTTTAGTTATATACCCATCTTCTGCCCTTTTATGATGATATGGACATAGAGTAATTAAATTATCACTGTCTAATCTTTTAGAATAATCTTCATCAATAGAAATAATATGATGAACTTGTAAATCCTTATAATTAAACAGGAATGATGATGTATTATCCAAACCATTTAAACAGGCAACACATAAATATTTATCTCTTTTTTTAATTTCTTCTCTTTTTTGTTTCCATTCATATGTACCTCTAAATCTATCTGATTTTCTTCTTTTTTGATATTTATATGGTCTTTTACATACTTTATTGAAATCGTGTATTTTTCCACAAATGACACAAGTTTTTAACATAACATTTTCCTTCCTTGTGCTTCTATTTGTTCATTATTTTTCATATATTCTTCCATATCAGCTTTCAAAAAAGATGGTATTATTCCTTTTTCTAACCAATTAATAGTTTTATCATAGTTTCTATTTGCTTGTTCATCAGATAGTCTTTCTACACCTCTATGAAAATATTCATCATCATACATGACTTTTACTATATTTAAAAGATAGTTAACATTTACTGAATTGCATTCATCAATTATTTCAGCCATGCTAGGCATATATTTATTTTTAGATATAATTTTATCAACTGCTTTACTAACTAAATTATAACTATAGCCATTTAATTGTTCCTTATACATAGCTATTAATCCTAAAATATCTTCTTTTGTCATATCTCTAAAAAATTGTGGGTATGCTATTTTAAATTTTAATATCAATTTACTTAATTCTGATTCTTCCATCATATATTGCCTCCAATGTATCCATTACTTCATCTCTTTTACTACCTACTTCCATTTGATTTAAATAACTTTCAAATCTATTTTCAAATAATGTTTCAGGTCTTAAATATTTAGCCTGTTCACTATTCTTCCAATCCTCATATTTTTTATCAATTACAATTATAAAATCTTCTAACTTAAAACCATCATTAAATCTTGTTTTTATTAAATCTCTTGTTTTTTTAGTTTCAACTTTATAATGTGTACCTAACTTATTATTTAAATAATCAATAATTTTTCCATAAGGAATATCCACTTTACTAACACTATGTTCTGCTATAGCAGGACTAATAATATTATCTTCCTCTTTATTTTTTATTTTTTCATCTTTTGTCTTTTCTTTTTTATCTCTCTTATTATTTATTTATCTTTATTATTTTCTCTTTCTTCTGGTGGACAATTAGGTGGACATTTATCCAGACATTTACTTCTTTGTCTTTGACTTTGTTTTCTTTCAGCACCAATTGTTTGATTTGTCGATTTTAAAGAATCTTCAATAAATAATAAACCATCTATCTCTTCAATAGCACCAAACATTTTCATTGTTTCTATGCATTTTTTCACGTATTCTTCTGGTTCAAACACTAATCTTGATAATTCAGATATTGTAAAACCCTTTCTGCTATTATCGTTTAATTTCATAGCTAAATAGCCATCACGATTCATAGCTACTGTTTGTAATTCATCATAAATAAATAATATCTGATAACCATTTTCCGAAGCTTTTAATTCCATAACTGAATCACGAGAATAATAATTACTATACCTCTTTAAAAAATATCTTTCATTATTATCATAAGTGCTCATAAACGCATATTAATATAAAAGTGATATATATGTTTTTACTTATCATAGGATACAACTCCCTTTAAATAATCTAGATCTATACCAAAATACTTTAAAACTTCTGACATGGGTACTAATCCCCTATTTCGTAGTTTTGTATCTTTATAATAAGATAATGCTATTTCGTGAATAATAGCATATGATTTGTTTCTTCCAACTCTCCCTAATTTCATTATGTCATTTGCAAAAGCCCATTGGCTGGATGCTAATTTAAGTGTTTCTTCTGCTGATAAATTATCATTCATACATTATATTCCTTTCCTTTCTATTTTTACTTCTTGGTCGAATTTAAATATACGATATTCTCGTAATTATTTATCATCTTCAATTTTGACATCATTAATGTCAGCTTTATAAACTTTTAATATTTTTGGTAACACTTTTAAATCTGGTGCTGTCTTACCACTTTCATAACTTCTTAATGTTTCTCTACTAATTCCTATTTGTTTTGAAGCTTCTTCAAGGGTTAGCTTTGAATTTGTTCTTAAAGCTTTCAATGTTATTTTCATAGTCTACCTCCTTTCTACTTTCATAACAAGAGTAACACTTAATTTTTCTTTTGTAAATATCTTTTTATGAATTTTGCATAAAAAATACATTTTTAACTTGACGGGTATTACGAAATGTTGTAAGATAGATTCAGAGGTGATAGAAATGGACAAAAGCAAGGAAATCTTGTCTACAAATATTAAAAATCTATTAAAAATACATGGTTATTCTAGAGAAGACTGTGCTAAAGCACTAAATGTTAAATATACTACTTTTTGCGACTGGGCTAAAGGAAGAACTTATCCTAAAATGGAATATATAAATATGTTAGCTGAGTTCTTTGGAGTTAAGTCTTATGCATTAACTGAAGAAAGTCCTAATTATGAAAAAGCTTATATGGAAGTATTTCAAGAAGATTTTAATACTGAAGAATTTATAACAATTTATGAATACAGCGATAAAATTGGTAATTCTGGCAATTTAGTTCCAAGTTATACTATGAATATGCCATCTTATTGGACATTTGATGAAAAAACAAATTATGGACATTTTGGTTTGATATTAAATGATGATACTATGAATCCTGAATATAATAAAGGTGATAAAGTTATTGTATTATGTATGAATAAAATATTATCCAATGGTTTTTACATTATAAAGAAAAAAATGAAAAACGATAATTTTAAAATTTATTTTAGAAAAATAAAAATATTAGATAATCAAATTGCTATAATACCTATTAATTCAGATAATGAAATTCAAGATATTACTCATTATGTTCCAACTAATGAATTCTATGAAAAATATGAAGTTGTTGGAAAATTAAGAATGCATATAAAAGATATAAGCTTACAATAAAAAAAGAACCACTCGGCAAAGTGATTCTGCATGGAAATCGTATATTTAAATTCGACCAAGAAATTAAATAAACACTATAAGATTATAATGTATTTGGACTTCCATTTACATTATAACATTTTCCTGAATTTTATACAAGAAAGGGCGATGATATAATGGGAGTTTATAAGGATAAGAGAATTACCAAAGATGGTAGATGTTGGTATTATAAACTTAGATATGATGAGTTAGATGGAAGTCATGCTCAAAAAAGATCTAAAAAATATGCTACTAAAAAAGAGGCAGAAGATGCTGAATTTGAATTTAAACTTAAACTTCATAACCACGAAAATCAAAGTAATATGACATTTAAGGATATGATTTATATCTTTATTGATTATAAGAAAGATAAAGTAAAAGAAACAACTTATTATAACTACGGAAATAAAAAAGTATATTTAAAACCTTTATATAACATTAAATTAAAAGATTTTAACATTATGCAATTTGAATCTTGGAAAGAATATATTAATTCGACTAAACTTTCAACAAAATATAAAAACGATATTTATAAATTTTTAAAATCTATAATTAATTATGCAACTGTATGGTATGAGTTTAATTTTACAAAGGTATATCCAAAGATGACTAATTTTACTAATCCAAATGAATTCAAAAAAGAAATGCTATTTTTCACTTTTGAAGAATTTAAAAAATTTATTGCTCAAGCTACAAATTTAAAAAATAAAGTTACATATGAAATTCTTTATTATTGTGGATTAAGAAAAGGTGAACTTAGAGGACTTCAGTGGAAAAATATAAACTTTGATAAAAAGGAATTATCAGTTACAAAACAAATTACTGATCGTGGTGGTACGGTTAAAAGTTTCCATTTTTCATCTCCTAAAACAAAAAGTAGTATAAGAACACTACCTATTACAAAAGTCTTGTTAAATGACCTTAAAATGCTAAAAGAAGAGAATAAAAAGATAACTGGTTTTAATGAAAACTTCTTTGTGTGTGGAGATGCATTTCCTGTCAGCAGTCATACTGTAGCAGATCGTAAAAATATTATGTGTGATGAAGCTGGTGTCAAGCAAATTAGAATCCATGATTTTAGACATAGTTGTGCTTCCTTGCTTATTAATAATGGTGCTACAGTACCTACAGTTTCGAAGTTTTTAGGACATACTAAAATTGAAGAAACATTAAATACTTATACACATTTATTTGGTTCTGCATTAAATAGTGTTGTTAATGTAATTGATAATTTAGATAACAATAAAACCGAGGATTAAATTTCTCGGTTATTCTGTTATTATAGTTTTATCGTTACAAAACTCATCATTGTAATTAGCCATTGCAATATAAGAAATAATGTCATAATCATTTTCTGATTTCCAAACTTGCAAAGAATACATATTATCTTGATTATAATAATATTTAAAGTATTGTCTTTCACATAATGAAACTTCAAGCTTACTCTTGTTTTTGTGAAACCAAATTATCCAGTTTTCTAATTCTTGATAATCTTTTGAACCCTTATCTAACAACTTTTTTCTGTAAGTAACATATTCTTCTAATTGCTGAATTGTCGTTGGTCTTATTATTCTATCATTCATTTTATTTCTCCTTACTTAACAACTTCAAACTTATATTTTTTAAAATTTTTGTCATTATATTTTATACTAGGATATATTAAGTGATGATAATCAATAAACAAAACATGAAAAAAGTTTTCTTTTCTAATACCAATCAGTCTTGTGCTATTGTTACCGAGTTGCCATATTTTTTCGCCATCAAGATTTTGCATCAAAAACTGTTCTACATTGATACCTGGTTTCCATTTCAAAGCCAAAATTCCTACAATATTATAAATCAATTTAATTTTATCATCATCTTCCGGTTTTATTGGATGGCAATGCATTCTTTCACCCATTAAAACATCAAATGTATTTGATGAAATGTGTGGAATTAAAACCTCGAATAAATTTTTAAATTTTTCAAAGAATTCTTTTTCATCTTTTAATTTATTATTATAATCTCCACACTCAGCATTTCTAAAACAAAATGGAAACATTGAAAAGTCAACAATTACATTGAATTTTTCCTTCATTAGTCAATAATCAATTTATTATCTACAAAAAAATTGTAAATGTCCTTTGATAAAATAGGATTAGAACATGGTTCAATAGCAGATAATCCATTTCTTGCATTAAGCCATGGAGTTTGATTATGCGTTATTCTTTCAAGTTGATCCCCATCATAAAACTTATATTTCTCCAAAACAAAATACAACACCTTTTCTACTTCATCTGATAGCACAATAGGAGCAGTAGTGTTTTTCATTATTAAACTATAACCTGCTGATCTGTAGGTGTTATAAATTTTTGGACTTACAGGTCCATGAACCCATGCTTCAAAATCGTTTGTAAACATTTCATTGCATAACTTTTCTACATTTGTATTATATGTGGCTAAGTAATATCCATAACTAAAATATAAAAGCTTTTGTAATTTTTTATGTGTCATTGGCTCATGAATTAAAAACCAATCAGCAATATCAAATATTGTTAAATTTTCACTTTTCATATTACTCACCTCTTCTATTCTAAATATATTCTATCATATTTTATGATCAAAAACATCCAGGTAATTGAATATTATATCACTTTTTTTATAAAATTATACAAAATATGTAAAAAACAATTTTTTTTTTACCTTTTGGTACACAAAATGATATATTTATTTACTTAGTATCTCACAATTCCTTATTTTATGGGCAAAAAAATGACGGAACATTGAATCGTTCCGTCTTCAGGGGGTTCGGTTGAATATACTCTTACATACAAACGTAAGAGATATCGGCGTGACATGCATCACGCATCTTAATCATAAATGAATTTTACTAAATTGTCAATCTATACCAGCAAAATAATTTTACTTTACACATCTATAAATCTATTTCAAATACTGTAAACAACGTATTAGACTTAAATTTTTCAATAAATTTAAACATCTCCTCCTCAAAATTCCAAGCTCTAAACTCAATCTTCTTTACATGTCTCTTTCTAGCATACTCAATCACATATCTAACAAGCTCAGTTCCAATACCTCTTCTTCGATAATCATCCTTAACATATACATTTTCAATCTCAATATAAGCAAAGTCATTATAAAGTCTATACCCACCAAGAGTCTTAAGCTTTACCTTAATAAAGCCAACAACCTTATCCTCTATTGTATAAACAAAACACGTCTCCGTAGCATTTCTACCAAAATACTTAACAAAATCAGAATGTGTAATAGGACCAACATTACTAAACAAATCCTTTCTAATACTAGCTCTACACTTTTGTATACCAGAACTCATTTTTCTAATTTCTTCATAGTCTCCCTTGCAAACTGCCCTAACTCCGTCTTTAAATAGACCCTTCTTAATTGCAATAATCGGTACAAACATTTCCTTTTCAGTAAATCCACCATGACAAGAAACAAATTTAGTCATTCTATTATTAGTCTTACACTTACTACAACTCAAATAATACTTATCAGTCGCAACAATAACAAAATCACCAATTCTATCCCTAAAACAACTACCAGAATCTTTTCCAAATAATCCCCTAGACATAACTTCATCATAACTTATAAGTAAAAACTTATCTGAAAACTTTTCATTAAACACATCCCTAAACTCATCTTGTTTTCCTTCCAAAGTCTTAACACCTAGACATCTAGGCTCTATCTCAAACATCTCATTAACTAAACAAACTAAACTCTTCTCTTTATCCAAACTAATCTTAGAACAATCTATATTTCCATACCCAGAAATAACAAAAACAATAGCATCAGTCAACTTCTCACATAAACTACTTAACTCTTTTTCTATATTTAAAACCTCTTCTATTGTTTCCGAAGAATCAACTCCATTCTTCATCATAACTTTATCTAAATTATCAAAGTAAGCATAAATTAACTTTTTACCAGAATTATTACTCAAATTAATTATTGTCTTATAAGCTTCTTCCCTATTTTTATATTTACCCTTACCAAAAGGAAATAATGCATATGCTTTACCATTACAAGAATTATTTATCTTATCAAAAATACTTTCATACTTCATATCAAAAGGCATCATAAAACCACCCATATTAGCCTTTTCTTCTATACAATTAAAATCAACCTTACTATCAATAAAACCATGCTCATACGGAGTTTTTTCACTTAAAAAAGACATAGTAGAAGTAATATCACTAGCTGGAAATGTAGAAATAATATTAAATGCCTTATTACTTAACAAAATACCCTTACTATCCATCTTCTTCTCTATAAAACTAGTACTTAATCCATTATAAGATAAAACAATAATATTACTATAACTCTCTTCTCTTAGTATTTTATCAATTCTATTTAAACTAGAACAACTACACTCTACTCCAAAACACTTTAAAATAGAACTCGCAAAATTATTTAAACTCTTTTCATAGTCTGGAAACAAAGCTTTCAAAAATAACACTCCCTTTAACCAAAGTATAACATAAAAAGAATAGAAATATTAATTGAACTTAAAAATATTTAATATTATTCTTAAACTTCAATTATACTTCTATCCTTCTGTTATATCACTAATTAATTTTTTCTTTAATACATCTTCATCACTATTCTTATCAAGTAAGTACTCTTTAGAATCTTTCTTAGCCTGTAATAATATCTTATAATCTTCTCTTATATTAGCAATCTTAAAAGTCATATCTCCTGATTGTTTAGTTCCAAATAAATCTCCATGACCTCTTAATTTAAAGTCTTCCTCACTAATAACAAACCCATCATCAACAGTTTCCATTATTTTTAATCTTTCAGTATCACTATCACTAATTAATATACACTGTGACTTAGAAGTACCTCTACCAACTCTACCTCTTAATTGATGTAACGTTGAAAGCCCAAATCGATCTGCATCAAAAATAACCATTGTCGTAGCATTAGAAACATCTACCCCAACTTCTATAACTGTTGTTGATATAAGTATTTGTATTTTATTTTCTTTAAATTGTTCCATTATTGCTTCTTTTGCTAAAGCTGCCATCTTACCATGTACTATATCTATTTTATATTTATCTCCAAATGCCAACTTCATCTGATCTTTTAAATTACATACAGTAGCAAGATCACTAGAATTATCTGTATCTTCTATCAACGGAGCAATAACATACACCTGATGTCCTTCTTTTAATTCTTTATACATCATTCCAAGTACATCTTTAATCTCATTATTTTTCTTTACATAAGTATCTATTTTTTGTCTACCTTTAGGTCTAGCCTTTATTGTAGAAACATCCATATCACCAAATATTGTTAAAGCATAAGTTCTAGGTATAGGAGTAGCACTCATATATAAAACATCTGGTTTAATTCCTTTATTTTGTAAATTAGCTCTTTGATGTACTCCAAAACGATGCTGTTCATCTGTAATTACTAAACCTAAATTATTATACTCAACCTCATCTTGTATTAAAGCATGAGTACCAACAACCATTGAAATACTTCCATCTTTTAATCCTTCATATATTCTAACTTTATCCTTCTTAGGAGTAGAGCCAGTAAGTAACTCTACATTAATATTACTATCTCCTAAAAAGTTCTTTAAGTTATTATAATGTTGTGTTGCTAAAATTTCTGTAGGTGCCATTAAAGCACTTTGATATCCTGATAAATCATTTGCAAGCATTGCAATAAAAGAAACGATCGTCTTTCCAGAACCAACATCCCCCTGTAACAATCTATTCATTCGACTACTAGATTCTAAATCCCCAAGGATCTCATCAACAGCTTTTAACTGATCATCAGTTAACTTAAATGGTAAACCATCAATAAACTTATCAATCTTCTCTCGATCAATACTTCTAGAAAGACCATTATTTTTTTTCTTATTTTGTAATTTCAAATAATTAATCTTAAACATAAAAGCAAATAACTCTTCATATTTAAGCCTAATCTTTACCTCTTTTAACTTTTCTATTGTTGATGGATTATGAATAATATTTAATGATGTCTTCTTATTTAAAAAGTTATATCTTTCTAAATAAACGCTAGGTATATAATCAAATATTTCTTTTCCAAACATCAACAAAGCCATATTTATATATGTTGACATATTCTTATTTGTAAGACCCGCAGTACAATGATATACTGGCTCTATTTTTACTTTATTCATTAAAGTTTCTAACTTTATATCAGAAGCTGTTATAACATTCTTAGTCTTATCAAGTTTTCCAATAACTGTAACCCCAGTTCCAACTGTAAGTTGTGACTTTAAAAAGGCTCTATTAAAAATTGAAACTCCTACCACTCCAGAAGCTGTTACTAATCTAAAATTCATTTTATTAAGTCCTGCTTTAAAATGCATTAATATAGGAACACTTTCAATTTTTCCATCTATTATAATTTTCCCTCCATCTTCTATTTCTGCCAAATTACATCTTTCAAGTATTTCATAACGGAAAGGATAATGTGTTACCAAATCTTCTACACTATTAATATTAATTTTATTTAATAAAGAAAGAGATTTAGGTCCAATACC
>ULVL01077198.1_pt1 | contig 14697 bp, 10 predicted proteins | sample 1959381 | NCBI WGS metagenome assembly ULVL01 (sample SAMEA4835785, study PRJEB28245) | human gut metagenome | biome: gut microbiome; material: fecal sample | place: Denmark | collected 2008
GCGTGCACAGCAGCACGGGCGGCGGCGCGGTCACGGTTCAAAATTTCCGGGCGGACAGGGTTGCCAACCACAAGGGTCTTCTCCGGCGCGCCAAGCTTTTCCACCGCAGCGGCGGAAGCGGCAAACACCACGTCCACATCCTTGGCCAGCAGCTTGTTGGTCACACCGGGGAATGCGTTCTGCTCATGGATGGCGGTCTTGATGCCCTTTTTGGCGGCGGCGCGCACCACCGGGCCGCTGACATAACCGCCGCAGCCGATGACCAGATCGGGCCGGACCTCTTTCAGGATAGCCGCCGTGCGCGGGCCGGACAGGGCCAGGTGGTAGAGCGCTACCACGTTGCGGCCCACGTTCTTCAGGGTTGGCTTGCGCTGGAAACCGTTGATCTCAATATGGTGGAACGGGTACCCTGCCTTGGTTACAAGGCCGTACTCCATGCCCTCTTTCCGCCCGGCAAAGTGGATCTCGGCCGCGGGGTCCGCCGCCTTTAAGGCTCCGGCAATGGCAAGCGCCGGGTTGATATGGCCGGCTGTGCCGCCGGCAGCAATCAAAACACGCATAATGGTTCCTCTTTTCTCCGTAAAATCGAACGTTTATGTTATGGCAATACCGCATAATTCTAAGTGCCGATACGGCGAGCGAGGTGCGGCAGCTGCTAAGCCAAAAGCGCAGATAATACTTTGTGTATTATCGAGTATTTTGGCAACGCAGATGCCGTGTCGCAGCCGCCGGAGCGGCGCTTAAGCCGTAAGGCGGGAATTGTGCGGTATTGCCTTATATCTGAAACCAAAGAGAACAATGCCTTCCGCAGGCATGCGGGAATTCTCAGTTGCTGTGCAGGGCTTTGTGGGTGCGGCGCTGCGGGTTCATCCGGCGGGCAAGTTCTTCATGCGAGCGCTTGCTGCGCGCAGCGTTTTGCGCGTTGCCCGCCCGCGATATGCTTAGTATAATGCCCATCTCACACAATAGAATCAGCAAACTGGTACCACCGGAGGAAAAAAACGGCAGGCTGATGCCGGTATTTGGGGCCACATTGGTGACCACCGCAATGTGGATCATGGTCTGCCAGGCAATTTGCGACATAATGCCAATACCCAGCATCGTACCAAAATAATCCGGCGAGTTCAGGGCGATGATAACGCCCTGAATGATCAGTGCGGCAAAAAGGCCCATACAGATCACCGCGCCGATAAAGCCCAGCTCTTCGCACAGAACGGAAAAGATAAAGTCGTTGCTGGCTTCCGGCAGCCAGAGGTGCTTTTGGCGGCTGTTGCCAATGCCCAGGCCGGTCAGCCCGCCGGACGCAATGGAATACAGGCTCTGCTGGGTCTGGTACAAAATATCGCCCTCGTCACCGTTCCATGCGCCGAGGCGCTGCTGAACATAGTTATTCTGTCCGGTCAGCATTTTGTAAATCACAAACACAGCCGCGCCTGCCGCCGGGATGCACCAGAACCGGCCCACACCGCCACACAAAATCATACTGCCCGCAATCAGCAGGATCAGCATGATAGCAGAGTTATGGGGTTCTTTGTACAGCAGAACCACCACCGGCAGCAGCGGCAGCACGGGCAGCACAATGCCGTAAAGCAGTGTTCCCCGTTTTTCATAATACCGGTCCGCAAAGCAGGCAAGACCCAATATAGCCGAAAACTTTGCCAGCTCCGAAGGCTGCAGGGTTGTGCCAAACATATACACCCAGCGGTAACAGCCGTTGTACGGCTCACTGAACAGGGCCCACACCAAAAGCAGCAGCGTTAAAATGTATAAGTACCAGTTCATGTGGCGCAGGCTGCGGTAGTTGATGTTGGAAATCAGATACATCAGCACCAGCCCCACCACCGCCAGAATTACCTGCGGGCGGATAAAGTGGTAAATATCCCCCTTGAAGCGGTAATACCCGGTGGAGTAACTGGCGGAGAACAGCATGATCAGCCCGTAAGTCAACACAAGGATCAGCGTGCCGACAAGTCCATAGGAAAGTTTGCCGCGTTCCTCTTTTTTGAACGCGATTTCCTTAAAAAACCTGCCAATGTTGCCAAAGGCCAAATCGAAAAGCTGGGCAAGCGTCATTTGCGGCACAGCCCCCTTTCTGATATTTTATGCCATGTAAACGTACATCAGGCCCAGCACCACGCCGATAATGGCGATCAGGCTGAAGAAAAAGTCGATCTTGACTTCTTTCCAGCCGCGCATCTCGAATGCGTGGTGGATCGGTGTCATGCGGAAAATGCGCTTGCCGTGGGTCAGCTTGAAGTAAACGCGCTGGATCACAACGGTCATGGCGTCCCAGATATACACAATGCCAAAGAAGAACACCAGCTCTGGCCGGCCCATGATAAAGGCAAGGGCCGTTACCATACCGCCCAGGAACATGCTGCCGGTATCGCCCATGAACACTTTGGCCGGGTAGAAGTTCCACACCAGGAAGCCCGCTGCCGCAGCAGCCGTTGCCGCCGCCAGAACGGCCACATGATAAAAGCTGAGCATGCTGGCAGCCAGCAGGTAGCCCAGCATGGAAACAAAGGTCACACAGGAGCACAGGCCGTCCAGACCATCCGTCAGGTTGACGGCATTGACCAAAAAGATGATGCCGAAGAACGCAATGGGGTAATACACCCAGCCCAGATCTACCGCACCGATAAAGGGCAGCATAATGATGGTGGTCAGCAGGCCCTGCATGTGCAGCCCCACCAGGAAGCCGCCGGTAACAATGAACTGCATGATAAGCTTTTGCCAGGCAAGCAGGCCCAGGTTGCGGTGCTTGACGACCTTGATATAGTCATCCAGAAAACCGATAAAGCCGGAACCAAACGCCAGGAACAGCGCCAGCAAGGCGGCGCGCACCTGCACAATGCCCAAAAGGTCCTGTGCATAGCGGTAGAACCCGGCATACACCAGGCCGCAGGCCACCAGAATGCCAAAGATGAAGCACAGGCCGCCCATGGTGGGTGTGCCCTGTTTTTTGTTATGCCAGGTCGGGCCGGATTCCCGGATGGTCTGGCCGAAGTGCAACTTGTGCAGTGCCGGAATTACAAAACAGCCTGAAAGTGCCGTAACGGCAAACGCACCGATTGCCGCGGCAACCAGCATCCAAGAAACGATCATTCCCATGTGATATTCCCCCAAAATATGCAATTATGCGTTTGGCAGCGCCGCGTAAAGCTGCTTTAATACATCATCCAGCTTCATGGCGTGGCTGGCTTTTGCCAGCACAACATCGCCGGGGCGGACGTTCTGCCGTAGATATTCTACTACTTCCTCCGCCGCTTGGCAATGGATGGTTTGCAGCCCTTTCTGCCGGGCTGCTTCGGCCATGGCTGCGCTCAACGGGCCGTAAGCCACCAGCAGGTCGGCGGCATCGGCAGCCCATTTGCCGGTCTGGCGGTGGCCGGGTTCACTGGCAGCGCCAAGTTCCAGCATATCGCCCAGCACGGCAATGCGGCGGCCGCCGGGGCCGGGCTGGCGGTCATGCAGAATCTGCAAGGCTGCTTTCATGCTGTCCGGGCTGGCGTTATAGCAATCCTCAATAAAGGTCACACCGCCGTGCTGCACAATGTTCTGGCGCATACCGGTGGTCTGATAGCTGGCCAGCGCACGGGCGGCGCGGGCACGCTCCAGCCCCAAGCGGGTGGCTGCAGTGTAAGCAGCAAGGGCATCATACACGGTATGAACACCTGCCGTGGGGATGGTTACACTGAACTCATACGTTTCGCCGTCCACGTTATCCACCAGGGTAAAGCCGGTACCCTCCCCTACGGTATGAATATTGATGGCGCGCACATCGGCGGAGCTGGAGCGGATGCCGAACCACACCGGGCGCAGGCGGCCGGGGATCTGCGCGGTGGGCAGCAGGTCATCGTCTGCATTCAGAACCAGCGGGGCGCCATCCGGCAGGCCCTGGCAGATTTCCATCTTTGCCTTCAATATATTCTCCCGCGTGCCCAGATTTTCCAGGTGGGAAACGCCGATCATCGTAATGATACCGGCAGACGGCCGCGCTGCGCGCACCAGGCGGGCAATCTCGCCCAGGTGGCTCATGCCCATTTCCACCACAGCATACTGGGTGGTATCTTCCAGGCGGAACAGCGTGTTGGGCAGGCCGATCTCATTGTTCTGGTTGCCCTCTGTTTTTAAGGTATTGCCAAAAGCCGAAAGAACCGCATAGCAGAACTCTTTGGTGGTGGTTTTGCCCACGCTGCCGGTCACACCGATCATCAGCGGGCTGAACAGCGTGCGGTAGTTGGATGCCATACGGATCATGGCAAGGTAGCTGGATTCACAGATGACAAGGTGATCCTCCGGCACGCCCTCCACGGGATGGTTGGCGATCACATACTCGGCCCCGGCCTGGTACGCCTTGACGGCATAGTCGTGGCCGTCCACACGCTCGCCGGGGAAGCAGACAAAAATGCAGCCCGGCTGCACCTTGCGGGAGTCCGTTACAACGGCGGTGATGGGCACCGGGCGGGCCAGTGTCAGCCCGGCCAGAAGTTCGTTCGCGTTCATGGGTTTCATGGGAACACGCTCCTTTTGGTTGGTTTAGTTGCGGCATGTTTCAGTTTGCTGTGGGGTCCCCCTGCCGTGGCCGGGGTTATTGCTGCTCGGCATCGCTGCCGGTATCATCGGTCGTGCTATCCTGATCGTTTTCACCGGCGGCGTCCTGGGGCGTATCGTCCTGGGCGGCATCGTCCTGCGGGGTATCTGCATCCTGCTGGGCATCGCTGCTGCCGTCGGGTTCCGTGGTCAGGGTAACGACTGTGCCGTAGGGCACCACACTCCCAACCTCAATATCCTGGCTGACAACACGGTCCGATGCACTGCCCGAAATTGCCACATTGACGCCGGAAACCTTGAGCATCTGTGCGGCAAAGGTTCCGGTTTTGCCGGTGGCATCCGGCACGGTGGTGGTGGCGTCGGTGGTGGACTGGGTATACAGGTAAACCGTGGAGCCTGCGGGCACCACGGTGCCGCCTGCGGGGTACTGATACACAACATCGCCGTCGCTGGTATCCACAAACCGGTGGGAAAGCCCGGCGGCGTTCATCTTGACCTGGGCGGAAGTCCAGCGGGTGCCAATGGCATTTGGCACTTCCACACTGCCGTTGCTATCATAAGAAGCATCCCGTTCAATGCCAAGATACGGCGCAATCTGGCTGATGATGTTGCCGGTAACAGGGGCCACAATCTGGGAAGCGTAGTCAAAGATCCAGCGCGGGTCATCCATCATGACCAGCACCAGAATTTCCGGGTCGTCCGCCGGAAAGATGGCGGCAAAGCTGATGGCCTTGCGATAGTCGCCGTCCGGGCGGTACTTGTAAGCGCCTTTCCAGTCCAGCTGTTCTGCCGTACCGGATTTGCCGCCGATGCGGTAGCCCGCCACATAAGCGCTGGCACAACCGTGATAGTCCAGGTCATTGCTGGTACCGGTGTGACCCACGTTGTTTTCCATCATGGCGCGGATCTGCTCACTGACTTCCTCGCTGACGACCTGGCGCTTAATGTCGGTTTCAGCCTGCCATACCACGTTGCCGGTGTCGTCCGTCATATTATCCACCACATAGGGGGTCATCAGGTAGCCGCCGTTCACGGTGGAAGCCACGGCGGCTGCCATCTGGATCAGGGTCAACTTTTGGGACTGGCCGAACGCGGTGGAGTACAGGTCCGTTTCCACCTGCTCCATCTCCTGCTGGGTTTTGGAGATGCCCTTTGCCTCATACGGCAGGTCAATGCCAGTGGTCTGGGTCAGGCCAAACGCCTGGTAGTAGTTATAAAAGAATTCGGCGCTCATTTTTTCCGCCACCTGGATAAAGTACAGGTTGCAGCTGTGGTTCAGCGCCCCGGCCATATCCAGCCAGCCGTGAGTGTTGCCCTCGGCGCAGCGGTAGCTGTGTTCCCACTCGGTATTGGGGAATACTGTCAGGTCGCCGCCGCAGTAAAACTGCTGGTCCGCCCCCATCAGGCCGGAATCCAGCGCCGCAGCGGCCGTCATGAGCTTAAAGACTGAGCCGGGGTAATACAATTCCGTCACGGCTTTGTTCTTCCACTCGGCCTCACGGATCATGCCCTGCAGCTGGCTTTTTTCGCTGGGAACGTCGATTGCGTTGCCTTCTTCGTCGATGCTTTTTGTTTCGTTGGGGTTCACAACGCCGTCCGCAATGATATCAGCTACGGCGTCCTGCCCCAAACGGCTTTGCAGGACGGAAATATCGTCCTCCGTCAGCGCCGTTCCGGCATTATCCAGGATAGCCTGCAATTTGGGTTCGGTGATATTATACGGATCGTTGGGGTCAAACTGCGGCGTCGTTGCCATACCCAGCACCGCGCCGGTGTTCACATTCATCACAATGGCGCTGGCACGGTTCTGCACATCATAGTCATCAATCGCGTTGGAAAGCTCGGTTTCCAGCACGGTCTGGATGGTATCGTCAATGGTCAGGTTCAGGTTATAGCCGTTGATAGCCGCATGGGTATCGCTTTCCTCGTTAGCCAGTTCATAGCCCCATGCGTTCTCGCTGCTGATGCTGCGCCCCGGTGTACCGACCAGTTTCTCATCATACGATTTTTCCAGGCCGTACATGCCGTTGCCGCTGTCATCACAAAAGCCCAAGACCGAGGAAAGGTACATTCCGTTAGGGTATTCCCGCGTGGAGGAGGATTCCTTGTACATGGAAAGCACCGTTTCGTACTTGGCATCCGGATCCCCCTCCGCCTTGCCGTTGGTAATGCGTTTGGTGTTGGCATAGTCAATAATGGATTGCGCCGTTACCATATCAATGTCCTTGGCAATCACGCGGTACTGGCTGTTCGTTTTGCTCAGCTGCTCCTGAATTTTTTCCGCGCTGACGCTCCCGTTCAGCAATTCGCTGATTTTCTGGCTGGCTTCCGCCACATAATCCTGGTTGCACTTGGACGGGTTGGCAATAATGTTCCACACCACGCTGCTTTTGGCCAGCAGTTTGCCGTTAGCGGAATAAATAGAGCCGCGCGTGGCGGGGATCTGGGTATCGGAAAGCTGCTGTTCCGCCGCCTGAACACGGTACTGCTCAGCATCCCGGATCTGCAGGGTATACAGCTTATAAATCAGAACGCCGCACCCTGCAGCGATAAAGCCAATCACCAGCAGCAAAACCATGATGCGTCCGTTCAGCGTAAGCGCATGATTCTGCCCCGGCTCCGGGCTGCGGCGGTTGTGATGACGCGTGGATTGATTCTTGTTGTCGGGTTGCTTTGGCATAGGTTCATTCCTTTACAGAAAAGACTGTTTGCACGAATACGCGCCCGCCCATGATGGCAAAAAAAGCGTGCTCCTGTTGGGATGCACGCTTTGGCGCAATGTAAGGGCAGCACCGCATGATTCCCACCTGACGGCTTGGGCACCCAAAGTTATGCGGTATTGCCTTGACCGGATCGGTTACGGGTCAAAACTGCCAAGCAGACTGAGCGCTGCGGTTTTGATACCGGCAAAAAACTTGTCTGCTGTGCCGGCTGCGCGTTCGATCACGCTTTCATCCTCCAGCCGGACATACGTCACCTGGCTGGGGTCCATTTTAACCAGCCCCAGCCGATCCTCCGCTTCCTGCTGGACGCTGGTGCTGTTGGTGATCTGATCCATGGTGGTGGACAGATAGTCGTTATAGCTCTGGGCATTGGTCAGTTCCGACTTGGCGTCATCAATTTCGCCGGAAAGCTGTGTGATGCGTGCCTGGCTGGCGACAATGCTGGCAAACAAACCAAAAAAGATGGCAATGACCAGCACCGTGCCCGCCGTGCGGGCAAACTGGCGTGCCTTGCTCAGGCCGTAGCGTCCGCCCTTGACAACGCGCACCCGCGGTGTGCGGGAGGAACCGGAATGATTGTTGGTTGAAATTTCTGCTGCTGTGGAAGCCATGGGCGCCGCCCCCTTTCTCGTATCGTAAAATTTCGGCTTTCCTTAAAGCTGTGCGGCATGGTCACAAGCGCCATGCCGCGCTGCCAATGTTCCCTCCTGGCACGCTTATAATTTTTCCAGTACGCGCAGCTTGGCGGAACGGCTGCGGCGGTTTTCTTCCAACTCATCAGCGTCCGCTTCAATCGGCTTGCGGGTAATCAGTTTAGCTTTGGGTATCCCGCCGCAGGTGCAAATAGGCTGCTCCGGCGGGCAGGTACAGCGCTGAGCCCAGCGGCGGAACTTCTGTTTTACCAGCCGGTCCTCCAGGCTGTGGAACGTGATGATGCAGAACCGCCCGCCGGGGGCCAGGCGGCTGAAAATCGCTTCCATCCCCTCGTTCAGGGCATCCAGTTCCCCATTGACGGCAATCCGCACTGCCTGGAAGCTGCGGCGGGCGGGGTTCTTGTTCTTGCGGCGCTCGGCAGGCGGCATAGCGGATGCAATCAGGTCCGCAAACTGCAGGGTCGTCAAAATCGGGGCTTCCTCCCGTGCTTTCACGATTTTACCCGCAATCTGCCAGGCATACGGTTCCTCACCATAATCGCGCAGGATGCGGGTCAGTTCCTCACGGTCCAGGGTGTTCACCAAGTCTGCCGCGGTGGGCCCCTGCTGGCTCATGCGCATATCCAGCGGGGCATCCGCGTGATAGGAGAAGCCACGCTCGGCATCGTCCAGCTGGTGGCTGGAAACGCCAAGGTCCAGCAGCGCGCCGTTGATGAAGGGGATCTCCAGTTCATCCAGCACGCGGGCGGTTTCGCGGAAGTTGGCCTGAACCACCTGGGCGGGTAAGCCCTTTAGCCTTGCGGCAGCGGTTGCCACCGCATCCGGGTCCTGATCCAGCGAGATCAGCCGCCCGGTGGTCAGGCGTTTTGCTATTTCCTTTGAGTGGCCTGCCCCGCCGGCCGTTCCGTCCAGATAAATCCCGGCAGGGTCAATGGCCAGCCCATCAAGGCATTGGCTGAGCAAAACGGGGATATGACTAAATTCCACGGTATTCTCCTCTTTCCCCGTTTCACACGGTTTAACATGCAGGGGTACACCCCCGCTCAAAGTGTAGGCAACACCGCACAATTCCCGCCTTGCGGCTTAAGCACCGCTCCGGCAGCTGCGGCACGGCATCTGCGTTGCCAAAATGCTCGATAATGTCGGGTTGCGGTACCCGCATCGTGCTTCGGGGCAAAAGCCCCTCGCACTCTGCGACCGCTGCCCCTGCTTCGGTTCGCTGTTTCCGCCACTGGCGGCGCTCACCTTTGCAGCATCCAGTATTATCTGCGCTTTTGGCTTGGCAGCTGCCGCACCTCGCTCGCCGTATCGGCACTTAGAATTATGCGGTATTACCTGTATCTTAAAAATCAAGGTCTTCCATTGCGGCGGTAAAATCTTCATCGCTTTCCGCCTGGCGGGCTTCCCAATCCTGGGTGTTCCAGATCTCCGCAAAGTTGCGGTTGCCGATCACGCTCACATCGTGGTCCAGGTTGGCGTATTCCCGCAGTTTTGCGGGCAGCTGAATGCGGCCCTGCTTATCCGGTGTTACTTCCACCGCAGAGGAATACAGCATACGGCTGACATTGCGGCCCTTTACCATACCTTTTTCGGCAATGCGCTGGGCCACTTTTTCAAACTCCTCCGGCGGGAACGCGGCAAGGCAATGGTCCAGCCAGCGGGTCACGATAAAGGTTTCGCCCATTCCATCCCGGAACTTTGCGGGGAAATTCAGACGGCCCTTTGCGTCCACTGCGTAGTCATACTGACCCATGAACATTGTCGAACCCGCCCCCTTCCCGGTTGGAACTGTCGCTTTTTTAGCGTTTCAGCGTAATTTCGCGGTTAACAACCCTGTGGAATGTGTGGATAACTCACCACTTTAACCCCAAACTGCCCACTTTTACCCACTGGAACACTTATATAGTACCAAATCGCGGGGCAAAAAGCAAGCCCACAGCGCCAAAAAGCGCTGCGGGCCATAAAGTTTTCACAAATGCTGTCTTACTTGTTGTTTGCGGGGCAGGAACCGTGCTGATCTCTTTCACAAAGCCCGCACAGGGGGGCCGATTTTACAGATTCGGTTTCTGTGGGCCATGGGGGCCGCGGCTGGCCAGGTTGCGCAGGTTCATGCGGGTATTTTTGATATCCGCCACACTGCGGGCCAGAACTTCCTCCGAGTTTTTGAGGATATTCTCACAATAAGCCGCGGAGGCATTGTTGATCTTTTTCGCCTGTGCCTGTGCGGCGTTCACCAGCTCCACGGCCATCTTCTGTGCGCGCTTGGTGATCTCTTTGTCCGATACCAGCACCCGTGCGCGTTCCTCTGCCTGCTTGATGATGTTATCCGCATCGGTCTGGGCGTTCTTTAAAATCTGCTCGCGGTCTGCCACAATCTTTTTGCTGTCGCGCAGTTCATCGGGCAGGTTATTGCGCACCTCATCCACGATATCGCGGCAGCGGTCCACATCTACCACACGCTTGGCGGCGGCAAACGGCACAGCGGTACCCTCCTCCAGCGTTTCCTCCAGCATATCCAGCAGTTCCTCAACATTCATAGCTGTTCCTCTTTCTCATAGCGGCTTACCAAAATCTTGCCGTACTTATATTGTTTTGCCAAAACAAGCCCCTCAACCTGTTCCGGCAGCTCGGCGTCCAGTTCTGTTTCACACAGCACCACACCGCCAGGGGCCATGTGCGCTGCCAGCTGCGGCAGTGCTTTGGCTACCGTGCCGTGGTGGTACGGCGGGTCCAGCAGGGCAAGATCAAACTCTTCCTGCGTGGTGGCCAAAAAGTGGAACGCATCATCCGGGATGACCCGGCTCTGCGCAAACACGCCCGCCGTTTTGCAGTTGGCCAGCACGATCTGGATTGCCTCGCGGGAAGCATCCAGGAAAACACAGCGCTTGGCCCCGCGGGATAATGCCTCAATGCCAAGCTGGCCGCTGCCTGCAAACAAGTCCAGCACGCGCGCGCCGGGCACAGAGAACTGTACGCTGGAGAACATTGCCTCCTTTACGCGGTTAATGGTGGGGCGGGTAACATCCTCCCCCGGTAGCGCAGCAAGGTTTTTGCCGCGGGCTGTACCTGCAATCACACGCATCATGTTAGGCCGCCTGCCTTTCATTTGTTATATGGCAGCCACCCATCCCGCTGGGAAGCTCAAGCCAGAGCACTCCTATTCGGGATAAACAGTTGCACTTATGGCAATACCGCATAATTCTAAGTGCCGATACGGCGAGCGAGGTGCGGCAGCTGCTAAGCCAAAAGCGCAGATAATACTGGATGTCTTATCGAGCATTTTGGCAACGCAGATGCCGTGCCGCAGCCGCCGAAGCGGTGCTTAAGCCGTAAGGCGGGAATTGTGCGGTGTTGCCTTATACATTATGGATGGTTCAAATCCGCTTGTCAAGGGAGTTTACCGTCATTCATTCTTATTTTACAACCCAGCCTGCAATCCAGCCGGGTTTTTCCCTCTCCTGCCGTTGCCGGCGTTGAGTTTACTGGCGCAGAGCATTATAAATGTTCTCCGCCTTGGCGTGGCTGATGCCCTTGACCTCTTCCAGGTCCGAAATAGACGCCTGCTTGACTGCCGTTACGGTTTTGAAATGTGCCAGCAGTGCCGCGCTGGTCTTGGGGCCAACGCCGGGCAGCTCTGTCAGGGTTGCCGCATAGGACTTTTTGTGCATCATCCGCTTGCGGTAATCGTTGGCATAGCGGTGGGTTTCATCCTGGATATTGGTCACAAAGGTAAAGATATTGCGGTGCCGGTTGATGGCGATTTCCCCGCCCGCATCATCCACAATGGCGCGGGTGCGGTGGTGGTCATCCTTGACCATGCCAAAGGTGGGCACATGTTCCAGTGCCGTGCCGCGCAGTGCCTGTTTAACAGCGCTCACCTGCCCGCGGCCGCCATCGATCAGCAGCAGATCCGGCATGGTGGCAAACTGGTTGGTTTCATTATCCGGCTTTTCGCCGCGCCGGGCCGCCTCGTACTCCGCAGCCCGGCGGGAAAGCGTTTCCGCCATAGAGGCATAGTCGTCCGTACCGGCAACGGTGCGCATCTTAAAGCGGCGGTAGCCGGCGCGGTAAGGCTTGCCATCCTTGAACACCACCATACCGCACACGCTGGAGCCATCGCCCCAGTTGGAAATATCATAGCTTTCAATCACCCTCGGCGGGGTTTTCAGGCCCAGCACCTGGGCGGCTTCTTCCAGCAGTTTTTCCTCGCGGGTATAACGGCCGCTCTCGCGCCCCAGGCGCTCCACAGCGTTGGTGTAGGCCATTGTTACCAGCTTGGCCACATCGCCGCGCTGGGGCACATACAGCTCCACCTTGCTGCCGCGTGCTTCGTTCAGCGCCTGGTTCAGCGCTTCGGCGTCCGGCGGCAGGGTATCCACCGCAATGGTTTTGGGGATCGTCTCGCCATCCAGATAATACTGGGGCAGGAATTCCTCCCGCACGGCTTCGATATCGGTCGTATCATGAAAGACGAACTCCCGCTTATCGGTCAGGCGGCCATCCCGGTAGCGCAGCACCGCTGCGCATACCGCGCGGGTGGTGCCCGCCAGCGCGATGACGTCCATCTCTGTCCCGGCATCCATAACCACCTTCTGGCCCGCCGCCACGCGGTCAATGGCCGCGATCTGATCCCGCAGCAGGGCGGCTGTTTCAAAATCCAGCCGGTCAGACGCCGCCTGCATCTTCTCTTTCAGCTGCTTGACGATATCTTTTTTGCCGTACCGGATCATGCGCAGGGCGCCCTGCACCGCTTCGTTATAGGCTTCGCAGGTGATTTTGCCGCTGCACACGGCCATGCACTTGCCGATATGGGCATTCAGGCAGGGGCGGCCCTTGCCGATATCACGCGGGAACTCTTTATTGCAGCGGGGCAGCAAAAAACAGTTCTGGGCAGTTTCCACCATCTCCCGCACCGCAAAAGCCGAGGTGAACGGGCCGATATAATCGGCGTTCTCATCGTCCTTTTGCAGGGCAGCAGAAATACGCGGCCAGGGGCCATGGGTGATCTTTACATAGCTGTAGCCCTTATCATCTTTGAGCAGGATATTATACTTTGGCGTATGGGCCTTAATCTGGCTGGCTTCCAGCACCAGGGCCTCAAATTCGCTTTGGCAGACGATGACATCGAACGCAAATGCGTGGTTGATCATTTGGGTGACCTTCGCGTCATGGGGCACGCCCTCGCGGAAATACTGTGAAACACGGATGCGCAGGCGCTTGGCTTTGCCAATATAGATGATGGTATCCGTTTTATCGCGGATGATATACACCCCCGGCAGCAGCGGGAGCATACAGGCTTTTTTGTAGAGTTCTTGTTTTGTCATGGTTTTTGAATAAGGGTGGTGAGTGATTTTTTGTCTGCGCGGCATGGCCGCGCAGACAAAAAAAGGCGGGTGACCAGTCACCCGCCGCAAAAACAAAAGATCTGATTATTCAGAGAAGCCGGAGTTGACCAGCTTGACCAGACCATCCACAGCAGCCTGTTCATCGGTGCCGTCAGCAATGATACGGATGGTGGTGCCGCCAACGATGCCGAGGCTCAGAACACCCAGCAGGGACTTGGCGTTGACGCGGCGCTCTTCCTTTTCGACCCAAATGGAAGACTTATACTCGTTTGCCTTCTGGATGAAGAAGGTGGCCGGACGAGCGTGCAGACCTACCTGATTCTCAACGGTAACTTCTTTAACGTACATAATTATTCTCTCCTACTTATATGAAAAGATACGCCCAAGTTCTCTACCGCGGGCTCCTTTCAGGCGGTATTGCACAATCAGTGCCGCCTTGATTGTTTATATTTTATCCCATTTGTTCGACTTTGTACAGTGTAAATTTGCAATTTTGGCAGGATTCCGCATTTGGCACAAATCGCGCCGGGCCCGCTTGTGCAACTTTACCAGTTTATTTTCAACCGGATTGTAGATAGACTACAAAACCTGTACGAAAAACCGACAGAATACCGCAGGTTCAGCCTTGATCCTGGGGCTGATAACGCATAACAAGCTCTTTGCAGGGCTTGCAGAATGCTACATCCCCCCCCGGCTGGTACATGTTCCGCACGCCATCCGGCAGGTAGCCCATGCGCCGGTAAAGGCCGATGGCCGCCGTGTTTACATCCAGCACGGCCAGCCAGGGCCGGGCGTGCTCCGCAAGTTTTTTGCGCGCAAAATCCAGCAGCTTTGTGCCAATGCCGCTGCCGCGGGCGGACTGTGTGACAAACAGGTGGCTGATCTCCCCCGTTTTATGGCAGACACCCACCATGCCGTCCGGCGTATCCGAAGTGGTGTGCAGGTAGAATGCCCAGCCCGCCTTGCGCTCTTCTTCCAGGCGCTGGCGCATGGCTTCCGGCGTATATTCTGCAAGGCCTGCTTCGGTGCACACATCCCGGCAGACGGTGCGGCAGCCTTCGGCAAACAGTTTTGCGGCTGCATCCAGCTGGGCATCCGTCTTGATCAGCTGGGCACGCTCGGTACGCTTCCAGCGCGGGATCTGGGTGATCGGGTGGGTGGCGCACCACTGGTCATACAGGTCCGGGCGGCGCTGGCGGGTACGTTCCCGGCTCTGGCGGCCGCGCCAGGCATCAATTTTGTTGTGGTCGCCGGTCAGCAGCACCGGTGGGATGGCCTGGCCCTCCCACACTTCCGGGCGGGTGAACTGGGGGTATTCCAGCAGGCCGTCCCAGTAGCTTTCGTCCTGATAGCCCTTTTCCTCGGCCAGAACGCCGGGCTGCAGGCGCAGCACACTGTCTGCCACCACCAGGCTGGCCA
>ULVL01005149.1_pt1 | contig 14606 bp, 10 predicted proteins | sample 1959381 | NCBI WGS metagenome assembly ULVL01 (sample SAMEA4835785, study PRJEB28245) | human gut metagenome | biome: gut microbiome; material: fecal sample | place: Denmark | collected 2008
GGCCAGACCGGAAAAAACAATACAAGACATCCAAGTGGGCTGTAAAGTGTCAGGACTTTGATTGCTGCTAATGCTGAACCGTCTTTAGGGCGAGCTTTATTTACCTTCATGCGATAAGTGAGAACATTTACCAGTATCAAAAATATCCAAAGCATAGGCGACTGATTTGCCAGAAAATTCCATAACGTATTGCCGGCGCTTTTCCAGTAATTATCAGAAGTGCCTTGAGAAACAGGTTCATAGTCGCTTCCATAGAGCACTAATGTTACAGCCCGGACTCCCTCTGTCATTCCTCTGTCAAAGTCGTTTTTTCTAAACCACGGAACCATTTCATTCTGTTGAATGCGAAAGCATAAAGCGTCGGGAAGTACTCCTTCTAAACCGTATCCGGTTGCGAAAGTGACTTTACGTTGATCGAGTACTAAAAGAATCAGTAATCCGTTGTCGTCCGCTTTCTTTCCGATGCCCCAGTGCTCAAAAAGCTTGTGGGCAAACTCTGCCGGAATATCTTCTCCGATAGAAGAGAGCGCAACAACCGCCACTTCAATACTCAATGAATCTTCTAACTGTGACAACATATTATTTATCTCCCACACATAACTTTCATCCAATATCTGATTCGGATTGCTAACCCAATTGGAAGAGCTTTCATTACGCGGATTGGGGACATCTGTTACTTTATAAATTTCTACTGTTTGTTCGTGCTCTAAAGTCAATGCAAAAGCATGATTACCAAAGGCATAACAGAAAACAAGAAGTAATGTCCGGGCTATTCCCCTGAAGCTTTTTTGTGTTTTATCTTTCATTGTTTTGTTATTAACTGATTGTTCTTAGAGTAGAAAATAACTATCATAACTCTCATTCTTTTTGCTAATATAGTTATAATCTGATGAATAAGAATGATAGATGTCTCTGAAATTTTGTATCTATCATACTTTCTTCATGAAATATGGGTATCTATCATTCTTATTCCACTGTTTTTACTGTTTAATCTTTCATGGTATTAACCCGCACATAAATTTTATGACTGCCGCTTCCAATGGTGTCAAGTACTCCTTCCTTTACCCATCCGTTCAATTCATTCAGCGCTTTGTTCTTTAGTAGTCCCGTCAGTTGCGTATACTCTTTGCGTCGTATCATCGGTCGTTCATCCAGAAACTTCTCCAACCTGCGCCGACGTTCTTCCACCGGTACTTCGGCGGAATGTGCAAATCCCGACTTCGCTTTTTCTACAAATCCGCGAACCTTCTTTCGGAAAGAAGATGATGGACGAAAATTTACATTATCGAAATAAATGGACTGCGCATGTATTTCTTTGGCATCCATCACCGGACGTGCTTTTAACTTGGCTGAAAAATATCCAAGGTTCCCCAACTGAACGTGATGTCCGCTGACTAAATATTCGGATATTTTATTTTCAATAGCCAGCTGAACTCCTTCAATATCTGCCGGCGTAAAGCTGGAAGCTTGAGCGATCTCTTTTACAATTTGTTGAAAGTCGATGGTTCCGTTCGATACGATGCGGGGATACAACGGCTGTTCGTCTTCGTCTTCTTTCGAAGACGGCTTTTTGCGAAAATCATACTTTGCGTACATGTCTTTTCTATTATGGGTTAATGTGGCTAAAATGCCTTTTAAAAGGCATTTTAATGATTGTTTTGCAGCAAGATAACCTACAATTGAGCCTGGATAATCAACTGGAATCAGTGGCTTTTCTTGGGCACACATTTGTGGGCTCTACAGCCCACGAATGTAAACTATACAGCCCGCATAGGTGGGCTGTACGGCACACTTATGCGGGCTGAAGTCTTACTGCCTGCAAAGATATATCATCCTGCCTTTATTCGCAAATTTAGTAAGCATTATTTCTATAAAATAAAGTCGTGTGGCGTAGCAAATAAAAGCAGTGAAATTTGTTTGGACGAAGAGCATGTTGTATCTTTGTATGGCTGTAGTGCAGCTTTCCTTTTACTGGAAATAATAATAAAAAAAGATGAAAATAACATTAGTCAGAGACGATGGCAAGGTAAAAACCTTACGGACGTTGAAAATGGAGCTCCTTTTGGAGCAGATGAAAACGGAAGTCAAGGCGCAGCCCGTCTCAAAGATGAGGGAAGTCTTGCGGTATACTCTTCCGGGAAATTCGATTGAAGAGGTGCGTAAAGTTCCCAAAGTGATGCCTGCCGCAGCTTTTGTTCGTAAAGAAGGGGTAATGACCCTGAATGAATATAACGGCATAGTGATGATGGAAGTCAACAATCTTTCAGGGAGGGCGGAAGCCGACGAAATAAAGGAACTGGTCAAAGAGCTTCCGCAAACATACCTTGCTTTTACCGGATCTTCCGGCAAATCAGTAAAGATATGGGTACGGTTCACCTATTCGGACGACCGCTTGCCGACTTTACGCGAGCAAGCGGAACTTTTTCACGCGCATGCTTATCAGACGGCTGTGAAATATTATCAGCCACAACTGCCTTTTGATATCGAACTGAAAGAACCGTCGCTCGAACAATATTGCCGGCTGACGTATGATCCTGAACTTTATTTCAATCCGAAAGCAATGCCCATTTATATGAAGCAGCCCGTCAGTCTTCCGTCCGAAACGACTTTTATCAAACGAACGCGGGAAACCGATTCTCCTTTGCAGCGAATGGCGCCCGGATATGAAAATTATGAAGCATTGTCGGTGCTTTTCTCCGCTGCATTCAACAGGGCGCTCGAAGAACTGGACGGATATCGGGAGGGAGACGATCTGCAACCGCTACTAGTGTGTTTGGCGGAGCATTGTTTTCGGGCAGGTATCCCCGAAGAAGATACGGTGCGGTGGACAAAGGCGCACTACCGGCTCCCTTCGGACGAGTTACTGATTCGCGAAACTGTGAAAAGTGTCTACCGTTCCGCCAAGGGATTCGGCAAGAAGAGCAGTCTGACGGCCGAACAGCTTTTCGCCATGCAGATGGACGAATTTATGAAGCGCCGTTATGAATTTCGATACAATACGCTGACCACGGAAGTGGAATATCGCGAACGGAATAGTTTTAATTTCTATTTTCGTCCGGTAGACAAGCGGGTGCTGGCGAGTATCACGATGAATGCCATGTATGAAGGGGTGAAAATGTGGGATAGGGACGTAATCCGCTATTTGGATTCTGATCATGTGCCTGTTTATCAGCCTGTGGAGGATTTTTTGTATCATCTGCCTCACTGGGATGGTAAAGACCGGATTTTGGAACTGGCCAACCGTGTTCCCTGTGATAATCCACATTGGGCGCCGTTGTTCCGTCGGTGGTTTTTGAATATGGTTGCCCATTGGAGGGGAATGGATAAGAAACATGCCAACAGTACGTCACCTTTGCTGATTGGTCCGCAGGCATATCGGAAATCGACTTTTTGCAGAATGCTTCTTCCTCCTGCTTTACAGGCGTACTATACGGATAGCATTGATTTCAGTCGGAAACGGGACGCGGAGTTGTATCTGAATCGCTTTCTGCTTATCAATATGGATGAATTCGACCAGATTAGTCCTACCCAGCAGGCTTTTCTGAAACATATTCTGCAAAAGCCGGTGGTGAACACACGTCGTCCGAATGCTTCGGCAGTGGAAGAGCTTCGCCGGTATGCATCGTTCATTGCCACGAGCAATCATCGGGATTTGTTGACGGATACTTCCGGTAGCCGTCGTTTCATCGGTATTTACATGACGGGAGCTATAGATGTGTCGCGTCCTATTGATTATGAACAGCTTTATGCACAGGCGTTGGAGTTGCTTTATCACAACGAACGTTATTGGTTTGACTCCGAAGAAGAGGCTATCATGACGGAAAATAATCGTGAGTTTGAACAATCTCCTGCCATCGAACAGCTATTTATGGTTTATTATCGTAGGGCGGAAGAAGAGGAAGAAGGAGAATGGCTACTGGCTATTGACATTCTGCGCCGGATTCAGAAAGCAAGTAAAATGACGTTTTCCGCCAGGCAGGCATCTTATTTCGGGCGTATCTTGCAGCGGCTCGGAGTGAAATCTAAACGGAAAACGTATGGTACGTATTATCATGTTGTACCTTTGGAGGTAGAATAGAATTTGTTATTTATTAATTATTTACATCATATATATAATGCTATGACTAAAAAAGATGCTATAAAAGTATTTGAAGATAAAAAGATCCGTGCTGTTTGGGATGACCAAAAGGAGGAATGGTATTTTTCCATTGTGGATGTGATTGAAGTATTAACAGACAGTGAGCGTCCTCGTAAGTATTGGGGGGATTTAAAAAAGAAGTTGAAAACAGAAGGAAGTCAGTTGTCCGAAGAAATCGGACAACTGAAATTACCCTCTTCTGACGGCAAACTGTATAAGACAGATGTAGCTACAACCCAACAACTTTTCCGTCTAATTCAGTCTATTCCCTCGCCCAAAGCGGAACCCTTTAAGATGTGGATGGCTCAAGTCGCCAAAGAGCGTCTGGATGAAATGCAGGACCCCGAACTGACTATAAATCGGGCGATGATGGAATATAAATCTTTAGGTTACTCGGATAATTGGATTAATCAACGATTGAAATCAATTGAAGTACGAAAGGAACTAACTGACGAATGGAAAAGAAATGGGATGCAAGAGGGCGTTCAGTTTGCTGCATTAACGGATATAATTTATCAGACATGGGCTGAAAAGTCGGCAAAAGAGTATAAGCAGTTTAAAGGATTGAAGAAAGAAAATCTCCGTGACAATATGACGAACACTGAACTGATCCTTAATATGCTTGCTGAAACGGCTACTACGGATTTGTCCAAAGAGAGAAACCCATCCGGTTTTGCTGAAAATGCCGAAGTGGCAAAAGATGGAGGAAATGTGGCAAGAGTTGCTCGCAAGCAATTGGAAAGTCAGCTAAAACGCCCTGTTATATCTCCACTTAATGCAAAAAGTGCATTGCAAGTTGGTGATGAACGGGAAAAAAATGAAACTTCAGGAGAGAGCGTGGAATGATCAAGTATGATAGATACCCCGTTTTTGATGGTCTAAGTATGATAGATACCGGAAATAATAGTTATCTATCATACTTATTCTTTTAATTATAAGTGGTTTATGAAAATGAATGAGAGTATGATACTAGTTTTTTTACTCATAGAGAAGATATTTTTTTCTGATCTCCTTGTAATCCTGTAATTCCTTTTGCCAACTATTCCGGATAGCCTCTTCCGATTCTCCTTTGAGGATAGCTTTGCGTACGCTGTTAGTTCCCATCAGCAAATCAAACCATCGGGCACGGGAGAAGAAAGCTGCGTTTTCGCCGGATAAGCGATAAAAGTCCAAGAAGTAGCGGAGTGTAAATCCGTTCACATCGGTTACATTCCGGAGATCTTCCCCATAACAGGTGATACCTTTGTGCATCGGATTTTTGTCAAAACCGGGTAAGGAGCGGGGAGTAAAAGTGAAACTTCCGTATTTCTTATTAGGTGCGCCCAATACTTGGAAAGGAAAAGTTGTCCCCCGTCCCACGCTGACGCGGGTGGCTTCAAAAGGACAGAGCGAGGCGTACAATCGGATAGACTGATCGTTCGGGAGGTTGGGCGACGGCTTGATGGGAAGTGAATAAGGTGATCCATGTTTCCATCCGGTCATTGGAATTACCTTTAATGAACAAGGATTTTTCTTGTTGGCAATCCATCCTTCCCCGTTTATCATCTGTGCCAGTTCGCCGATGGTACATCCGTGGAGTACCGGAAGAGGTAACATGCCGACAAAACTCCGGTAGGCAGGTTTGAGTATCGGACCATCCACATAATCGCACGGATTGGGGCGATCCAGTACAACCATTTCTTTCTTGTTCTCTGCGCAAGCTTCCATCACATAATACATCGTGCTTATATAGGTATAAAAGCGTGCCCCTACATCCTGAATGTCGAATACAATCACATCGACATCTTTTAGTTGGGCAGCAGACGGCTTTTTGTTGTCACCATAAAGCGATACGATAGGAATGCCGGTGCGGGAATCTTTTCCGTCTTTCACCGTTTCACCCGCATCTGCGTTACCACGGAAACCATGTTCGGGAGCAAATACCTTGACCACCCGGACGTCTCTCTTTAATAAGGTATCGAGAAGATGAACCTGCTTTCTTCCTACAACAGAAGTGTGATTGACCACCATTCCGATGCGTTTTCCTTTCAGCAACGGCAGATATTGATCCATCTGTTCTGCTCCCGTGACAATTTGACTGTTTACACGCATTGGCAACAACATAATGAACAAAAATATAAGAATGAAGGAAACTCTAGTTTGCATATCGGTAATTTTTTTGTAATATTGCACAAAAATATTAATTTCTCATCAAGAGAGCAAAAAATAACGCACATGAATCCATACGAAATCATTGATAAGTATTATCCGGAGAATACCCAGCAGAGACAAATATTAGTAATACATAGTTTGGCCGTGTCCGGAAAAGCAATGAAAATGCTGGATGCTCATCCCGAATTGCGTTTAAACCGGAGTTTTGTAAAAGAAGCCGCTCTGTTGCATGATATTGGTATTTTTCAGACCGACGCTCCAACTATTCAGTGCTTTGGCACTCATCCTTATATCGCTCACGGATATTTGGGAGCCGAAATCTTGCGGGCGGAAGGTTTTCCCCAACACGCATTGGTGTGCGAACGCCATACGGGAGCCGGACTTTCGTTGGAAGATATCATTGCCCAGCAACTTCCTGTTCCTCATCGCGAGATGCTGCCCATCACCCTGGAAGAACAATTGATTTGCTTTGCGGATAAATTCTTTTCTAAAACCCATCTGGATGAAGAGAAAACAGTGGAGAAAGCACGGCAAAGTATTGCAAAATATGGTGAAGAAGGTCTAAGCCGCTTTGATAGATGGTGTTCTCTCTTTTTATAGCACTAAAAAATAATTAAATAACGAAGATTCTAACTCATATTTGGTGAAGATTGTGTACTTTTGCCACTTCAAGCGTAAACTATTAGTTAATGGCGCCATTGAAAGCAAAAATACTTATATCATTCATACTGCTGATTGTCTTACTGATGCTTCCCGATGAGGCTACGTCTCAACGTCGAAGAAGAGGAATGATTGCCTCCAATACCGCGAAAACGGATTCCCTTCAGGGAAATGATTCGTTGAAAGCAGATACGGTAACGGTACGCATTGATTCTATCGCACCGGTAAAGAAGAAACAACCACTCGATGCACCGGTTGTTTATGAATCTAACGACTCCACTGTCTTTACTTTGGGAGGAGCCGCTACACTTTATGGTAGCGGAAAAGTGAATTATCAGAACATCGAACTGGCTGCGGAAGTTATTTCGATGAATCTGGATAGTACTACTGTGCATGCTTATGGTATCAAGGATACTACCGGAGTGGAAAAAGGTAAACCGGTATTTAAAGAAGGTGATACCTCGTATGATACGGAAACAATCCGATATAACTTCAAAACCAAGAAAGCGGGAATTACTGATATCGTCACCCAGCAGGGAGAAGGATATGTGACCGGAAGCAAGGCGAAGAAAGGGGCCAATGATGAAATTTTCATGGAGCATGGGCGTTATACAACCTGCGATCATCACGATCATCCCCACTTCTATATGCAGCTGACGAGAGCTAAGGTGCGCCCTAAAAAGAATGTGGTGACAGGACCTGCCTATCTGGTTGTGGAAGATGTGCCTCTGCCGTTGGCTGTGCCGTTCTTCTTCTTCCCATTCTCCAGCAGTTACTCTTCCGGTTTCATTATGCCGACTTATATGGACGACTCCAGCCGTGGTTTCGGTTTGGCAGAAGGAGGATATTACTTTGCCATGAGTGATATCATGGACTTGAAAATAACGGGAGATATCTTCACGAAAGGTTCATGGAGATTGTCCGGATTGACAAACTATAATAAACGCTATAAATATTCCGGTACACTGCAAGCGGATTATCAGGTCACCAAGACAGGAGATAAAGGGATGCCGGACTATACAGTTGCTAAGGACTTTAAGGTGGTATGGAACCATCGGCAGGATGCCAAGGCTAGTCCGAACAGTACATTCTCCGCCAGTGTTAACTTCGCAACTAGTAGTTACGAACGTTCCAATATCAACAACCTTTATAATTCGCAGTTGTTGACTCAAAATACCAAAACATCAAGTATCAGTTATTCTCGTAGTTTCCCTGATATCGGTCTGACCTTATCCGGAACTACCAATATCGCACAGACAATGCGTGACTCTTCTATTGCGGTCACTTTGCCTGACTTGAATATTACATTAAGCCGTCTGTTCCCCTTCAAACGCAAGAAGGCAGCGGGAGCTGAACGCTGGTACGAAAAGATTTCCATTAGTTATACGGGACGTTTGACAAACAGTATTCGTACCAAAGACGACCGTCTGTTTAAAGCCGGACTAAGTGAATGGGAGAATGCAATGAATCACAATATTCCTATCAGTGCTACTTTTACACTGTTCAAATATTTGCAGGTTTCTCCTTCGGTCAATTATACAGAGCGTTGGTATACTCGTAAGGTTAATCAGCAATATAATGAGGTAGACCATAAATTGGAAGCATTGCCGGGTGATACATTGAATGGTTTCTACCGGGTTTCCAATTATTCGGCAAGTTTGAGTTTGAGTACGAAACTGTATGGTATGTACAAACCTCTTTTTGCTAAGAAGAAAGAGATACAGATTCGTCATGTATTCACGCCGCAGGTAAGTCTTAGCGGTGCTCCGGGATTCAGCAAGTACTGGGAAGAATATACAGATTATAATGGCAATACGCAATATTATTCTCCTTTCACGGGGCAACCTTATGGAGTACCTTCGCGCGAAGGGTCGGGAACAGTCAGCTTCTCTATTTCAAATAACCTGGAGATGAAGTATTACGACGCCAAAAAAGATACGCTTAAAAAAGTCAGTCTGATTGATGAATTGGGAGCGAGCATGTCCTATAATATGGCTGCCAAAGAGAGACCGTGGAGTGATTTAAGCATGAACCTCCGTTTGAAACTGACGAAGAATTATACTTTCAATATGAATGCATCGTTTGCTACGTATGCTTATACATTCGATAAAAGCGGTAATGTAGTGACTAGTAATCGTACAGAATGGTCGTATGGTCGTTTTGGGCGTTTCCAAGGATATGGCTCTTCTTTCAACTATACCTTTAATAATGACACATGGAAGAAATGGTTCGGTCCGAAAGAGGAGGATGAAAAAGGAAAAGATAAGAAGTCGGAGGATAGTGATGATGAAGAATCCGACGGAACGGAAGGAGATGGTACTACACCTAAGAAAGTAGAGAAAGCACAGGCAGACCCGGATGGTTATCAGGTGTTTAAGATGCCTTGGTCGTTGAGCCTTAGCTATTCGTTTAATATCCGTGAAGATAGGTCTAAGCCTATTAACCGTTATTCCATGCGATATCCTTATACGTATACGCATAACATCAATGCAAACGGAAATATAAAGATTTCTAATAACTGGTCGCTCTCGTTCAACTCGGGCTATGATTTTCAGGCAAAAGAGATTACGCAAACTTCTTGTACAATCTCCCGTGACTTGCACTGTTTCAACCTGTCCGCCAGTCTTTCTCCTTTCGGACGCTGGAAATATTACAATGTTACCATCCGTGCGAATGCAAGCATCCTGCAAGACTTGAAGTATGAGCAGAGAAGCCAAACACAAAGTAACATTCAGTGGTACTAGGATAAGTTGAGAGTTGAGAGTTGAGAGTGGAAATTCGGACGTGTAATTGTTTTGCTACAATATAGAAAAAGAAAAATGGCTGCGCTATCATTCGACGAATAGTGCAGCCATTTTTTTACTTTTTATTCTTAACTCTCAACTCTCCATTCTCCAACTTCTCCAACTACCATGCGATTTCTGTTTTTCCATGGGTTTTCAGGTAATCGTTTGTACGGCTGAAATGTTTGTTTCCGAAGAAGCCGTTGTAAGCTGAAAGAGGAGAGGGGTGGGCAGAGGTGAGCACCAGATGCTTGTTGCGGTCGATAAACGCTCCTTTCTTTTGAGCGTATGATCCCCATAAGATAAATACCAGGTTTTCTTTTTCTTCTGCCAGGGCACGGATTGCAGCATCGGTAAATGTTTCCCAGCCACGATTCTGATGTGAACCTGCTTGGTGGGCACGTACGGTCAGGGTTGCGTTGAGTAATAATACTCCTTGTTCTGCCCAGCGAGTCAGGTTTCCCGTGGTTGGGGCGTCTGAACCGATGTCGGCTTTGATTTCTTTGAATATGTTCACTAATGAAGGGGGAAAAGGCACTCCGTCGTTTACAGAGAAACAGAGACCATGTGCTTGTCCCGGTCCATGGTAAGGATCTTGTCCTATAATTACAACTTTCACTTTGTCGAAAGGACAAAGGTTGAAAGCATTGAAGATCAGTTTTCCCGGAGGGAAGATCTGATACTGGCTATATTCGCTTTTGACGAAATCGGTCAGTGTGCGAAAGTAGTCTTTGTCGAATTCGGGTTTTAAATGTGCTTTCCAGCTTTCTTCAATTTGTACGTTCATAGTTTGTTATATAAGGTGTATATCAAGTTCTTCACATTCTTTGCGCATATCTTCGGGCCAGATGCTGGCTTGTATCTCTCCAATGTGAGCTTTGCGAAGGTAGAACATACACAAGCGGGATTGTCCGATACCTCCTCCGATGGATAGTGGAAGGGTGTCATTCATCAATCGCTTGTGGAAATAAAGTTCCAGTCTTTTTTCTTCTTTTTCTTCTTTCAACTGACGTTGCAAGGCTTCTTTGTCAACACGGATTCCCATAGATGATAATTCGATGGAGCGTTGCAGTACATTGTCCCACAGAAGGAGGTCGCCGTTTAGTCCGGGCAAGTCGTTCAATCCTTTGGTTGTGTAGTCGTCATAGTCCGGTGCGCGTCCGTCGTGTTTCTTGCCGTCGCTAAGTTTACAGCCTATGCCTATGATAAACACAGCTCCGTATTTCTGACAGATGGCATGTTCGCGACATTTGGGTTCCAGATCCGGATAAAGTTGGCGCAATTCTTCTGAATGGATGAAATGTAGCTTTTGTGGCAGGCACGGCTTGATTTGCGGATACATTTCGTATACCATATATTCTGTACGGATCATAGCTGCATAAATACGGTTGACGATCTCTTTCAGGAAGTTTACGTTCCGGTCTTCATTGGTGATGACACGTTCCCAGTCCCACTGGTCTACGTAGAGAGAATGCAGGTTGCCCAGTTCTTCGTCTGAACGGATTGCGTTCATATCCGTATAAATACCATATCCGGGTTCGATATGATAGTCAGCTAAGGTCAACCTTTTCCATTTAGCCAATGAATGAACCACTTCGGCTTGTGCATCGCCCAGATCTTTAATAGGGAAAGAAACGGGTCGTTCTATTCCGTTCAAATCGTCATTGATACCCATTCCTTTCAATACGAAAAGGGGGGCAGTCACACGTCTAAGGCGTAGCTCGGATGACAAGTTTAATTGGAAGAACTCTTTTATTTGCTTGATTCCCAGCTCGGTCTGTTTGAGGTCGAGTAGCGGATTATAGTTCTTAGGTTTTATCAAGTAACTCATAGGTTTGTTAAATGTTAATTGTCGGCAAAGATAGGAATAAAATTGATATATGTAATGGATATTCTCTAAAAGATTGTCAATTTGATAAAGTAAATGCTCTAAAGCATTTCAAAATAACAATGTCTTAACATGGGGAAGTGCCTTAAGAACTATAAAAAAAGAAGAATCATTAGGAAGATGAGAAGATTTTTTATACTTTTGTCCTCGCATTTAGAAAGAATGGCTTCTTTATTTAAGCGGATGAAGCGTTTTTTTAGCCTGATAAATTTGTATAAGCACCTGTAGTTCAATGGATAGAATGGAGGTTTCCGGTACCTCAGATAAGGGTTCGATTCCCTTCGGGTGTACTTTAAAGCCGTACTTGCAGAGAGTACGGCTTTTTATTATTGTATTTTCAGCCCATGTATGGTATATGATGTTACAGCACAGAGCTTTTTATCTTCGAATATTTTTATAGCATCCTTTTTAGTCATGACCTTTTGTGTTTTGATTCTTTTCCTTGTTCAATCAAAATTGTCGATTATGCAAATGTACAACTTTACATGATATAAAAGCAGTAATAGATAAAATCTTGTGTTCCATATTATTATCTGTAGTTGCATAATTTAGTCTAAATAGAATAAAAAAGTTGTTTTAGATGATTGTTTTCTCATAGAAAATGCTAACTTTGTAACGATGAAGAAGTAAAAAAATGATGTTGATATAGTGTATTTATAGCTTTCCGGAAGTAGATATCTGACGATAAATTATATTAATCCCATAAATATAAATTAGAATGGAAGAAGCTAGAAAAAAGAAATGGGCTAGTGTGGCGCTGATTATCGGAGCTATTGGTTTTATCATTATTATGATTTACTTTACAGTTATTTCAAGTCTCAACATGTAAAACAGATCATTATGGCATTGAAAAATTGAAGCTTGGACATTTCGTTTGAATCTGTCCAAGCTTGTTTTTTGTGGTTCCGGATGAGATTGACCGGTAGTCTGGCAATGCCTCTTCTTTAGCTTCTTGAAACCTGAAGTCCCTTGTCAGAAAGCGTCATTTCTACAAAACGAGCGCGTGGGTTGGGAGCTTGTTCTGTCAATATCCGTCGGATTTGTCCGGCTGCTTGCGGATCTTTGGCTACCATATATAAATAACCGCCACCACCTGCGCCGGGGAGTTTGTATCCTAGGGTATAATCTTTGATTTTCTCGATAATGGCTGCTACTGCCGGCGGATTGGTTCCGCAATCTAATGCCTGGTTTTGTATCCAGGTTTTGCCGACCAATCGACCGAAACTATCGAAGTTGCTGCGCAGGATAGCTTCACTCATATCCATTGCATGGGCTTTCATCTCGGGCAGCAAACTTAGATGTGGACCGGAATTGAGGAACATGGAACTGACAATTTCCGCCAGAATACTTTTGGCAGTACGGGTAATTCCTGTATAATATAACAGATGACAGTCGCGGTAGTCGGGATGAATAAAGAGTTGGTCGGGCAACCAGCGCACTAATGGATGCTGTTCGAAACCTGCTTCGGATTGTAGCAATTTAATGCCGGAGAAGACACCGCCATATTGATCCTGCCAACCTCCTCCTGTGGTCAGTAGTTGTTCCAATACTAATGTGTAACTACATATATCATTCTTGTCCCAAGCCAGTCCGCAGAAATCATTGATTGCTCCGAGCACGGTGGATGCCAGGATAGAACTGGTGCCCAAACCCGAGCCAGCAGGAATAGCAGCCAACAGGGTAATTTCAATTCCCGAGCCGAAAGCTTCCAGCTGTTTGGCTAAAGAAGGGTAGGATTCTGTTGAGAATGCCGGCGCGAAACCTGCCAACGTAAGGGCGGCTTTGGGGATGGAAAATGGAGAACCCACCTTTTTGTAATCTTGCAGTTCCTCATAATTTCGTATCACTTCCATTGCACCCATGTCGATGGAACGAAGGGTAATATGATATTCCTTGCAAGGTTTAACGTATACTTGCAGCGGCGGTTGGCCGTTCAGTTCGATGGCAAGATTGACAACGCTTCCTCCTGAATAAAGAGAGTAGGGAGGAGTGTCCGTCCATCCTCCTGCCACATCAATGCGTACAGGGCTGCGGCTCCATACAATCTGATCGGAATAAACGTTGAGTGTGGGATGACTTTTACGTTCGTTCATCACTCCCAATAAACCGTCGCGGAGCAGTTGGAAGGCTGCCTGTTCTTCTTTTGCGCAATCTTTGTCTTCACGTAGTTTCATGATGCGTGCGCGAAGCATCCGGTTGTGTATCCGTAGCATGGGTGCGGCATCTTCTTGCAGGACATCGGGAGTATCCAGATTGAAACGTACAAATTCGTTTGCGGCATCCAGTAAGTCAAGTTGATAGAATACGCTTTTTTCATAATTAGCCGCCAGTCCTTTCCAGTTCTCTTTACGGAAAGCATTGCGCTGTTCATAAAGACGCTTGAGGTTGGCGCCTGCCGAGATTTCGTCGGCAGAAACTTTCTCTGCTTTGAGCCAACATTTTTTCCCTTCTTCCAGTTGGGGCTCCGATGTCATCCAGCGCACTAATATGCCTAAATCTTCAACAGAAGTTACTTTGGGGAAGATAGATGCTGATTGTAAATCATCGGTGCGTCCTTTTATATCCTCCCAGGTAATTCCTCTTTCTTCCATCCAGCGGGTGAAAGGGATATTAAGATAGGTAGTCGTTGATTTGTCTAACGCTCCTTTGAACACATCATCCAAGCCATACGGACGTGCAACAAAGTCATTGTCGCCGATAGGGATAATGTCGATGCAGACTCCATCCGGCAAGTTGATGTTCCATTGGTTTTCGGGAACTCCTGTTATTATTTGGCGGGACCCCAGTTTCCAGCCTTTTCCCACATGGCTATTCTCAATCCATAAGTTGGCATTGTCTGCAGAAAGGGAAACTTGTGTGATAGAGTTCTGGATAAAGATAGCCGGATTCGGTTTTACTTTCCGGTGCATGATCCTTCTTTGATCGCGTACCTTGTCTTGTATGGCTAAAGTAGAAGAAATCAGTTCATGGCTTGTGCCATAATGAT
>ULVL01047785.1_pt1 | contig 14599 bp, 15 predicted proteins | sample 1959381 | NCBI WGS metagenome assembly ULVL01 (sample SAMEA4835785, study PRJEB28245) | human gut metagenome | biome: gut microbiome; material: fecal sample | place: Denmark | collected 2008
TTTAATTTATTTTTGTTGTTTAATATTTTAAATTTATTTTTTAAAAATTTAATTGTCAATAACTGAACAAATCGGGCAAATCATTTTCGAAAAGAATTACGGAATTTTCAAGTTTGAGTTCGGTTATTTTTTCTTTTGCTTTTTCAAGGTTTTCAACACAAAAGACTTTTTCCATGTCAAAATTGTTTTGCTCCAAACCCTGGCTTATGCTTTGTTTGTTTACATCGTTGACAATGATAACATAATCGCAAACAGATGCGATTTGTTTGCCAAAGTTGAAATTTGTTTCGGTTTCATACTTGCCCATTTCGACTATGCCTGGGGTGATTATAACTTTTGAATAGCCGTCAAAAAGTTTGACCGTTTCAAGTGCTGCTTGGCACCCTTCTGCACTGGCATTGAAGCTGTCATCAATCACAACATTTTTGCCTGATGGGACAAGTTGCATACGATGTTCGGCTGGCGACAAAGATTTGATTGCACTTTTTATTTGATTTGGCAAAACGCCAAGTTTGAATGCAAGGCTTGCACACATACAAATATTTTGCAAATTGTATTCACCCAAAAGTTTTGTTTGACATTGCAGACTTTTGCCGTCCAAAATCAAATTGAATTGGATGCCTTTGCTTGTTGCAACAACGTCAGTTGCAAAACAGAAACTTTGATTGGTACCTGCAAGAATTTTGTTTTGATTTGAAGATTGTTCAAAAAGAGTTTTGCACTTTTGATTTTGACCGTTGTATACAACATAACCACCTTTTGCATCAACCCAATCTGCAAGTTCTTTTTTTGTTTGTACAATGTTTTCTTCAGATTTGAAACTTTCCAAATGTTGGCTTCCTATGCCAGTAAGCAAGGCATGGTCTGGATCAACCAGTTTGCAAAGTTCGTTTATTTCACCTTTCTTTTTTGCACCCATTTCGGCAACAAAAACTTGGATTGTTTCGTCCAAATCTTGCAAAATTGTTCTTGTAAGTCCAAGTGGTGTGTTGTAACTGTGTGGACTGCAAAGCGTTTTGTATTTTTTTGAAAGCATTGTTGTAAGAATAAATTTGTTTGTTGTCTTTGCATAACTTCCTGTTATGCCAATCCTTACAAGGTCTTTTGATTTTTTCAATTTGCGTTTTGCTTTTGAAATGTAATAGATATTTATCAACTTTTCAACTGGATAAAGAATCCAAAATACAAGTACGACAACGAATGGCACAAGCACAGGCGTCAAAGTTATTATTCCAAAACGTAAAAGTTTAAAATATTCGGTTGAAAGCGCAATAAGCGAAAACGTGGTGAGCGTGTACACGATAAACAACGCCGTAAGGGTCCTTGTTATCCTTTTTGTTTTTACAAGTGGCGTTTTGTTTGGTTCTTTGACAAGATTGAGTATAAACGAACCGGAAAAATAAAAGTAAAAGATAAGTCCCAAGTATGAATAAATCGCTTGGCTGTGATAAACATCAAAAAGCGAGTTTGTAACCAGTGAACAAGCAACCGACAAAAGTGACAAGACAAACAGCCTTGACAGATATTTGTACTTTGTACCACGAAGCCAAGACATATATCCACTTACGTGATATCCAGATTGCTGAATTATTTGCAAAAATTTGCTTGAAGAAAAGCAAAGTACACCGCCGTTTAATACGGACAAAAAGATTGCTATATACAAATGAATATTTTGTGGATTGAAAAATTCCATATATCTTCCCTTAATCCTTCAAAAATTGATTTACTATATCAAAAAAACGTTCGTGTTGATTTAAAAAACAAAAATGTCCGCACCCCAAAAATATAACAAGATTGGAGTTTTTTATCAAACGTTTGAAGCGTTTTGCCATATAAAGTGGTGTTTCCTTGTCGTTTTGTCCAAAAATCAAAAGAGTTGGACAGGATATTTTTTTTGCCAATTTGTCTTGATGAAAATTTACAACTTTGACAAGCGTTTGGCGCATAAGTGGTGAAAGCAATTTGTAATCATCCGAACCAAAATTTTCAAGTGTTTGATTTTCGCTCTTGGCTTTACGCTTGTGTTGTTTGTATTTGAAAATTTTGTAATAATACGTCAAACTTCGCCGTGGTTTCAACCCTGCACTTCCGCAAAGCACCAATTTTTTGACAATACAATTATAACAAGTACAAAGATTTATTGCAACTCTACCGCCAAAAGAATGTGCCAAAATACAAAAATTGTTGATTTGAAGGGTTTTCAAAAGTTCAAAAACCATGTCAGAATAATCATTTACTGACCACGCACAAGACAATTCACCGCTTTTGCCAAATGGTGGAAAATCAATCAAAATGATTTTGTATTGATATTTCAGTTCTTCGGCAACGACCAAAAAGGCATCCATGCTTGATTGCCAACCATGCAAAAAAACCAATGGTTCGCCTTGACCCATTACTTTGTAAAAAACTTTTGTATTTTTGTATGTAAATTTCACTATATAAGTATATGAGCGCTCAAAATTTTTGTTTAAAAAAAGTGAACCTTGATTTGTCAGCAAAGACTTTTCAAAGTTCTATAACAATGGTTGTGGGAAAATCGCCAACTGACCAATATATTTTACACTGTCAGGAATTACAACAGTGGACAAACCTGTAGAACCGCGCCCAAAAGCATAACTGCCGATGCCTTCGACGCAATTTGGAATTATCAAAGTATCTCTTTGGTGAGAGTATGAAGTGTGTGAGTGAAACTTTTGCAAATTGAATAAAAAAACAAGTCGAAAACTCGACTTGCAATTTTGGGTTGTGACTGATTTTACTTTACACGTTCCATGTAACTTCCGCCATCACGGGTGTCAACACGGATTTTTTCGCCAACGTTTACAAAAAGTGGCACTTGGATAACAAGACCTGTTTCCAAAGTTGCAGGTTTGTTTCCTGCCTTTGAAGTGTCGCCTTGAAGACCTGGTTCGCAAGCAACAACTTCCAATTCAACAAAGTTTGGTGGCAAAACTGCGAATGCTTGACCTTTGTAGAATTGAATTTGAACGGTCATGTTTTCCATAATAAAGTTGAGTGCATCTTCAACTTGCGATTTGTTGAGTGGAATTTGGTCATAAGATTCCATATCCATAAAGTAGTACAAGCCACCTTCGTTGTAAAGATATTGCATATCTTTTCTTTCAATAACTGCGACTTGAAATTTGTCGGATGGGTTGAAAGTTCTTTCTTGAACTTGACCTGTTACAATGTTTTTTATTTTTGCCCTTACAAATGGAGAGCCTTTGCCTGGCTTAACGTGCAAAAAGTCAACAACCAAATAAATGTTGCCTTCCATTTCAAATGTAGTACCTTTTCTGAATTCACCTGCTGTTACCATAAAAATTTTCCTTTTAAAATTTGTTTTCGCTTTAGTTTAGCATACTTGAGATATTGTTGTAAAGTTTTTTGAAAAAAAACATAGACAAACGATATCTTTTCCTGTTTTTGAAAAATGGTGGCTAAATTTGGATGCTGTCATATATTTTTTTCATTGTCAAAGCATCTTCCATCATTTTTTGACTGGATTCGCAAATTATGCTCGGCGTAAAACCGTTACGTTTTATACATTTTGCAAGTGGCAAAAATTCAGGACCGTAAATTGTGTCAGAAAAATCCAAGTGGCGTATTTCACCTTTGGTGCCATATTCGATTTTTGAAAAGTGTATATGACAATTTTTTGTGCGAAACAAGCCAAGTTTTTGTTTGCAAAGGTCAAAAATGTTTTGATAATCATTTTCAAGCAAAAGTTTGCCTTGCATGATGCAGTTTATGTGTCCAAAATCAAAAGTTGGCATCAGGATGTCGTCCATTGTGCAGAGGTCGATAATTTCGGCATAAGTGCCGATTTGCTGAGTCTTGCCCATTGTTTCAAGGCAAATATACTTGCCAGTCATATCAAAATTGTCTTTTACAACGCAAAGGCAACGCTTGAGTGTTTCTTTTGTGCGCAAGATTGCTTCTTCGCGCGTTTGTTTGCCGACTGAACCTGTATGTACAACAATTTTTTCACCGCCCATCCACTGCAAATATTCAAGGCTTTTTGTGACATAGGCGATTGATTTTTGTACCATTTCGTCACTTGGGTTGGCAAAATTTATAAAGTACGGTGCGTGAACAGATACTGTTACTCCACATTCTTTTGCTTGATTGCCAAGTTCAAGTGCAGTTTGCTTGCCCATTGTAAAACCACGACCAAAACTGTATTCATAGCCATCAAGTCCAACACTTTGAAGCCAAATAGGGGCTTGGATACTTTTTTTGTAGCCCGCATCGTAAAAAATTTGGCTGTTGCCTGATGGTCCAATGGTAAGTTTTTCCATAAATCTCCCTTTTCCCTTATGTTAATATTTGTAATTTAAGTACCATTTATCTAATCAATTTTTTGCACGTCTTGCAAGCAAAGATTGTCAAGCGTGACGCTTTGCGAAATATCAAATTCGCCCACTTTTGTACGGACAATGGCGGACATTGTACCAAAAGTGCCAAGTGCGTATGCGACGTCACGGCAAAGGCTTCGAATATATGTGCCACTTGAACAAGAAACCTGGAACAAAAAAGTGTTTGTGTCAAGTTGATCAACAAGTTGGAAATCAAAAATGGTTATTCTTTTGGGTTTGAGTTCGATATCCTTGCCACTGCGTGCAAGTTGATAGGCATTTTTGCCGTTGATTTTCTTTGCACTGTAAACTGGTGGCATTTGGTCAAATTCACCGACAAATTTTGGGCAAAGATCCAAAAGTTGCTGTTTGGTGACAACAACGTCGTTTGTATCTGTTATTGTTCCGTCGCAATCCAAAGTATCAGTTTGAAAGCCAAATTGAAAGACCGTACGATATGTTTTTTGGTCTTTCAGATGTTTGTCAAACAATTTGGTTGCTTTGCCAAGTGCGACAAGCAAAACACCACTTCCCATTGGATCCAAAGTACCCATGTGTCCTGCCTTTTTTGCGTCAAGTGTGTGTTGTACTTGTTTGACCGCACGCATAGAATTCATGCCTGTTGGTTTGTTAAGAACGACTATTCCGTCAATTATTTGGCTCATTTTTCTTCCTTCAATTTTTTCAGATTTTCCAAAAGTTGTTTTTTGATAAACGCAAGGTTGCCAACCGCTGTGTAACCCGCCGCTTGTTTGTGGCCGCCGCCGCCAAACTGACGACACAAAGAAGCCAAGTCAAAGCCCTTTTTGGCACGCAAACTGACACGCCAAATGTTTTTGGTGCTTTGTTTGATAAGTGCAGAAATTTTGATTCCTTCTATGGAAAGAAGCAAGTTTGAAATATCGCTTGTTTCGATGCTTTCTTCAATTCCAAGTGCTTTTTTGTCTTTTTTGCTGAGAACTGCGCTTGCAATATTGTCGTCAATTTGAAGTGTTTTTATTATGCTTTCATATACTTTTACTTCGGCAAGAGTTTTTGACATAAGCACTTGTTTTACGCTGTCCCTGTCTGCGCCCAATTCAAGCAAATCGGCAACTTTTTTGAAAGTTTGTGGTGTCGTGTTGTCGTGCATAAGGCATCCCGTGTCACCCATTATGCCCATGTACATACAAGTTGCCATAACAGGAGTGATTGATGTATCAAATTTTTTGAACATATCAAACAAAATATCGCACGTTGCGGGTGCTTGTGGGTCGACGTATCCCAAGGAGTAATATTTTTCACCACCAAAGTGATGGTCAATCAGCACATTATCAAATTTTTTGAAAAAAGTGCTGTATTGTTCAAGTCTGTCCAATGTTGATGCGTCAAGTGATATCGCCAAGTCAAAATCTTGCTCTGTTGGCTCTGTAAAGATGTTTTCAAGTTGCAGAAAGTTGAACTTGCTCTTGATTTCTTCACACAAAAAAATGCAGACGGTTTTGCCCTGTGATTTCAAACAGTGGTACATTGCACCCACTGAACCATAGGCATCCAAATCTGCATTGCAATGAGTGAAAAGTGCTATTGAATTGGCTTGTTTTACTTTTTCAATAATCTTTTCCATTTTTTATCCTTTTGGTTTATTCGTTTGGAATATCCAAGTTCTTCAAGATTTCGTTTATGCGGTCGCTGTGAATTGCACCGTCGTCCAACACAAAGCGCAACCTTGGTGCAGTTGGCATTTTTACCATCTGGCACAGATTTTTGCGAACAAAAGATGCCGAGCCTTTCAAAATGTCGAAAGTTTGATTTCTTGTTTTGGGGTCTGAATCCAAAATACTTATATTTACAGTACAGTACGCAAAGTCAGGTGTTGTGTTTACGCTGGTTACTGTAATAAGTTTTGAAAGTCTTGGATCGCTGAGTTTTTCACTTATGATTGTCATGAGTGCTTTTTGAATTTCGGCATTTGCACGTTCGGTTCTTGTTGACATTTTCGTTCTCCCTTTTAATTAACGTTTGATTTCAACGTTTTGATAAATTTCCAAAACGTCGCCTTCTTTGATTTGGTTGAAGTCTTTGAGTTTTATACCACATTCATAGCCTGCGTTTACTTCTGCCTTGTCGTCTTTTTGAATTTTGAGTGCTTCGACAGTTGTGTCAGCAAGTTCTTCACCGCCACGTAAAACTCTTACACCGTAATGTCTGCCAACTTTTCCGTCAAGCACGTAACTTCCTGCAACGATACCAACGGATGAAAGTTTGAACACGACACGCACTTCGGCGTGACCGCAAACAACTTTTTCGTACTTGATTGTAAGCATGCCATTGATTGCACGAGTAATATCATCGACGATGTTGTAAATAACTTTGTAATCTTTGAGTTCAACGTGCAAATTGTCAGCCATAGACTGAATTTTGCCAGCGATTTTCAGGTTGAAATTGATAACAACTGAGCCAGTTGCTTGTGCCAAAACCAAATCGGATTCGGTCACTGCACCTGCACCGCTGTGTACGCACACAACCTTGACTTCTTCGTTTTTGATTGCAGTAAGCGTTTGCTTCAACGCTTCGACAGAACCTTGGGTATCTGCCTTTATTATTATATTCAAGTTTTTCAATTTTCCTTCGTTTACTTTGTTCATAAAGTCGTCAAGTGAAACGCCGGAAGTTGATTGAGCACGTTCTTCTTTGATTTTAAGTTTACGTTCTTCGATAACTTGTTTTGAAAGTTTTTCGTTTACAACATATACTTGGTCGCCAGATTGTGGAACTTCGTCAAATCCAAGCACGCTTACTGGCATAGATGGAGTTGCTTGTTTGATTTGTTTGCCGTTTTCGTCAAACATTGCCCTTATTTTTCCAAATGTTACACCGCTTATCATGTTGTCACCGACTTTGAGTGTTCCATTTTGAACAATAAGATTTGCAACAGGACCTTTTGCCTTGTCAAGTTCGGCTTCCAAAACCACTGCAACGGCAAGGCGGTCTGGATTGGCTTTAAGTTCTTGCATTTCGGCAACAAGTTGAATCATATTCAAAAGGTTGTCAATTCCAGTTCCATTTTTTGCGGATACTGGAACAATGATTGTGTCACCGCCCCATTCTTCGGGCAAAAGTCCGTTTTCGGAAAGTTGTTGTTTGACACGTTCGGGATTTGCTTCTGGTTTGTCCATTTTGTTCATTGCAACAATGATTGGAACTTGGGCTGCTTTTATGTGATTTATTGCCTCAATAGTTTGTGGCATTATGCCGTCGTCAGCAGCAACGACCAAAATTGCGATATCGGTGATTTTTGCACCCCTTGCACGCATTGCTGTAAATGCTGCGTGACCTGGTGTGTCGATGAAAGTGATTTTGTCACCATTGTTTGTGATTGAATAAGCACCGATTTTTTGAGTTATTCCGCCCGCTTCACCGCTTGCAACATTTGTTCTGCGGATTGCATCCAAAAGTGATGTTTTGCCGTGGTCAACGTGTCCCATAACGGCAACAACTGGTGGACGTGGTTTAAGATCTTCGTCATTTTCTTCATCTGCTGTGGCAATAAGTTCTTCTTCGGCGGTTTTTTCGATTTTTTGTTCCAATTTGATGCCAAGTTCACTGCAAATAAGTTCGGCTGTGCCAAAGTCAATCGAACTGTTTATAGTTGCCATAACACCCAAAATCATGAGTTTTTTGATAATTTCGGCAACCGGTTTTCCAATTTTTTCGGAAAGGGCTTTGACAGTGATTGTTTCGGTTGTGATTACAGCACTGTCAACAGCTTTTGCAACAAAAACTTCTTGTTTCTTTTTGGTTTTGATAAGTTTTCTGGAACCCATGGTTGTTTCGTCAAAACCGTCGACATCTTCAATGATGATGTTACGTCTTGAAAGTGCCTTTTTGTTTGGTTTGTTTTTTTCTTCCAAATTGCGTTGCGATTTGTTTTTGTTTCCGTACTGACGTTCCGGTTGAGCCAATACACTGCTGCTTTCAAGTGGAGCAAAAACCCTTACATTGTTTGCTTTGCTTGGAGCAAAAGAATTTCCTTTTTGGAATTTGTAGTCTTTGTTTTCAAATGGTTTTGAAAATTGTCTTTGACCATTGTTGTTTTGCCTGTTTTGATTGAATTTGTTGTCAAAAGGTCTGTTTTCACGTGGGCGATTGTTGTTATAATTGTTGTTATACTTGTTTTGATTGTCATATCTGTTTTGGTTGTTAAAGGTTCTTTTGTTGTCAAAAGATACTTTTCCGCCATAGCTATTTTGGGAAAAGTTGTTTTGATTTTTGCTGGAGTCTTTGTTAAAAGTTTTTTGTTGTGTTTGCTTGTTGCTTTGTTCTTCCACAATTGCTGTTTGCGAATGAGCATCGTCAAGTGCTGGCTTTTGGTGTTGCAATTGATCCTTTTCTTGATCTTGTTTAAATTTTGCAAATTCTTCATTTTTTTTGCGTATTGCTTCACATTTGAAGTTGGCAACAGACTTTGCAAAATCTTCACCTTGCAATTTGTATTGTCTTATTTCCCTTAACAAATTTTGTATTGCACCACTTGTTTGAATTTGGTGAATACTTTTTAATTGATGTAATCCTTGTTCTTTATTGTTTGTAGTCAAATTTTTACTCCTTTAACAACTGTTCTATTTTATCTGAAAGACCTTTGTTTTTTATTGCGACAAGTTTGCAACCCGAAATATTTGTAATGGATGCAAGATTGTCAAGTTCGTACAAATTTGCATTTGTATCGACTTGCAGCTTTGTTGCGATTTTCTTTGTATTTTTCCCTGCTTGGCTGTCAAGTAAAACAAGGTAAACTTTGTGGGTGTAACCCTTCAAATTGTCGCCGCCCAAAACAAGATATCCTGCTTTGCGACAAATTGAAATCAAACCTGCAATTTTTTGTTCATTCATGTTTTTGTACCCCGTCAAGCACTTGCTTGTAAACTTGGTCTGAAATTTGTTTTTTGAAAATCTTGTTTAAAACCTTTTTTGACACCAAATTTTTTTTGCATTGTTCGCTTTTGCAAATATACATTCCACGACCGACGTTTGAACCAACACACAAATTGTCATTTGCGTCTTTTGATATCCTTACAAGCAAATCTTTGTCAAATTTGTTTCTGCAAACAATACAAGTTCTTTGGGGTTTCATAATATTTCCTTTTATTCGATATCATCCAAACTTGAAAATTCATCAAAACTGATTGGTTCAAGTTCTTCTTGATTGTTGTCATCTTCGGAAAGTTCCGAAAGTTCAAAATCAACATCTTTTACTTTTCCTGCGGAGCCTTCTACACTGCTTTCTGCCTTGACGTCGATTTTCCAGCCTGTAAGTTTTGCAGCAAGTCTTACGTTTTGTCCGTTTTTGCCGATTGCAAGTGAAAGTTTGTCATCTGGAACAATAACTTGTGAAACTTTCAAACTGTCGTTTGTTTCAACGCTTATAACCTTTGCTGGACTCAATGCCCTTGCAATATATTCAAGTGGGTCGTCACTGTAAAGAACCAAGTCGATTTTTTCGTTGTTCATTTCGCTTGAAATGGTGTTGATTCTTATGCCACGGTTACCAACACAAGCGCCGATTGGGTCAAGACCAGGTTTTTGTGCTTGCAAAGCGATTTTTGTACGGCTTCCCGGTTCACGAGAGATGTTTTTTATAACAACTTCGCCTGTTTGAATTTCGGGTATTTCAAGTTCAAACAATTTGCGAACAAATCCCAAGTTCGACCTTGTAACTTGAATTTGTGGACCTTTGAACGAATCCTGAATTTTGCGAACATAAACTTTTATACGATCGCCAACATTGAGTTTTTCACCTGGAATTTGATCGTTTTCAAAAAGTACACCTTCGGTGTGTGAGCCTGCGATAGCAACAAAAGCGGTGCCATTGTCAATGCGTTTTACAACTGTTGTCAAAAGTTCGTCTTCTTTTTCAGAAAGTTCGCTTACAGCCGCTTGTCTTTCCATTTCTTTCAATCTTTGCATAACAACTTGTTTTGCAGTTTGGGCAGCAATTCTGCCAAAATCTTTGGTTGATTCTTCTTGGGCGACACTGTCACCGATTTGATATGATTTTTTGATGTTTCTTGCGTCTTCAAGAGAAATTTCTTTGTCTGGGTCAGCGACTTGGTCAACAACCGTTTTGTAACTGTAAATTTTGATTGTGCATTTTTCGCTGTTGAGTTTTACCATTGCTGACTTTGCTTCTCCATATATTTTTTTGTATGCAGAAGTAAGAGCCGATTCCAATGTTTCGATAAATTGTTCTTTGTTTATTCCTTTTTGTGCTTCAAGTTCGTCAAGAGCCTGAAAAAAGTCCTTGTTTACCATAATATTTTCCTTTTAAAATTTTATTACTGGCGAAATAAGCGCCACATCTTCACGTGCAAAAGTTTGTTTTTGTTTTTCCAAAGACAACACAACTTTTGTGTCATCAAACTCCATCAAATTTCCGACAAAAGATTTTTTGCCGTCAAGTTTTTTGTAAAGTTTGACTTCGACTTCCTTGCCTTTGTTTCTTAAAAAGTCCCTTTGCGTTTTGATTGGTCTGTCAAGCCCAGCACTTTCTACGTTCAAAATATAAGGTGCATCATCTGTTGGGTTGATTTCGTCCAAAAGTGTGTCAAGCATACGATGAACTTTTTCGCAATCTTCAATCAGTACCCCACCGTCTTTGTCGATTACAAAGGTCAAATTTTGTCCGTCAACTTTTTTTGAATAGTCAACTTCTAAAACATAATAACCAAGTTGTTCGATTTGGGGTACAACTTTTTCTGTGCAAATAGATTCTACCTTACTCGCCATAAAATGTTTACTCCTTTTTGTGCATTATACCAAGAAAGTGGGCTTGAAAACAGCCCACTTTCTTAATCTAGCATATACATAATAACATATACAATTTTAAAAATCAATCATTTTTTGGTATTTTGTTTGGTTTCTTTTTGAATGCTTTTGCCAAATTTACGCGGTTTTCCTTTCCCCACAAAAGTCTTGCAATGTTTTTTCGATGCATAAACCAAGTAAGGAAAAACAAAACAAACAAAATGCAAGTCATAGGAAAATTGGCACGATACTTTGTTGCTTCCAAAACGGTAAGCACTGTTATGAATATGAATGAAGCAACTGCGCCATAGTCAAAGATGCAAAGATAAATAAACGATATTGCAAAAGCCACAAGTGACCACATTGGGTTTGCAACTGCAAACATTCCAAGTATGCACGCAACGCCTTTTCCGCCTTTGAAACGATAAAACACGGGAAAATTGTGACCCAAAACGCAACTTAATCCACCAATGTACAAACCGATTACGCTTGTCATGGTGTTCAGATCGCCACCAAACACAAAAAAGCCGTACAAGGATGCCAGTGCACTTTTGACCGCGTCCAAAACCAATGTCAAAAGTCCAAATTTAAAGCCAAAGGTACGAAGCATATTCATTGTTCCTGGATTGCCACTGCCTTGTTTTGTGATATCTGTTTTCAAAAACTTGGATAAAATTCTGGCGAAGTTGATATTCCCCAAAATGTAACCTACAAAAACCACACAAACATACTTTAATATTTCGATTATCATTTTCCCCTGTAATTTATTCTTCTTCTTTGCTTTTTACAACAAATCTTATTGGCGTTCCCGAAAAGTCAACCGACTTGCGGAAATAATTTTCCAAGTATCTTTCGTAAGAAAAATGCATAAAACTTGCATTGTTTACAAACAGAACAAAAGTTGGTGGATTTGTGTCTGCCTGAGTAATATATTGAATTTTGAGTCGTTTGCCGTTGCGATAAGGTGGTTCATTGGCAAGCACTGCACTGGAAAGCAATTCGTTCAAAAGTCCGGTTGTAATACGCTTGCAACTGTTTTGATAACTGTCATAAGCGGATTGCATAATTTCGCCAAATCTTTGACCAGTAAGTGCCGACACAAAGATACATTTGTAATAATCCATAAATGACAACTTTTCGTCAAGCATTTTTTTGAATTTGTTTTGAGTATTTTGATTTTTTTCAACCAAATCCCATTTGTTGAGCACAATTACACTTGGTTTGCCCGCTTCATGAACGTAACCTGCTATTCTTACGTCTTGTTCGGATATTTCTTCGGATGCATCAAACACAATCAAAACTATATCTGCCCTTTCGATTGCATCAAATGTACGCAAAACCGAATATCCTTCGATGCTTTCTTTATCATAACTGCGTTGACGTCTGAGTCCCGCTGTGTCAATGAGTGTGAAATCTTTTTTGTTCCAACGAAAAGGTGTGTCGATTGCATCACGGGTTGTACCTGCAACATCGCTTACAACCACCCTTCGTTCACCAAGCATTTTGTTTATTATGGAACTTTTGCCTGCATTTGGTCTTCCAACGACTGCAACAGAAATTGTTTGTTTTTCTTCTTGTGTTGTTTCTTCATCAAAATATGAAACAATTTGGTCCAAAACTTCGCCAAGACCTTTGCTTTGAAGACAAGAAATTACAAATGGGTCACCAAGTCCCAATGCATAAAATTCGTAAGAGTTTTCAACTTCAAAATTGTCAAGTTTGTTTACAACCAAAACAACTGGTTTTTTGCTTCTGCGAAGAAATGTTGCAACTTCTTGGTCATTTTGTGTAAGTCCTTCACGACCATCAACCATAAAAACAACGACCTTTGCCATGTCAACTGCAATTTTTGCTTGCAACATAATGTCTTTTTGAAAAACGTCTTGACTTTGATAATCAAGTCCGCCAGTATCAACAAGTCTGAAATTGTGTCCGCACCATTCGGCATTTGCATAAATTCGGTCACGTGTTACACCAGCAACGTCGTCAACGATGCTTATACGTTTCCCGCATATTTTGTTGAAAAACGTGCTTTTGCCTACGTTCGGTCTGCCAATTATGGCTACCAATGGATTTTCCATAATTTTTTCCTTTTGTTAAAGTTGTTTTGAATAATCTTTTAAGAAATGATACGCCCACAAATAAATTTTGTCAACAGATTTTAAACTGACACGTTCGTTTGGGCTGTGCATATCCCAGATGTCAAAGCCCAAAACTGCGATATTGAGTTTTGGATTTTTTTGAACAAACACACCGCCTTCAAGGCCAGCATGAACGCGTTTTAATTGTGGAATGTCATCAAACAAATTTTGATATGACTTTTGCAAGTTTTTTACAAGTTCGCACTTTGGGTCGGTCTCAAAAAATGGATTTGTTTGCACATTTTCCATTTTGCAGTTATAACTTTTTACAAATTTTTCAAACTGCTTTAAGTGATATTGTTCGCTTTGTTTGTTGCTGCTTCGCAGTGAAAAAACAAGCAAATTTTTGTCTGTGTCAACGATTGCAATATTTTGCGATGTTTTGACAAAGCCGTCAGGATATCTTTCAAGCACTCCATGTTTTGCTTCACACAAAAATGACGTAAAATCCTTGCCAAAAACGTCGGCTTGTTGTTTTCCAATATATTCCACTTCAAGTTTTGCATCTGGTTCGGGGATAGTTTTTTCAATATCGGTTTTGCATGTCATTTGAACAAGCATACATGCACTGTTTGCAATCGCATTTGATTTTGTTCCACCACAAAGACTTATTATTTTTGCGTCATACTTTTGGGCAAGATTTGCACAAAACTTTATGGCATTTGTACGATTTTTGTCTATGTCGGAACCCGAATGACCACCTGTCAAATTTGAAATAGTTATCTTGTAAGTTTCGCCGATATTTTTGTATTTTTTAAAACATAGTTTTACATCCGCTTGCACTATTCCTGCCGAAGCGATTTCGATTGTATTTGAATTGTCGCCATCAAAAGATACAAGATTGTTTGCACAAAAATATTTTTTGTCAACCGTCTGTGCGCCGTTCATGGTTGTTTCTTCTTCGCTTGTGAAAATTGCAACCACTCCAAGTGGCAAATCTTCACACAAAAGAGACAAAATCGCGCTTACGCCAAGTCCGTTGTCAGCACCCAAAGTTGTGTTTTGAGCAGACAAAATATCACCATTTATTTTTGTTTTTATTGGTTGTTTTTGAAAATCAAAATTTGAATTGTTTGAAACACACACCATATCGGTGTGCGCTTGTAAAATAATTTTATTTTTGCAATTTTTATTTTTGAAAATAATTATATTTTTGTTTTTATCTTTGCAATATTCAAAATTATGTTGTTTTGCAAAATCCTGCAAAAAATCCACGATTCCCGCTTCGTTTCCGGATTCTCGTGGAATTTTTGTTAATTGATAAAAATATTTCAAAGTATTATTTTCCATATAAATATATTATCACACAAAATATAC
>ULVL01059016.1_pt1 | contig 14454 bp, 10 predicted proteins | sample 1959381 | NCBI WGS metagenome assembly ULVL01 (sample SAMEA4835785, study PRJEB28245) | human gut metagenome | biome: gut microbiome; material: fecal sample | place: Denmark | collected 2008
TTTCAGGCAAAATCGTTGCACACAACGCTGTAGATTGTCTGTAATGTTCTGATGCGTCGCTGCTTATGTTTGCACACGATTTTTGCCGGTTTTTACGGCCGGATGATTTTATTTTCAGAATATCGCAGTATGAGAGCGTCAGCAAAAGTCAGAGTGTAAGCGTAAAGCCCAGAATGTGTTGCAGAGTGTTATCTGTGCAAAACCTTTGTCTGAAGGGCTTTGTGCGTGCAATCATGTGCGCGCCAGTCTTGTTTTTGGGCTGTTATATTTATCTGTTCAGGTGATTTGTTGCAGTGTAAATTTATATGTATTTGTGTGTTTTTTTTGTTAATATTTTGACTTCTGAGTTGTATATATAGCATTATTTTCTTATCTTTGGAGAAAACTAGCGGTTATTTATTCATTTTTTATTATATAAGTTTGTTTTGTTGGTTTTAATCAGAAGGAGGATTTTTATGGAAAAGACACGAAAAGAAACTGGGTTGAAGAGATTAATGTCCAATTATATTAAACTGCTTTTCTGTGCAGTTGTGTCAGTGGCTCTTTTTTATGGGTGTGATAATAATGATGATAACATCATTCCCGGAAAGCCTCCAAAAAAGCTTGAAAATGCTTACATATCAAATTATGTAATTGTTGATCAGTTGAGATATTTTTATATGAGCGACACTTATGATAGTATACCGACCGATCCACATATACAATTTTGGCTTGTTGGTAGAAGTTGTAGTGATGATGAACTGGAAAAACTGTCAAGAGAGTACGGCGACACTGCCTATAACGGCAATAAAATTAGAAGCTATTTTGTTGGACCTGTTGTCAGCGACTCAATAAAAAAGATAGACGTAACATGTAGGTCAGATTATGATGCACAGCATCCCAAGGGTACGTCGCTGGCAGACATTGTGCTGTTCTGCGGACATTCTTATTACAACTTTATCCACAACGGATATACTATTGTGGATGCAGAAAAGAATAAGCCTGAAAACGAGAACTTGTGCAAATATATCGAGGCAAGATGGAGTCCTTCTGACGATAATGATATAGCCGATCCGTGGGCAACAGTTGTGTCAGACACCCTTAAAAACATATCTTATGCCGACACCAAGCTGCTTAACGCGCGTAAGACAGTTTTATGGTTTACCAAGCGACCTGAAGGCCACGGCACATTCTGGTTTGACCTTACTGTAGAGATGTCGTCCGGATTAAAGTTCAGCGTGCCCGTAACGTATCAGTATGACAGATAAGGCTGCATGCCGGCGCAAGTCTGATTGACATCAGCGTAGAACAGATATTGTTGTCAGCAGTATGAATTGTCATGCTGCTGACAATTTTTATAGAGCAAGGCATGGCTGTTATATTTATGTCTGCGGCGTTGGTGTGCTGGCTTGTTTGTTGTCGGTCGGAGAGAGAATATTCTTTCGTGCTTAAGGTGGGTTCTATAAATTCGCTTTTTCAGATTTTTGATTTTAGGCGAGAAGATTTTGTAAGTGAATAAAGGAGTGTAGCGGGCTACACGACTGAATGAACTTGCAAAATGAGCCGCATAAAAACAAAAAGATGAAAAAAGTCATAAGCCCATTGAAAGAAAAAATAAAACGTGTGAATTTATAGAACCCACCTTAACCCTATTGGGGCATTGTGATTCAGCATCAATGCACAAAATTGAGAAAGTAATATGCGGTCTAATACCAGATTTGGGCTTATGCAAAAAGTTGTCGCTGCGCTTGCTCTTGTGTCGCAGATGTGCTAACTTTGCATCCATGCAAGTAAGCGTAGAACTTCTTAAAGAATGGTTTGCCGACTTTAATGTGCGCTATTTCGGCGGCAGTCTGCCCGTGCCCGCATTTGCCGTGGGGCGCTCGCGCACGCAGCTCGGATGTATGTCGTGCAAGGTGAGGCGCAGGATGTTTTCAAAGTCGTACACCGACTACACAATACGCCTGAGCAACTATTATGATGCCGACGAGCGCCATTTTAAGAGCGTTCTGCTGCACGAGATGATACATCTGTGCATAACGTCGAGGCGAATAAAGGACACGTCGCCGCACGGCGAGGTGTTCCGCAGTATGATGCGCGTCATAAATGCCGACGGCTGGAGAATAAGTGTTTCAACAAAGATGGATGCCGTACAGATGTCTGCCGGCAAGGCGCGTAAGCGCATGAGGGTGGTCTTGGCAGTGGCTATGACCGACGGGCGATGCCTGCTCTCTGTGGTTAGTCCGCGTTATGTGCCGGCGATAGACAAGACTATGAGCCGTGCGCGTGGCGTTGTCAGATATGACTGGTATGTGTCAGACGACGACTTTTTCAGTTCGTTTCCTTCTGTGAGGACTCCCCGCGGTCGCATTGTAGGCGAAGACATGTTTGCCGAGCTTACGGGCAGAATGAAGCCTTTAGACCGGGGGCGGGCAGGCATCAGCCAGCGCTGACGCCATGCTGCGTTGTCTGCCGTGTTGGTGGCTTGCGTGTGTGCTGCCCATATTAACCCCAATCTGTCATCATGCCGCACATAGCTTTATCTGTTTTGTGCATTCATGTTTTCAGCCTGTCTTTATTGTTCATGTTTGCGTCTTTTTGTTCGCTATTCTTGGCAAAGCCCGTTATTCCTGCAAAAAATATAACGAAAATCAGCTTAATATAGAGCAAATATTCAGACCGAATGACCGATTTGAAATAAAGCAATGGGCGCCCCTGCATCAAGCAGAAGCGCCCACCTCGTGTCGGTTTTATTTATCTGAAAGTTTAAGAAGTCTTTTTTTATCCGTTTTTGAGCTTGTCGCTATATAGTTTAAAGAAGTCAAAGTTCAGTATTCTTGATATTTTCATAAGCTCATCAGTGTCAATCGACTTTTTTCCAAATATTTTATAAACATTGGTCCGGCTGCATCCCAACTGGCCGGCCAGCCACACCACAGACTGTTTTCTTTCTCTTAGCTTGGCCTTTATCAGCAGGCCTATTGTTGTCTTATCTGTGTTTGTCTTTTTGGTATCTTGCATTTCCTTTTATGTGTATTGGTGGTGTGGTTCCCTTTTTCTTACTTATCTCTCTGCCGGCACATTCATGTCCGTAAGCTGCCGGCCTGTTTTTTTACGTATACAAAGTTACGCCAAAGAATCATATTGTGCAAGTGCGGTTTTGCCGGTGTTGGAGTGAGGCTGACACAGGAGTGATTATCAGGTGATTTTTTGTGATTATCCGGTAAAAAGAAAATGCCCCGACAGCATGTTTTGCTGTCGGGGCATATGTCGTTTTATGGTTTAGCCTACATTGCAGCAGCTATTTTCAGCTGTGCCCAGTGGCTTTGCCGGATGAATTTATTGCAAAGCAGGCTTGTGGTCTTGTTAAAGATTAGCCAGTTCTATCACTTTGTCTACTGCAGCAGACAGTCCGTCGATGTCTTTTCCGCCTGCAGTTGCGAAGTGAGGCTGTCCGCCGCCGCCGCCCTTTATCAGCTTGGCAGCTTCGCGCACCATCTGTCCGGCGTTGAGTCCGTGTTCCTTCACGAGGTCTTCGCTTATCATGACGCTGAGGGTGGGGCGTCCGTCAAAGGTGCTTCCCACAACGCAGAGCATGCGCTCTGGTTCGGCTGCACGTATCTTGAACACGAGGTCTTTGGCTGCGTCCTGCTTCATTATCAGTGTGGAAGCGATGACCTTCACTCCGTTTACGATGCGGGCCTGAGATATGAGCTTCTCCTTAACTCTCTCAACTCTCTCGGCCTGGAACTGCTCAATACTCTTCTTCATTGAGTCGTGCTCCTCGATATATTTCTCTATCACGCCGAGCAGATCCTTGGTGTTGTTGAACAGAGCCTTTATTGCCTTCATTCCGTCCTCAAGGTCGTACATCAGCATTTCGCACTCTTTTCCGGTCTTGGCCTCTATACGGCGAACTCCGGCGGCAACGCTGCTCTCTGATATTATCTTGAACATGCCGATGCGACCTGTAGAGTGGGCGTGGATACCGCCGCAGAACTCAACGCTCGGGCCAAACTTAACCACGCGTACCTTGTCGCCGTATTTCTCACCGAACAGTGCTATGGCACCCATCTTCTTGGCTTCTTCGAGCGGCATGTCGCGGTGTTCGTCAAGCGGAATGTCCTGACGTATCATGTCGTTGACAATCATCTCGACTTTGCGTATCTCCTCGTCTGTCATCTTCTGGAAGTGAGAGAAGTCGAAACGCAGCGTGTCGCTTGATACGTATGAGCCCTTCTGCTCAACGTGGTCGCCCAATACCTGCTTCAGGGCATAGTCGAGCAGGTGGGTAGCCGTGTGGTTTGCGGCGCTTGCCTCGCGCTTGTCGGTGTCTACGCATGCCATGAAGTCGGCCTCGGGATTCTTTGGCAGCTCCTTAACGATGTGTATCGACTGTCCGTTCTCGCGCTTGGTGTCTATGATGTTCACTGTTTCGTTCTCGCTTACCAGCACTCCGCAGTCGCCAACCTGACCACCCATCTCGCCGTAGAATGGTGTGTTGTCGAGCACGAGCTCATAGAAGGTGTTCTTCTTCTGTGTCACCTTGCGGTAGCGCAGTATGTGGCATTCGTATTCAGTGTAGTCGTAGCCTACGAAGTTTTGCTCGCCCTGGCTCAGCTCGGTCCAGTCGCTGTTTTCAACGGCAGCGGCGTTGCGTGCTCTTGCCTTCTGCTTCTGCATCTCCTCGTCAAACTGTTTCTCGTCAACGCTGAGTCCGTTTTCGCGGCAGATGAGTTCAGTGAGGTCGAGCGGGAATCCGTAGGTGTCGAACAGGCGGAATGCCTTTGTGCCGTCGAGCACGGTCTTGCCTTCGGCCTTAACCTCCTGCATGGCGTCAGACAGCATGTTGATGCCGTTAGACAGCGTGCGCAGGAACGATTCTTCCTCTTCCTTTATCACCTTGGTTATCAGTTCGCGCTGTGCGGTAAGTTCGGGATAAGCCTCGCCCATCTCGTGTATCAGCGTAGGCATTAGCTTAAACATGAATGCCTCTTTTTGGTTGAGGAAGGTGTATGCGTATCTTACGGCGCGGCGCAGTATGCGGCGTATAACGTAGCCTGCCTTTGCGTTGCCCGGCAGCTGGCCGTCGGCTATTGAGAAGGCTACGGCACGCAGGTGGTCGGCAACCACGCGCATTGCCACGTCGGTTTTCTCTTCCTTGCCGTATTCCATGCCTGAAAGGCGTGAAATCTCCTTGATGATAGGCTGGAAGATGTCGGTGTCGTAGTTAGAATGTTTGCCTTGCAGGGCACGCACAAGTCGCTCGAAGCCCATGCCGGTGTCTATTACGTTCATTGACAGCTTTTCGAGAGAGCCGTCGGCCTTACGGTTGAACTGCATGAACACGAGGTTCCATATTTCGATAACCTGTGGGTCGTCTTTGTTTACAAGTTCGCGGCCCGGTGTCTTTGCCTTTTCTTCGGGAGTACGAGAGTCGAGATGAATCTCTGAGCAAGGTCCGCAGGGGCCTGTGTCGCCCATTTCCCAGAAGTTGTCGTGCTTGTTTCCGTTGATTATGTGGTCAGCCGGAACATGCTTTGCCCAGAAGGCAGCAGCCTCGTCGTCGCGGCTGAGATTTTCTTCGGGAGATCCTTCGAACACGGTTACGTAGAGGTCGGCTGGGTCGAGGTGAAGTACGTCAACGAGATATTCCCATGCCATGTCTATGGCGCCTTCTTTAAAGTAGTCGCCGAAGCTCCAGTTGCCGAGCATCTCGAACATGGTGTGGTGGTATGTGTCGTGGCCCACTTCCTCAAGGTCGTTGTGCTTTCCGCTCACGCGGAGACACTTCTGTGAGTCGGCCCTGCGTCTTGGTTCGGGGTCGCGTGTTCCCAGTATGATGTCCTTCCATTGGTTCATGCCTGCGTTAGTAAACATCAGTGTCGGGTCGTCTTTAATCACCATCGGTGCCGACGGAACAATCTGATGTCCTTTCGATTCAAAAAACTTTTTGAACGATTCACGGATTTCGTTAGCTGTCATCATTTTCTTTATATTTTGTTTTTGTTCTTTTCACGATAAAGGCAAAATGCCTATTTGGGAGCAAAATTATAAAATAAATCCCATAAATCATTAAATAATTGTGTAAAACATACAATTCTGTTGTCTGTGCGGCAAATTATTGTGTCGCAGGACGGCATGAGCCTGTCGGCTGCGTCTTTATCAGCAACTTGAAGAAATGTATTATTTTTTCGGTTGACAGCATGAAAATGAAAAAAAAATGATAAATTTGCAACATCAGACGTTACATATTTTAATTTCCACGAATTATGGCATTGAACACAGAAAAGAATCTAAAGCTTTATTACTCGATAAAGGAAGTGGCAGCCATGCTCAACGTGCCCGAGAGCATGCTGAGGTTTTGGGAAAAGGAGATACCGATGTTGCGGCCGAAAACAACCGGTAACAATGTGCGCCAGTATACGCAGGCCGACATTGAGAATGTAAAGGCCGTGTATAATCTTGTCAAGGTCAGGGGCTTTAAGCTGTCGGCTGCGCGTAAGATGTTGCGCGAAAACAAACAGGCTGTTGACGGCAATGCGCGTGTTATGGAGAGTCTGATAAAGGTGCGCGACGAACTGAAGCTGCTCAAAAAGCAGCTTGATTATCTTGAGTAGTATTGTTTTTGCAATACCTCGCAAGATAACTTTCCGGCCTTGCTTTCTGCATATGTCTTCAGTTGCCTGTATACCTTGATATACACCTAATCGTACATCTTGAGGGTATGCGTTGAGGTTTGCTGTGTCGGTAGTGGATACAGGCTGTTCTCCGACATGAAGTAGTATACCGAAAAATAATTTCTTTATTAGAAAATCCCATTAAATCATTATTCCGTACATGATTTAATTCTACAAAAATATAGATGCTTTCATACGTCATGTTGTTCCCTGTTATTATCCTATTGTCTGATTTTTGTGGAAATAGACCGCTATGCCTCTGAAAAAGCAAATGACTATACGCTAAATTTAAGACAATAATCCTACCGGATCTTAATGAAAGCAATTTGGGATAAAAGCAGATGCCAGGAGACTTCACAGTGTCCTGGCATCCTTTCAATACATAAAATCAAATTATTAACTTTGAATTTTAGTCTGGCTCTTTATTTATTAACGTATTTTTTGCCATTGATTATAACGATACCCTTTGCATTCTTGTTAACACGCTGTCCGGCGATGTTGTATGCAGGAGCATCAACGTCATTCTTGTCGGTGTTAATCTCTGTGATGTCAGTGCTGCCGCCAGAGAGCAACTTAAGAGTAGAACCGTCTTCTGCAACGATGCTTACGTCAACAGGATTCTCGCTGTAGCAGAAGCCTTTGAAAGAAGCTTTTGAACCAACTGCGTTGAATACATAGTTGCAGTCTGCATAAACCTTGAACATGATTACGCCAAGACCATTGCCGGCAGATGTAGCTTCAGCATTGTTGTTGTGATAAATTTGAATAGGCCAAAGGATTGTACCGTTGCTCTGGTCATAGAAACCTTCCTCGTCAGCTGGCAGAGTGTATGTAAGCACGCCGTTTGTTATGGGGTCTGCGTTCTTGTCAGCGTCATCAGCAATGTTCATTGCAAGAGTGTAAGAAAGGCATTTGCCTTCTTCAAATACAGTGTATGCCTTGTTTGAAGAAGCCTTTAAAACAGCATAGAAATAACCGTCCTTCTTAGCCTTTACTACATAGTAAGCGCCTGTTCCCGGCTGTACGAAGTTCTTTGCAGGATCCTCACCGCCGGCTCCTTTAGGGTTGCTGTTTCCCTGAAGACCTAAGTCAGAGCAGTCAACGTCTTTGTCTGCACCAAAGCGTACTTTGTTGTAACCGTTGAATGCGATATCCACAGCTTTGTACTGATCAGCAGCGCCTGTTGAAACTGTAACGTCTTCGTTGTCAACTATAACAGAGTTTGCATCGATGGCTGTCAGTGCTGTAGGGTCAGCTGCGCCCTTTTCAGTCAGCCATGCTTTGGCGTCAATTGTACAAACGTTCTGCGCGCTGGCGCAAATTCCTGCCATAAGGGCAAGTGATAAAGATAAAATTTTTTTCATAAGTTTTAATTTTAGTGATTAATAAAGTTATTATAAAGTTTTCTTTTAAATATTTGTTATATGTATGCTGCAAACCTTGAATTTGCAGCATACATTTTCTTTTGGCTATTCTGCAGTAGTGAGCGTTCCTGTAAACGTATTTGTCGAAGTGTAGGTCTTTCTGCCTTCGGTTATGGTCGTTACATATATAAATGTAATTTCGCCGTTAGTTACCTTGGCGCTGAAATTGCCGAGGTTTGCACTTTTGTTATTTGTCAGGATATATCCCGAAGTGCTGTTTCCCGAACAGTTTGCTACATCTGATATTTCTTCTTTGACAACAGGATCGGCCTGTTTCAGTGTTACATTGGCAACCCACTGCCTATTGGCAGACAATTCTATTGTTCCTGTAGCTTCGTTTTCATCTTGCAGCTCGCCAGATGAGTTTGTGAGCTTCTGGTTCCATGTGCCGATATATGTTCCTGCAACTTCCTGTTCCGGGTTTTGTGTCCCTACAGCTTCATCGTCGTCATCGCTGCATGCGCTGAAAGTCATCAAGGCCATTATCAGTGTTAAGAATAAATATGTTTTCTTTTTCATTGCTTTCATTTTTTATGTTATTAAAGTCAATCTATTAATAGCCGGGATTCTGGTCCTCTTCAGTCATGCTGTCGTTACCTGAAATTTCAGATGTCGGGATAGGACGATACCATTTTGTCTCTCCTTTAATGTTTTTCATATCCTCGGCACTTGTAACGAAATAGTTGTATGCCACGTTGTAGCGAACCAGCTGACGTGTACGGCGAAGGTCAACCCAGCGGGTCTGTTCTGCGTAACATTCACGTGCACGCTCGTCCAGAATCAAGTCAAGCAGAGTGAAGTTTGAAAGCATGACGCTTACTTCATAGTCAGCAAGGCTGTTAAGATGAGGTGCTCCGGCGCGGTCGCGCACTGCGTTGATTTTATCAAGGGCCGCAGTTTCGTTTCCTGCCATATAATAGGCCTCGGCAGCAGTAAGATATGTTTCAGATGCATGGAGGACTACGATGTCGCGGTAGCTGATGGTCTTTCCGCCCATAGATGCGGTCGGGTCGTCCCATTTCTTAACGCACGGCGTTGTTTCCAAAGATGTTCCTCTGTTGTTGTCATTGAGGTTCTGATTGGTTATCGTCGGTGTAAGGAAGTTGCCTTCTGCGTCAAACTTGTAGACAAATATCTGTCCGTCGTGGAGCAGGTTGGCATGAGGCTCCTTCGGATGCTTATTCGGGTCGCGTACAAACTGCGATTTGTGCGCTGTTAGATATGCCTCAAATTCGGCTTGAGAAACATAAGTGGGAGCATAGTATGCAAATATTGGCAATGTGTTTTTGTCAACACTTGTGTTGTAGTATGCAAAGTATCCATATTTAGTCCAGTCGGCCACGCTGTTGTCATACTGATACATTGTTGTCATGAATGTAGCGTCCCAGCGTGTGTCTCCTTTCTCCCACAGTGCCAGAGAGCGTGTGTTGAGAGCCTTGTTAGAGGTTGAATACTTCTGTCCCTGAGCTACGTCGCCGTAATAGTGGCTGTAGTAGATGTCGAGTTCGTGTCCGCCGTCGCTTATGTCTCCGGGCCATCCTGCCTTGTCATACTGAACTGCGAAGAATGTCTCGGGATTGGTGTCCTCGTTTGACGGCAGCCATTTGTCTTCGAACGATTGTGTGAGCGGTATGCCGCTGATGGCAGCCTCGGCAGCCTGTGCAGCCTTCTCGAAGTTTTCTTTTGATGTTATGGTGAATGTGCCGGCATTTTCGTCAGTGAGAGTAGTGTTGCAGTCCCAGCCGTGTGCAAGATATATTTTTGCGAGCAGGGCTTGTGCAGCTTTTTTATTTACAGAGCCGTCATGTGTTATTTCAGGAATTTCGCTTGAGTTGATAACTTCCTGAAGGTCGTTTTCACAGTTGGTGTAAATAGTTTCGAGGTCTGTGCGCGGATAGTCGCGGCTTGCGCTCTGGATGTAGGTGTCAGAGTAGGGCACTGCTCCAAACTGCTGTGTCATGAGATAATATCCGTAAGCTCTAAGGAATAGGCCTTCTGCACGATATCTCTTGTATTCTTCTCCGCTGTAGTTGATAAGACCGTTGGCATTATTTATAAGTCCTGTACATGCAACGTAGTAGTCTTTCACTTCGTCTGTCTCGGCGGTCAGCGAATAATCCTGGAATACTGATGCACCCTGACCACGGCAAGGCATGTAGAGGTCTGTGCCGTCATCGTTGATGTTTAATGCCGTAGCCAGATTCTTTAAAGAAAGGAATGCATATGCCCTGAAAGACTCCAGTCCTTCTTTTGTCCTGAAATATGTTTCAGGATCCATTTTGTCTCCTCCGGCTGTCTTGTTTTCTGCTTCAAGGAAGTCCGAGCAGCTTGTGGCCGACATCAGTGCCAGAAGAGCCATTGTTATGATATATGATATTTTTTTCATTTTTCTTGATTATTGAAGTTAGAATTTAAGACTTGCACCAAATTCCCATGTAACAGTGCTAGGACCATCGTTTTCTGCACCGCCTCCGGCCCATTCCGGATCAAATCCTTTGTAGTCGGTCCATACGAACGGGTTGGTTACTGTGCAATAAAGGCGCAGATGGCTGATGCCGATCTTGTTGATCCATTTCTTCGGGAACGTGTATCCGAGAGTAATGTTTTTGACTTTTACGAAAGACGCGTCTGTGATGGCCTGGCATTGTGAGCCGTCACGGTTGAAGGCATGTGTTCCGTTAAGACCTGCAGTGTTTCCGTCGTTCGGGAAAGGATATGCACCATAGTGGGTGGTCTGCTGGTATACCGGGTTGATGTATGTTCCGTCGGGATTAATACCGTCGCAGTCGATAAGTGTTCCTGCCGGGATATAATAGTCAACGTTCAGGTGCATCCATCCACGGTCTTTATAGTCGAGATATTGTGCATAGAAGTCAGAGTACACCTTATAGTTCTGCTTGGTGTAAAGTGATGCAGACAAGTCCCAGTTCTTGTATGACAGAGATGTTGTGAGGCTTCCTGTCCATGACGGATCTGACCTGTAAACCTTCTTGTCTTTGTCGTCGATAGTTCCGTCGCCGTTGACATCTTCTATAATCGGGTTGCCTTCCTGCAGTCCGTAGCAAATGTTGTAATAGTCATATTCTTTCATTGTTGAGCCTGGTGTAAGGCCTTTTGCCACGGCGATTTCTGTGTTAGGCACAATCATGTCGCGGTCGGTTACGATGCCGGCCCAGTGATATCCGTATACGTTGTTGATAGAGCATCCAATGAAAAGGTTGTCGTTAGGCAGGTTTGCACCTGAACCGTTGATTTCTTTCACCTTGTTGATGTTGCGTGCATAGTTTAAAGAGATGTCCCAGCGCCAGTCTTTTGTGATGACAGGAATTGCGGTTACAGCAAATTCGATACCTCTGTTCTGCACGCTTCCTACGTTTGTGTTAAGCTTCATGGGGTTGCCGTCGCTGTCTGTTCCGGCTTCGAGCGGAAGCTCTACAGAGTAGAGAAGGTCGTCTGAGGTTTTCTGATACAGATCCACGCTACCGAAGATGCGGTTCTTGAGGAAGCCGAAGTCGATACCGAAGTTGATTTCCTTAGACTCTTCCCATGTCAGGAATCTGTCTACGATGCTGCTCGGATAGAAAGCGTTTACGTAAGTGCTTCCGAAGGGATAGTAAACCGGACCGGCTACTGTTGTTCTTGTAGCATAGTTTCCTACGCCGGTGTTGTTACCTGTTACACCGTATGAAAGTCTTACCTTTAAGTTAGAGAGCCATTTTACGTTCTGAAGGAACTTCTCTTGTGACGCGCGCCATGCAACGGCAACAGACGGGAAGCATCCCCAGCGCTGGTCTGGTTCAAATTTTGAAGAGCCGTCCCAACGCACAGTTGCGGTAAGCATATATCTCTCGTCGAAGGTATAGTTGGCGCGAAGAGCGTATGAAATCATACTATTTTCACTGAAAGAGTTGTTCGTATTGGTAAGGTCAATGGTTCCTGATGACAGATTGTACCAAAGTGAGCCGTCGAGCACACCTTGTGCAGCCTGATTGGTGGCTTCGGTGTCGCTTGCCATCATAGAGAACAGTCCCATGAGGTTAACGGCGTGTTTCTTTGCAAACACTTTGTCGAATGTAAGGATGTTGTCCCATGTCCATTGTATGTTGCGTGACGTTGCAAGACTTGCCGTGTTTACAGGGTTTCCGTTGGTGTCGGTTGTACCTACTACTGTTGCTCCTGCATAGTCGAGCACATAGTCGGTGAAAACACCGTCACGGTAATAAGTGAAGTTTGGCGAGAATGTTGTCTTGAACGTGAGTTCTTTTATCGGTTTGATTTGCAGATATACATTGCCGAGCATGCGCCATGTCTGACGCTTGTGTGTGTATACGTCCATCAGGTAGAGCGGGTTGTACTGTCCTGAGAACTGGTGGCCTGTTGACGAGGCCGTACCCATGGCTACAGAGTTGCCTGGATAGTAGTTTTTATATATTTGTCCGTATTGGTTGTAATAGTAGCCGGTGTATCCTTCCTCCGGAATGTTTCCGTTGGCATCATAGATATATCCGTTTCTTTCGTCCGGCTGTGTTGAATATGGTTGGCAGAACGGATTGAGCCTGTAGGCAAGCTCTATGGCGTCATCGTTTGCATATTCGTTTCTGATGTAAGCCATGTTTACGGTGAATCCGCCGCTGATAATCTTGTTGATCTGTGCGTCAAGACTGCCCTTGAAGCTGAACTGGTCTCTGCTGTCGCCTACATAGATACCTTTTTCCTGGTTGTAGCCGAGTCCGACATGATAGTTTACTCTTTCAGACGCTCCGCTTATGGCTACGTAATGGTTTTGCTGTGTTCCGTTGCGTGTTGCCAGATCTGCCCAGTCTGTGGTCTGTCCTCCTGCAATAATCTGTTTTAGGATAGAATTTCCGTCTCCGTCAACCAGTGCCATTTGGTCATAATTGCCCATGATGTACATCGGGTTGGCCAGGTTGGTCTGTCCTTGGCCATAAGAAAGGAACTTCAGGAAGCGGTAATTGTAGAATTGCTGTCCGGTCTGGAATTCAGGCATACGTGCAACTTTTGATACTCCGTAATAGCCGTCGTATGAGATGGTCGGCTTGCTCATTTTCTTGCCGATGTTAAGGCTTCCTTTGGTTGTAACCATAATCACACCGGCTGTGGCGCGTGAACCGTATATCGCGGTTGACGATGCGTCTTTCAGAACGTCGATGCGCTCAATGTCTTGCTGGTTAAGGAAGTTGATGTCGTCGCAGATTATTCCGTCAACAACATAAATAGGTTTAGTGTCAGAGTTTGTAGATGATTTTCCGCGAATCTCAATCTCAAAGTCTCCGCCGGCACGGCTTGAGTTCTTTGTGATGTTGACACCTGGAACGGTTCCCTGAAGACCTTCCATTACTGTTGCAGCTCCTTTGGCTGTTACATCTTCTGTGCTGAGTGAGGTCACAGATCCTGTGAGGTCGCTTTTTTTCATGGTTCCGTATCCTACAACAACAAGCTCGTCAAGTGCCTGGTTGTCTTCTTGCATGACAAGGTTTAGTGTGGAACTGTTGCCTACTTTTACATTCAGGTCTTTATAGCCGATGTAGGTAATTTTAAGGTTGGTCGACTCTGTTGCATTAGGAATCTTAAAATTACCGTTGATGTCAGTTATAGCACCTGCTTTTCCGTCGACAAGGACTGTAACGCCGATCATTGGTTCCCCGTTAGCGTCTCTCACCGTACCGGTAATTACCTTTTGCGCAAATGCAGAAAGGCATATTACAGGCAGCATTGATGCCAATAGGATTCTTCTTGTTAGTAAATGCATAAATGTTTTATTTTTAATTGTTAGTAGTTAGTGTTTCTCTATATATGATTATATGTTTGCTCTATTTTTTCATGGCCGTTTTCATGGTATTTTTATCAGTAGGCCAAGTAGATTTCTGCCGGTTAAAGTAGATTTGTTATGTGCAAATATACAATAATTTTAAATTCAAGACAAATAAAAACACTTTTTTTTGATGTTTGTCGGATAATTTATTTTGTTATATAACCTTAATATTTGATTTATTGGCTTATTTTTTAATGCTTTTGTGTTTAGTTTTTTGCTTAAATAATGTTGTATTTTGGCAATTCTTTAGGTTGTATTATATATTATGGTAGGTGGGCTTGGTGTCAGGATGGGCCGGTTAAGACTTTGTCTGATTCATAATAAAAGTTAACGTGTGGGCTGCTGCTTATGTAACAAATATGGGGTATGGGCTACGGATGTTGAGTTGATTCAGAATAGGAAACTGTTGTTGCTGTTGATCGGAAAAGTAAAACGCAGTGTCGGGTTTGTTTCAGGCTTGTCGCCATGTCATGGTTGTGATGTTGCGCCCTTTAGGGAACGTGAGTTCGGCATAAGAAAAGCATAAAAAAGTTGTGGG
>ULVL01022251.1_pt1 | contig 14320 bp, 16 predicted proteins | sample 1959381 | NCBI WGS metagenome assembly ULVL01 (sample SAMEA4835785, study PRJEB28245) | human gut metagenome | biome: gut microbiome; material: fecal sample | place: Denmark | collected 2008
GATTTTATACAGAGCATTAGGTCTTGCTGTATAGGATGGGTGAACATATCTATTTGCCCCTTCATCAATGCCTGCGAGTTTAGTCTTTTCTGTGCTTGAATATCGTTTGTAAGATGTCCCTTCTCCAATGTCATCTTGTGTCAAAGTAACATCAGCAGATAAAGGTTTATTATTTATCTTTCTACTATCGGGGACAAGTCCACTTATAATAGCAGAGATATCAACATCTATAGAATTGCCATTCTGAAGAGTGAGTGTTAATGTACCATTTGCATAGCTGGCATCAATGATCATTGATTCAATTGGGAAGTCAATTGATGACGTGCTAACAACTGTTCCTGCCTCATTCTTGAGTTGCAATGTCATAACATAGTCTTTGTCAATCGACAACAAAATACTTGTACCAGTTTTAGTATTTAATGTATAATTGACAAGATTATCTACATCTCTAGTAACAAATCCACTGTTCTTTATATTTTGATCCAAGTCATCAATTGAATCAAACAAAGATGTAAAATTAGCATCAGAACTCTGAATGACTTCTTCTGTTGACATTCCCAAGAGCAAAGGTTTCTTTGAATCGTTTATTGCCATAAATATTATTCTCCTTTCAAATATATCTTTCCATCAAAAGATGAATAAGAGTTCAAATCAACTGTAATGTATACTTTAATTGTGCCTGTTGATAACAATCTTTCAGAACATACAACAGAAGTCATATAGGCTCCATCTTCCGCATCATCTGATTGATTTGCTACCATCTTTATTACATAAGGGTTTACCAATTTATGCTCCCTTTGCGGTATAGAGAGGTAGTACTTCTGTAAATTGCCTACTTGGACAAAATCTGATTTGGTAAACACTTTTACAAATTGTTTTTTGCTTTCGCCACTTCCATCTTCACCTTGAGGAATCCAAAAAACAAAATCCGTGTACACAATTCCATTCTCTTCTCGCTCATTTATATCAACTGATGCATCAGAGCCAGCAGGAAGAGTATAAGTTGTAACAGTTCCAATTGTAATTGAACCGCCTGATTGAGACGTCCCCCCAGAGATTACATCCATAGTTGTAACGAGAGCACCCAAACTTCCATCTGAACCCTGGATAAATCTACAAATTTCCGCTTGATAAGTGCCTTGCCCAGACAAAGTGTTAAATAGATTATCCTGTGTCAATTGTTGCACATTTTGAAATCTCAATGAAAACTGGACTTCGCTGGATGAAGAGACTTGAATTTCACCAATCAATTGATAGATTATGGGATTGACAGGAGTTGTTGTAAAAGTTTTTACAACAGGAGACTCGATGACAACACGAAATCCGCAGATGATCAATTCACCTGTTGACAAAGTGAATGTATTGCCCTGTATAGTAGCAGCACATTCATTGAGAATTCCTCGGATAATACCATCTTTATTTCCAGCACAGAATCGATTAAACCCTGCTCCATCAATATTGGTATTATCAACACCGTTCTTTTCAAGTATTCGTTCTGGCATAATGCATTTCTCCTTTATCAAGTGATGTCTGCTGAGGTTACAATTTCATAAACAGCAAACACAGTTGCAATGACATCCTTAGAAGCATTTTTTTGATATCCTTTTACATACATGTTATTGTAGTAGTTATTCCCCACTTGAACCAATTCCAAAGTGAACAGTTGAGAATCAGGAATATTGCTGGAAGGGATCATACAAATACCTAACGTTTGTTGTACCCCCCATCTATAATTGGGACGATAGTAGAATCTTCGAATATATGTGGGAGATGCAGGAGAGAAGGCAAAGTGGATTTCAAATGTTCTCCCCCAAAAGGAATTCGTAACCCCATTTCCTTCTGAATAGATATTTACCGCAGTAGTTCCAACATCTTGAGAGCCTTTCCAAAGCAACTTCTTTTTCTCAACCACATAATTGCCGAAGTCAGATTTTTCATCTGAACTAAACTTATTATAAATTGCATGCGAAGTAGGCACTTTCTGATCGTCATTGGACAAAGAATTCTCCAAAGTACGATTTGAGAATCTTGTTGAATTCTCTGCTTGTTTAGCTTGACCAGGAACAATCAGAGGAGCGACTCGTTCTATACTGCTCAAAGAAGAATTTTGAGCCATAAAACGATACAAAGGCAGATTTGCTGTGCCAGTCGGATTAGATGTAAGGTCATCTCCCTTTTCCACAACAGGATAAGCTGATGTGGAATAAGATGCTTTAAGAGATACAGTTGGTGTAGTTGGGTTAGAGAAATTAAACTCAATATATGCCGTGTAGTATCTCAAAGTTGATAATTGATCAATGTTTATAGAAATACCATTGGCATCTATTTCAGCTTGAACACCATCAATAACAACTTCACCACTGTTGACTTTAAGGGTTAACCCTTGTACAACAGCAGAGCACTCATTCAAATAGTCTTTAACAATTCCGTTGTAACCATTAAAGGCATATCGAAAAGCTCGTGTATCATCATGAGCAGTAACTGTTGGTGTATCGCTTGGTCTTCTAAGAAGAATAATACTCATGTTTCCTCCTATAATATCTGAGTTAACTCTTGGGCTCTATAACCCACGCCAACTATGTATTTATCCTTGCTATTTTGTTCAATAGAACCCACAGGAAGTGTTTTATAATACCCTTCTGGAGTGTACACTTGTACGGCAGTGCTAAAATCTAACCCATACAAGATGTCTCCTGCTTTGTACTTTGTAGCATCCAAGTCAAAATTCTCAGCATATCGATTCTTTGCTAAACCCATAATTGCTTCATAGATAGCAGAATTCAAATCCGCTGTCTCAGCAGAAGATGCTATAAAATTCCTGTTCTTAACTGGATAGAGTCTTTGAATTTCTGTGTTTGGCAATTTGGCAATTTGATTATCTGCTGTAAGACACCAAACTCCATGTTTGGTAAGGGTATCAGTGTACACAGTGGCTTGATTATACTCACCAAAGTCCTTTTCAATTTTAGTCACACCAAAATCAGACAATTTGATGGGCACAACTTCCGTACCAACTCTCTTAAATGTAAATGCCAATGATTTAGCATGTACATCAAGAGAGGTATCTACCCATACACTATAATATGCCATGTTCTCTGACAAGAATTGATAGGTATCAAAAGATTCAGACTCTTGACCCAACTCTATATCTGAGTCAAGCAATAGCGTATCCAAAGCACTCGTGTCAAATAGGATATTGTCAAATCCTATCTCGCCATTCTGTGTCTTCCAGATGTTTAGTACAAAATCAAATAAGGCTTTGAGCGATGTCCCAGTAAACAAACTCCAATCAACTACAATGTCTGAGTTGAATAAAGTACGATAATCTTTAAGGACAATCTTGGTCTTCAAAGTCTTATCATCATTGATAGGAGTACTGGCCAATCCGGAAAAGGACATATGTCCTCTTTTATCGTTGACAACTACAAAGAACGGCTCTGCATTTGCCGGAATTTGTTCTCCTTCAATCTCAGCATCGTCATAGTCAAACGCTCTTCTTGTACGAGACCACGATTCAAGAATGTAAGTACTTCCAATTGTATTTAACTGTCTATCATACAATACAAAATACATAGCATCCTCACAGCAAATACTGACGATAATTGGCTCGTACTTCTCCAGAGTCTTGAGCGGTTAATCCTGATATCAATTGACTCGTTGCTGCTTCTTTTGCAAACAAGAATGAATCATATTCTGAAGATTTGTCAACATAGTCATAGGCATTCTGATAAGCTCCGTTACGGTACACTTGTACTTTGGAACTGATAGCATCTATAACAAGGTGCTCTCCTTCGGCAAGGGTAAAATTATTCATTCTAAATTTGGAATATACTTTTCCATCTGCTGAAAGAGCAAGATAAACACTTGCGCAAGATCCATACAAAAATACCCTCAGAGGAATCTCGTCAAAGTAGTCATTGTTAATAGAGTTGTTCTCTACAAGAGTCTTTCCATAGGCATAAGGATATTTGAACGGATAGCTCTTGCCTATGGTGCTGAATTTGATATATATTGTGTTATCAATCTTTTGATATTTCGGTGTGCCAGGCAGAAATTGCATTTCACAAGTCATTCCGCCCCAATCTTCTTTCTCTGTAACATTAAGTTTTTGAACCTTTCCTTCCCAATTCTTAATTTGAGAAGTCGTGTCATTATATTCAAGCACAACTCGATCGTTCATGTGCTTTTGTACAAAGAATCGGAAGGCATTGACCTTTTCATATGCACGAGGGGGAAGGAAGTTAAGCGTGAGAGTGGTAGCAATCTTCTTCTCTCGAGCACTGGTAAAATAAGTTGTGAGACGGGATTCTATTGTTGTGAATTCCATCTCAAAACCAAGATTTTTAGGTGCTTCAACATAGTCCAACGTGAACCTGTCCAGCTCCCTTTCAAAATCATCTATTACAACCAATGCAAATGCACGAACTTTTTCCATTATGCCCTCGCTTGTTTTGCTTGTTTCAAGCCACGGTTAACTGCTTTAATGATGTCATCTTCACTCATATAATCGTTCTTTTCTATATTTATTGTGACAGAAGAATAATCATTATATTCCGACGAATTGATGTTAGAAACAGATGAAGATGCTCCACTGCTATACTCTGAAGATGCCCAGTCCGTATTGCCAACAGCAGCTTGTGCTTTTTCTTCAGAGACTCCTATCTTTTCTCCACCGAATAAGCTAACAACCCATTCAACACCTTGGATGATTTTATCCAAGAGCCACCACAATGGCTCTAAGACATTATATATTGCTTCAAACAACTTTCCAATGACAATCAAAACTGGCTCGAGCACCTTCAAAGAGACAGTCAAAGAGTTAGCAATCATGTCTCCCAATAGTTCAATGAGAGGGTTAATATATAAGAGCAATTTTTGGATAATCTTAAATGCTGGTTGAAGACTCTTTATAAGAGTATCCACCAAATTCTTTAGAGCATTACGAAGATTCTCACTTTTTGCAATGAGTACAGCAACAAGAGCCAGTACTAACCCAACCCATCCTAAACTGGAAGACAATGCTGGACCAAGAAGTTTGACCAACTTTATGATATTGGATACCCCTGAGGCAACCTTGCCCAATAAGAGCAAAAGAGGAGAGATAACTGCTACAACCGTAAGAATACCAAGTATCGTTTTCTGTTGCTCTGTAGACATGTTACCAATCCGATCTGCAAGGTTACTGATTATGGGTGTAACTTTTTCCTGAATAGTTGTTGCCAATTCTTTCAATAAGGGCATAAACGCTGTACCCAATTGAAGAGCAGCATACCTTATGGATTCCTTCAAACGGAATATTGTATCATCTAACTCTGCCAGAGCCTTAACTTGTTCATTGGACAAGGAGTCAAATTGTTTGAATTCATTGGTAAATTTCTCTATCTCAGATGCTCCTGCATTCAAAAATGGAAGCATTTGGTTAGCAATTTTATCACCAAATATCTCATTAGCATAGGCAGCTTGAAGAGTCTTGTTTTCCATACCTGCCAATGCTTTAAGAATGCCATCAAACATTTCCTCTTGTGAGCCAAATTGAGACATGTCTAATCCCAATGCTTGAATAGATTCAGCAGCTTTGTTAATTGTTCCGGATGACAAATCCAGCATAGCAGCACGAGCACGAATAAGAGCTTTGTTGAAAATCTCAACATCCACACCAGTCTGAACTGCAAGATATTGCCACTCTTGAATCTTCTCGGCGGATACACCAAGACGTTGAGACAGGTCATCTAACTCTGCACCTGTCGTCGCAGCCGTTGTACCAAGTTTATATGCCCCTGCAATAGCTGCAGCAGCAGCAGCGGAAAACGGAGCAAATGCTTGCCCAGCTGAGGTTAATCCTTGGCTGACTTTATCTATTTGTTTTATAGCTTGATCCAGCTTGAGATTATTTATCTGTTCCAACTTCTGTTTCAAAGAGGTAGCATTTGTTTCGGTCTTTGCTAACTCTTCTTGCAAATAGTTGTATTCTTTTCGATTTTTGTCAGTGACCCCTTTTTCTTGGATCTCTGCTAAACGATCACGAAGCAACTGGGCTTTTTGCTCAGTTGCTTCCAAAGCGTTTCTCGCAAGAGTTTGTGCCTGCGAGAATTTAGTCTCATCCCATTCTAATTTGAGAGAGGACTCTAAGGATTTCAACTGTTTCTCTGTTGACTTAATATCAGTATTGGCATCTTTCATGCCTTTTTTGAACTCAGAAAAATCTGCGTCAAACTTAACTGTCAAGCCACGGATTTCAGCTGCCATCTTATTGTCCTCCTGTTAAGAATTTCAGAGCTTCATTGCCATTCAAATGGCGTATCCCAGAGATTCCTCTCTGTTTGAGTTTCGTTTTGTGAATCTCTTCAAGACAATGTCTAACATCTTCAATCTCAAATTGAATGAGTAGGCATTGTAAATCGTACAAATGCATTGTCTTTTGCATTTGTGTATCTATACCGTGTTTTATACATTTCTTTCGTATCATAAGGGAGAACGGCACAGATACTGAATTTCCGGATTTAACTGAATCCGAAGGCAATTGTTTGACCAATCGCAACAATTCAGCACTGTGCTCATTCAGTTTTTTGTGGCACTGTCCCCTATGATAGCTCTGAATAGTTTAGACAATTGAGTGATCAAATTGTTGACATATTCAGCATCTGAAAGGATGAACAACTGAGCAAAATCCTTGTATGTGGGGAGTTCGTCCGATTCGATGAAACAGAATATAGCTTTGAGCATGCTCGCCACATAAGCACGTTCACCCAAAGACTGGGATCCAGATGTGATACGTTCTACATATTGGAACAGTCCTTCACGTTTCGCTTGTTCTGGGAAAAATCTTTCCCAACGCTCTTCAGAGTATACGGAAGTATCTATATCTGCTTCAATGGTTCCATGAATAGTCTTCACAGATTCGGTTGATTCATCAAATTCTTGTTTGATGATCGGAAGTTTTGCTCTCATTGTTCATCCTCCAAATGTTCTTATGCTATGGGAGCCTTCGGTACAACTACCGTTTTCCCAAATGTGTCATATCCTTCTTCACCAGGAAGACAGATCGTTTGCCACACTTTGACAATGTTGCCATTGGCATCTGTATAGTCAGTATCGCCAGTGTTAGCTTTCATTGTCATACCTTTAATTGTCAGACTCAAATCAACATTGTTATTGTTGATATCGTCCGTTGTTTGATTCAACGCTTGAGATGGTCTACCTGATGTGACACCGTACAATTGTACTTTGGCAACCTTCGTTGCGCCAGTGTTCTCATCAAGGTATTCAAACTCATAGTAGAGAACGTGCTCTACAGATTTGCGTTGCTTGATTTCTGAAGTACCATTTGCGGTCTTCATTCTTCTTCCCATAGCGATTTCATAATCGTTGTCTATGTTAAGAAGAGTCAATGTGCCTGTTTTGCCCTTGTCGTTCGGAATGGTTGCTCGTACCAAACCATCAGAATAAATAACCTTTTCTGAATAGTTTGCGTCAAGTGCCAAAGAGTCAGATCCGGAAGCAAACTTTACAAAGTTTTCCCAGCCCGAACCTTCACTCTTTGGAACCGCATAGGCAGCATTCTGAATGTTAAACGACACAAGTTGTTTATCTTGGTTCATGGATTCCTCCTATCTTAACATGAAGTCAAACGCTGTTTGTATTGCGTCTTCTGATTCAATGTACCCTGTTGATGTTCTAATATATGGGATATTGCGATCGATGAGTTGTTGTTCAACTGCATCGGCAAGAACACCAGAGCTTTCGGCATTGCCGTCTCCTCTTTCATATACTACAATATCACAGTCTACGTTTCGAACAATTGCTACACCGTCTTTGTAGATCTTTCCAATACTGGAAATTCCTGCATGATAGACTATAAACTGATCAGGACGACTATCATTGTCCTCAGGGCAGGTATTCTTGTACACTTTGGCCTTCAAATCCCCAGTGACAAGAGGCATTAGAATTGTGTATACCATTAAGGCATAGTCTTTCATTTGCTCAATCCTTCCTTGTACATATTATAGTATTTGTCCCGATTTCGATCAAAGAGTGGGCGCACGAACGGTGTACGATCCATTCGCTTGCCATTCCGGAGTGTCCAACCGAATTCTAACAAATGAGCTATCTGCCATTTTCCATAATGAACCACATATCCTTTGCTTTCTCTCCCATAAGTCTTAGATGCCACTGCTGTACATTGAACCGTATCAGCCAAGTGTTCATCGGACATATTGCTACGAGGAGTCTCTTCTTTAAGCTGTTGAGCAAAGTCGTTGGCCACTTGTTCAGTGATTTTAGCTGCTTGTTCAGACAAGTCATCACTGTATTCTTTAACCATCTCAGCAAGAATGTTTTCTAAATTCTTATTGACATAAGATAAAGGATATTCATGGTCGGATCGTTTCATTATTTGCTCTCCAACTTCTTATCACACTCTTTTACAGGGAGCTTAATGTAACCACGATTTCGTCCTTTTGCAGCACGAGTTATTTGGTACGTTTTATCCCCCTGAGGAGTATGATCAATAAGGTATCGTTCACCATGGTATTTGTCTGCGGGAACTTCGTAAACGGCAACCAATTCTATGCCGTTTCCCACAGCAGAGTAGTATTCATTCATACCGACTTCTTGTAAGTCAGCATAAACAACAGTCTCATTTGTTATTTCAAAGTGCCTTCTTCCTGTCGCAACATTAGGAACGGTCTCAATATTGCATAAAGATATGCGACTATTGTATCCCATTTATTCCTCCTTTGTGTAGAAGGATTTCGTACACATGTCTGCTTTCAAGGATTGGTAGGCTTTATCGTACTTCTCACTGTCATCATTGTACAATCCAAAAGCGGATTTTACGTACAATTCTACAGCCATTTGGACCAAAGGATCGACAGGAGAAGTGACATCCGGATCTTTGAAGAATTTAGCAGCCATGCCAGCAGTCTGCAGATCACGAGCACATGCAGCAATCTTGGTTTGAATTTCGGTATCAAAATTAGATCCTGTCTCTCTTATTGCGAGCTTAACTGGCGCAAGCAATGTTTCTGCAAATGTTGACATGGCTTATCTCCTTGTGGTTATTATGCTTGAAGAGGTATCTTGGTAAGAGTCTTGACCGTGGATGCGCCTTTGTAGACACGAAGGAATGAACGATAGCCAACGATGTTACCGCCCATGAACACATCGCCACGGAAGCAGGTGATACCTTGGTCGAATTTGAAATCTTCAGATTTCGCTGTTTCGATATTGCTGAAGACTGCGATGGTGTATTTGTTGAGGTCACCGTAGAACATGAATCCGTCACCTCTGCCGCCTGCTTTAGACTCATCGCCCGCAGTTGCCGAGACAAAGTCTTTAAGAGCACTGGTGATAACGAACGGAACACCGTCGATAGTCTTGTTTGCATAGTCGATCGTGTAGACTTTCTTCTTGTCCGAACCACGAACCTTGCTGAATTGAAGCAATGTGAGCTTTGCAAGACCAATGACCATTGCGGATTCGATGTCTTCTTCACCGCCATAGTTGAGGATCATCTCTTCAAGAGTGAACTCGTTGATTTCGCCGATCTTGTAGTCCGTACATACGTCTACACCATTGGTGGTTGTTTCGGTATTAATCGAGCTCATGATGCCCACGAAGTGACCTGATGCACCGTCACCAGCAACGACTTCTCTTGCAAGTTTCTTGCGAAGAGAAATGGTGATGTTCTCTTCAACTGCGTTTGCATAGTTGGCAGCAGGAGTTCTCTCCAATTCCTTGGTGATTTCACCGTATGCCGTGATCTTCGTTTTGGTGATAGTACGTTTGCCCCATGCCATGTCAACTGGATGATACGTACCACCCACACCAAGGGAATTCGGTTGTTCCGTGTAATCTGCCATGCCGTTAGATTTGATGTACGGAGCGTCAAACGTCTCACCTGTGATAAGAGTGAGATACTTGACCATGTCAATTACAGAAGACCATTGTTTCCAGGGATACGGAGTGAGAACGTTGCTTTGATGTGCAGGCACAAGTACACTGGAATCGAGAACGACTGTTCTCTTTTGTTTCAAGTCTTCACCCATCTTGGTGCGCTTTCTGATGTGTTCCTCTTTGGAACGTTTCTCTGCGCTGTCTTGTTCAGAAGTGGCAAGTGTTTGAACGATACCACGTTGTGCAACGTCTTCTGCATCGTCCACGTTGACATCTTCCGGATCAAGTTCGTTTTCAAGAGCAGCACGTTGTGCTTGTTCTTGGAGTTTGATCTTTCTCATAAGCGAAGAACGCTCAGAGAGTTTTTGGTTCAAATTCTCTTCGAATTTTTCAAGTTGATCATCCGGAAGAGAGTCGAGTTGAGAACGCATTGTAGCAATCTCCTCGTTGATAGTTTTGAGCATTTGTCTCAAATTCATGACTGTTGTTCCTCCAATAAAAGTTTTATTCTGAGTCTGGCACGCATGGATTTTGCTCTTTCCTTCCTCTCCAGGATGGGCTGTGTCCTCTTCTCCAAGTGGGCTATGCTACGAGCGTATATCTCGGTGTCATCATAAGCAGGAATATCCACTGCAGAGACATCCCAAATCTTATCAAATTTAACAATGCGAGTACGAGTAAAGTTCTCACCATACTCGTCTGCATACTCTTTTTCGGTAAAGGCAAAAGACATCTTATCGATAAGTCCTTCTTGAATCATCTTAAAGAGATCTCGTCCTTGTTGTGTGTCTATAATACGAGCACGAATAAACAATCCTGTTTCATCGTCCTTTAACTCCAGAGAGCCATTGCGAGTGCGAGCGAAGATAAAATTCTCATTGCTATGATTGTATTTGAGAGGGACATCTTTTATATCCGCTCCCTCCAAAGCACCTTTGTCAATGATTTCTCGGTATTCATATCCGCTCTGACTGCGCCAAAGAACAGTCTCAATGCCATACTTAAAGGCATATCCCTCGACAATCATTTCATCAACTTGAGAACCATCTTCAGCTTGTCGTTGCGCTGTTCTAACTTGCAATGGGAGAGTTAAGCGCAGTTGTCTTTCAAGATTCTCCTTCGGCATTTTCTTCCTCCTTGGGAGCCACAGGATTTTCTTCTTCCTTGGTCTTGGTATTCTGTGGATCCGAATTTGCTCCTGCCAATTCAAAGTTCTTAGACATCTGATATTGATCACCACCAGGGATAGGAGCATCGCCAAACCATCCACGAATTTCGTTCGGGTTATAAAGTCTACCATCCAGTGCCAATTTGACCATTTGAACTTTGAGAGCAGGTGACATAAATGTAATTTGATTGACGCTTGATTTAATCCTATTTTTATACCCCAATTCTGTTTCTGAGAAAAGAGCTATGGATGCGCATTGTTCCAAGTCATTGAGCAATGGTGCCATAACTGTTTCATGGAACGCTTGCCATTTCTCAGAGGTGTAAGAACTCATCAACAAGTCATCATTGACATGGAAATAACGATACACATAGTCTCGAATTTCCTTCATCTGATCACTGTCAATAATCTTTCCGGAATAGGATATTGGGATAAAATCAAATTTAGCGTCAATCATGCCAATACCGCCAGAATTGCTTGCTTTAAGATAAGACTCTCTAAAGAGCTTTTCTTGTGCTTCCAAATCTTCTGGCGATACGGTATTTGCGTGTTTCAAAATACCTTTAATCTGTGCACCGTTCTTCATTGCAGCAGCAATAGAAGTTTGCATTGTTCCCATCAATGCAAGGTCAGATTCCAAAGGTGTATTGCTGGTACCAAAGATATCATTCTTGTAATAATACCTGCGCAAATGAATAATTTGCTCAATAGGCACAGCAACTTTTTGTGAATTCTCAAATGAGAACACATAGAATAAGAATCCATTAGAATTCTTCATCTGTACACTGCTGGCAATAATAGGTACTATGACATCCGGATTGCCCGCACTGTCTGGTTTAACCCACAAATAACTATCATTGCCGCAGAACAGATCCGTCCACATTCTGTAGAACATTTGGGAAGCAGACATGAACGAATTCGGACGGAGCGTCAACAAACGATTAATCTTATCATCCACGATTTCAAAATTTGGACCTTCGCCACGAACATGTTGTAGAGAAATCATAGATCCGTATAAAGCAATTCTGTCCACAATAGAGCGGACAAGAGATTGTGCATAAAGATCAGCCGTTATTGCTCTGGGATAATCCGAGGAATCCCCATTCAATAACACAATTTGTGTAGACTGAGGCAAGGGATCTTCATATGGACGTTCAGGATTGATCCCGAACAATTTTTTGAAAAAATCTCGAACTGTTCCCATTGCTCCTCCATGGTTTATATAGATATTATATTACAGTTTGCCAATATTTATTCGGGCAAGCAACGATTTTTCAGGATTCCTTTATAGTTATCCCATTGTTTAGACATGATAGTGGCAGCGTTCAATGTGGCAAGCGTACCATCTATTCTCTTTCTACTGGACTTTTTGTCTGGTCTCCAGTTGTCATTTGCGTCTTTTGCAACTGCTGTATTTACAAAACACCAACGTGTTATTGGGTTATTATTGTGAATATACCGACCAGCAATGATATCAGCTTGTATATCTTTCATTGGAGCAGACAATGTATAAGCACCTTGTGCCACAGCTGAACCGCCTGTAAACCCATGTTCTTCCATATCTGTAACCCAATAATCTGACAAAGCACGGTCATATCCATACCAGATGGTATATATGCCATACTCCTTTTGCATTTTGACAAACCAAGCAGTAACATCAGAGTACTGAACTTGGTCACTGTCGCAAAGTGTCAACCATCCGTTCTCTGCCCAAACATCATATGGTATCTTGTCCTCTTTAATCTTATTCTCTAAATTCTGTTTCGGCAAGAAATATTGTGCAATTTCATAGATGACTCCTGGCGTATCTTTACACTTGATAAGAATTTTGGCTGCCGTCAAGTCGCTACGAGTAGATAAGTCCACACCACCAATACCGTAATGTCCTTTGAACCATCTGATGTCATATGTAGCATTCTTCATAACATCTTCTGCAGACAACCAGCTTTCAGCACTGTTTTCTCGGATGTTAAAATCCTTGGTTAGAACTGTGGATTTATAGGACTTCTCTGTAAGAGCACGTTTGACTTGCTGGCGCAAATAATCTATTGGTTTTGTTATACCCAAAGAAGGATTTGCCTTCTGCCAACAAGATTCATCTAACCATTCTTCACGTTTATCCAACTCATAGATAAACGGCAAGAAGTGTTCATCATTAACAACACCGTTTAGAACATTCTCTGCGTATTCATACAAATCATCGTATATGTTTTCACGCACAAATCCTGCTGTGGTAATAGACCACATCAATGGTTGCTTACGAGTTGATTGAGATTGCTTAACTACATCATACAAGTTACGGTCTTTCAACGCATGCAATTCGTCAACAATTCCCATGGATACGTTCAAACCATCCAAGCTGCCTGAGTCAGATGCCAAAGGAGTAAATGTGCCGAAGTTGAAGTTACATTTAACCGAGTTATTCACCTTGGTTGTAACTTTTTGAAGAGCAGGACTCTGAATTCGCATGTTTACGAAGGCATTAAACAGAATCTTGGCTTGATCCAATTTGGTAGCAAGGTTACGGATCTGTGGTCCACCTTCGCCATCGCATATTAACATGTTACCGCCTTCGCCAGCCACCCAAGTTGATTTACCGTTCTTTCGGGCAACAATAATCAATATCTCGGTGTACTTACGATATCCTGTTTCACGATCAACGAATCCAAAGATAATCTGGTGTATGGCTTTTTGCCACAACATAAGCTCAATCTCTTGACCTATCCATTCACCCTCAAACTGACGACAATACCCCTCAATGAACTCAATACCAATGTTGGCCAAATCTTCATCAAAGACCCATTTGCTATCTGGGTTATGCAAGTCATTAATGACTCGCTGCATGATGACTTTAACCTTACTGCTGACGACAATCTTGCCTTCAACAATCTTTCTCCAGTATTGCTCAATATAATTCATTTCTTGTACTTCCCACGAGCATTAGCACCTTGCATAATGAGTCCTGTAAGATTTTCGGATTCTTTGCTGTTGTCATCACTTGAACTGTCGACTCTGGATTCTTTTCCGTATGATTCGAGTTTGGTAATGACCTCTTTGTAGATCTTCATGTATTGAACATGCAATTTTGACAACGGATGTTCACGAATAAGGATCTGAGTGCCTTGTACAAACATGTCAAGGATGCTGCCTTCTTGAATTTGATCCTCGATGAACTCCAATTCGGAGCGAAGGAATGCTGCTCTTTCGATAAGCGAGCGGACAAAGTGCATATTCTCTTTGCCGCAACGTTCTTCTGTA
>ULVL01055028.1_pt1 | contig 14273 bp, 11 predicted proteins | sample 1959381 | NCBI WGS metagenome assembly ULVL01 (sample SAMEA4835785, study PRJEB28245) | human gut metagenome | biome: gut microbiome; material: fecal sample | place: Denmark | collected 2008
GTGCCAAATTGGGACTTCTCTCGACCCACAAATACTGGACGGCACTCGCGTATACGGAAATTAAAACCAAACAAGCATGAAAGCAAAACACTTTAAGCAGCTCGGGAAAAACTGGGCTTTGTACTCGGAAGTCAATACCAAGTACTGTAATTGGACCCCATCCATCGCAACGGTCCACGAAGGCATGATTTGGCCGAACGGCATTTCGGTCAAGTTCCTGTGGTTCGGCGTGACCCTCATTCGCATAAGCGAATAAATCAAAGATCCCCGGGGCCAAACGCTCCGGGGATTGTTGTGCAGAAATAAATTTTTAATTTGTATAAGGTTTAATTATATTTAAGGCATGGCACGAAGTACATATAAAATGAGTCCGCTCGCCTATATGGAGGAGGGACAGAAAAGGCGAGACGCCGGAGATTTTGTAAAGCCCACCGATGCGGAGGAGCTTTATTTAGCATTCATTGAGTATTGCAAATTCATGAAGGATAACTATTTCTCCCAGGCTCACAAGAATAAGAATGGCGACGACTGCAGCGTCTACATTTCCCGCCCGATGACCATCGAGTCATTCAGGCTGTTCGCTGGGATCAATCCTGTTGAGTACGGGGAACTCACGGGGGATCCGGTAGCAGCTGCAATTGGTGGCACCATCGAGGACGCCATCAATTCCCAGCAAATTGAGGGAGCCCTGGTTGGCAAGTACGCTGCCAGCCTCATCCAGGTGCTTCAAGGACGCAAGACAAATGTCAACCTGACGGGAGGCATTACTCTCGAACAGATAACAGGAATGGAGGTAAAATAAAATGGGACGCCGGCTTCAATTTGACACCAAAGGCAACGAGAAGCAGAAGGAAGTGGCTCGGTTATGGCTTGATGACTCGGTCACTGACATTCTGTATGCCGGCACGAAAGGTGCTGGCAAATCCTACCTCGGGTGTTCCTTGATATCCGGCGATGCCCTCACCTACCCAGAGACATTTTATTTTATTGCGCGTAAGACGGCTGCCGACCTGGTCCGGTACACAATCCCCTCCATCTACGAGGTATTTACCCACTGGGGCATCACGGAGGACTACTACCACTTCAATGGTCAATACAATTTCTTCGAGTTGTACAACAAAAGCCGCATCTACCTCATCGATGCCAAGTACAACCCCAGCGATCCCATGTATGAGAGATTCGGTTCCATGCAGATGACTCGGGGATGGATCGAAGAGGGTGGCGAGTTTATCCGCGAGGCGAAGACCAACCTCCAGGCTTCTATCGGTCGATGGAAGAATGACGTCTACAAGCTGGCTCCCAAACTCCTCATCACCTGCAACCCGTCCAACAATTTCCTCTACACGGACTACTACAAGCCATGGAAGGAGAACAAGCTGCCTCCTTGGCGTCGGTTCGTCAAAGCTCTGCCCCAGGACAACAAGACTCTCCCAGACACGTACATTGAGGGGCTTCTCCGGAACCTGACCCAGTCGCAGATCGAGCGACTGGTCTTTGGCAACTGGGAGTATGACGATGACCCGAATTGGCTGGTCGACTATGATGCAGTGTGCGACATGTTCAGCAATGAGTTCGTACTCCCGACGGGCAATCGGTTCATTAGCACTGACCTTGCCGGGAAAGGTAGAGACAGTTGGGTGGTTGGAACCTGGGACGGCATGGTCTGTCGGATCCCCATCGCCAAAGGCTTCTCGGAAGGCAAGGAGATGGAGGAGAAGATCGCCAAATTGGCCACCGGTCTGAAAGTCCCCCGGTCCAGCATCGTCTCTGACGCTGACGGACTTGGGTTCTACTTGGAGAGCTACCTGAAAGGCATCCGGGAGTTTCATGGAGGACAGTCAGCCATTGACTCCAAGACGTACAACAACATCAAGTCGGAGTGCGCATTCAAGCTGGCGGAGCTCATCAACAAGCGCCAGATCCACATCATCTGCTCTCCCGAAGTTCAGGAGAAAATCAAGCAGGAGATGACGGTCCTCAAGTCCAAGAACACGAACTCCGCTGAGCAGAAGCGAGAGCTCATCTCCAAGGACACCATGAAGCAGCTCCTCGGAAGGTCCCCGGACTTCCTGGACATGCTCATCATGCGAATGATATTCGAGATCAAGCCGAAGGCGACTGGCATGAAGTCCGCCAAAATAATAATCCCCACAAAACGATGATACTGGACATCATAACCCTCATCCGCGACATGGTCAAGATGGTCAATCCTCTGGCCGTCTTTGAGTGTGACCAGGCTCGGATGCTGAACGTCAAAGTGGACACGATGGAGAGGTTTGTTACAGACTCGGACGGCAATCGGACCTCGTCCGACTTCGTCTATGTTGAGGAACCTACCACTGGCTACTACGATACCCCGTACCGGGGCTACCCAACTCAGCGTACCATCATGCAGGTCTACTTCTGCAAGTTTGAGCCGATGGCCAACGATGCCTACAAAGGCGACACGAAGTTCAGCCAGAACTCGCCCACCATCGGACGACTGGAGTTGAAGAATCAAATTGAGGAACAGATGGTCAGGCCTTTCCTCTACTTGCTCAAGACCTCTCAGCTGGTCAAGCAATATCCGGAAATCATGAACACTGTCCGGGTGTTGTACCCGTCTTCCAGGTTTGACGCCAATGAGGTAAGCGTTGGGCTGGAGTTCACCTTCAAACAGGACTGGTGCATTGAATTGTACAAGAACAAGATCTGGCGCCCCCTCCCCGAAGTGGTAAAGCCCGGGTTTGTCTTGTCGGGGCACACTCTATTCTTTGACCGACAGGACTTGCCCATGCCGGTCTATCCCCCAGTCTGGAACCAAGCTTTGTTGTCCGCAGTGGGTTTGCCTCTATTGGCATTCACCATCTCGCAAACAAACAATTTTGTTGGACAACTTACTGTTGATGGGAATGGCGACTTAGTAGTAGATTACCCATGGACCGAAGAGGACGGGTGGAAGAAGTCGAGTGTGACGTATCCCGACATGGAACCCGGCTCTGAGTTCGTCGTTCATAGAATATATTTCGATGACATCCCCGAACAGTATTGGAGTCTCAAACATTGCTATATAAAATGATCCAGCGAATCGACATACAAGGCGGTCAGATGACGTTCGGCCAACGCATAGAGCTTGGCCGGATCATCACTGACAAGGAGATGACCGACATTGACAAGATGAAGGAAGGCATGCAATGCCTCGGCGTCAAATGGAGTCTCAGGAACACCTCCGAAATTGTCGAGTACTGGTATGAGGTTCTTCTGGGCATTAAATATTGGATCGAGCGAGAACAGACTGAGCTCAAGTACGAGCCCAGTGCTGAGGAGAAGGCAGCCGGCATTACTCAATTCTCTTTGGTGGTTGGCGAGATGGCCACCATCACTGCACTGGCCAAGGACTACTCGAAAGACCCGGATGAGATTCTGGAATGGAAATACGGGAAGGTGTACAACCTCCTTTTCACCAACTTGCAGAGTCACCTCTTCCGGGAGCGACTGAACAAGGAACTGGAGCGTAAGGCTCAGCAGAAAGCCAATGCTCGCAAACCCAGAAACAAATGGCGGTAGGACTGGAACAGATATTGGCTGAGGGTCTCACCCAGATGAGGGACGAGATCATCCGGGCATCACAGGACGCCGGGCAGGAAGCCTCCGGCAGAACCTATGCTCAGATAACAGTCCAGACGGGACGAGAAGGGGAAACAGTTTGGGGAACGATCGAAGCTCCAAACTACTTCTACACTCTCATCCGGGGACGAGGTCCTGGAAAGATCCCCGCCAATTTGGGACAGATCATCATGGAGTGGGCAAAGCTCAAAGGCATCACATTCTCGGATCCCAAGGACCTGGTCCGATTCGGAAATGCCACTGCATGGAAGATAAAACGAGAAGGCTCAGAGCTTTACCGCAATCACATTTACGTTGACTTGGTCGACACTCCCGCTGATAACTTCGAGGAGTACCTGGCTCAGCATTTGGACAAGACAATGGAGATCCTCATTGAAGAGGCATTCACTCCTGACAACAATATGGACCACGGATATATAATATAACGCGATATGGCAATTATCAATCAACCGGCTGAGGATTCTTTATACTCAGCATATTCGCAAATACCAGTTGAGACCGACAACTCAACACCTGGGCTTGAGATCAAGACTCAGAACTTTGGCGAGGACAATATGGTCTCGTTGAACATTATAGACAATGAGGCGGTCGAAGTACTTGATAACAGTGGAGGTAGTAGTAACAACTATTCTGTGAAGTTTCCTCTCCGTAGAAAGGTGGTACCCGGGGAATGGTATGCTTTTAGGGTTTATCGCGGGGCTGGAGTGGGTGCCACTTCACTCACCGTTGCTTTGTTCCAAGCAACCAGTTCGGGTAATCTTACCACTGTGATTGCTAAAACAAATATACCAATTGGTGACAACATGACGTGGAAGGTTCAGGTACCGCGCATTGTTACAGAAGGATCCCCCTGCGATATGCTTATCATTTTTGCAGGTATTGAAGGAGCAACAGCTGGAGTGAAGGTTACTCTCTCAGGTATGAGTTTGGCCTACGGGAATAACTTTGTCGACTATAGACCCAGTCCAGTTAAAGCAGCGAACTCACTAACTGAAAGCATCGACATCTACAGAGACTCGGGATTCGGGACGACGAAGAAATACGACCTCAGGTTCTTGGCAAAAGCCGGATTCCGGGACGACAGATTGAGAACATTTCCGTACATAGACGAATCCATCGGCTTTGCCATTGACTACAGCCTCATATCGGCATATGCTTACAGAGGCATCGGCGAACGAAACTTCAATGTTCGATATGCCTCCCGGGGAGTTAGGGCTCGAGGCTACAACGCTAATTTCACCGAGTCATACTTAGGACTCGTACTGACTGACCGGGTTCCTGACAACGACAGGAATCTGTATGTAAAAAAATACTACGGGTATCCGTACTACGTCACCCTATTCCCGAGAGGGTTTTTGGGGTCACCAAATATCGCTACATCGGTCGACGTTCGGGTTAAACTTTATGGTGAGGCCGAAAAACAATTTGATATTTCTACCCGACTCAACATCCCCCTTGTGTACAAATTTGAGGATGAAGCAGACTACGTAAAACTCAGACCTTCTGGAGGAGGATACTCTTCTCAAGCATGGAACATCATATTCGTCGATACGGAGGTACCTTGCAACCCATTCTACATTCGCTGGATAAACCAGAAAGGCGGATGGGACACTTACATGTTTGAGCAACACAAGAAGTATACGCAGGAGGTTGACCGAGGAGACCAATACGTATTAGCGAATTCCAGAGGCCCCTATGCCTCACAGACGAGAGGCGAGTTAGCTCCGGAGTTTAAGAACATGGTCCAAGCAGGAGCAGAACAGCTTGATGAGAACGACTTCAACTTGCTCAAAGGAGTTGCTCTCTCGCCTCTTGTTCAAAGGTACAACTACTCAGTCAAGGCATGGCAACGAGTCCTAGTAAATGACACGGACTTAACTTGGGACACCAAGATTCCCAGGAACACTGTTAGCTACGAGTTCCAGCTTATTGACGAACAAACTCAGTGGTAATATGAACTACGAACTACTCATGAAAGGCATTGACGGCGAGGTCTGGTCACTGGACCTCCCGCTGGATGCTCCTGCGATGAATTACCAGATCAACAATCTGACGGAGCTGAAAGACAGGAATGCCTCGTACTCCCAGCGGATCAGTCTGCCCAGGACGACCCATAACGAGCAAGCATTCCAATTCAGTTTTGTAGTTGGCTCAGATTCGTGTGTGCCATACATGAAGTTTCCTTGCCAACTATTCTATGAGGGAGCACTCATATCCCCGGCTGGAGCAGTATTGAACATCGTAGACGTATCAGATACATCGATCGGGATCCAGATCTTCGGGGCAACCGTTGACCTGTTCGACACACTAAACAACACTGACGCGAAGGACCCTGGGGATGGTATGTTCCTCCTCAAGTGGTACACGGACACAATGGGACAGACTGAGCGATACCTCTCCGGCCCCGAAGGGGTTAAAGTCCTGTATTTTTGGCTGTATGCAACTCTACAAAAGAACCCGAACTTCCCCCCTTTCGCCATGGAGGCAATCAGGCAAGTCAGTGAGTTGGACAAGTTCTACCCCCACCTCAACTGGTATGACTTGGTGACATGGATCTTCGATCGAGCAGGCTACAGTCTCGAGACCGACGTGGACCTCGTCGACCGAGCCGAAATGTTTTTGCCTTGCACTTACCCCGTTTTGGCAGACAACCCCAAGGCTCCGAAAGCATCCGGAATTGGCTGGATCCGGAATCCCTCGGTTGGCACCACCGGGGTGACATGGAAAGGCTCCCCCGGGGTAACTCTCAGTGACCCGGTCGCCGGACGTTTGACTATAGGCCCCGCATCCGGAACATTCAACTGGATGACTCTATGGGACACGACCATCACGTTTAAATTCTCGTGGTCCAATATTTCTGCCATCCAAAAGAGTAGTGTGGCAGTCAAAGTTACCCACTACAAGAACGACGGAACCAATGCTGTAGTGTTGACAAGGTCCTGGTCATCGGGGTCTTCTGGCAGCGCTTCGGTCGACATCCAGATGGAGGCAGGGGAGCACATACTGGTGTCTGGAACTCTCGTCATGGCCGTTAACCCTGTCAATTCGTTTGACCTGAGATTTCCGGTCAGCATTACTGCTCCTCCTGTGCCTGAAACTTCACCAGGGGATAAGCCCCAACCCGGACTAACCTATGACCTCCTGGCCTCTACTGGATTCAAAAGCTTGGGGGACATAGTCAAAGCATTTGTCCAGCTGTTTGGTCTAACCGTCGACGTTAATCCCGTCACAAAGGTAGCAAGAGCATACTCTATGCAGGAGTTTTACAACAGACGAAGTTCGTCCGGGAAGAATTGGTCTGACAAGCTGATAAAAGGAAAGGACACCAAACTTACGTTCCAATTGTCCAGCTATGCCCAGTCCAACGAGATGAAGTTAGAGGATAATAAGGACAACAACGTTACTGACTCGTACAAGTTCAGCATCCCGGACGTCAACCTCCAGCCCACCAAACTCCTGTTCCAAATTGGGTTCTTGGCAGGGCTCAACCAAAGACTCTATGATGCGGACATTACAAATGCGACTCATACACTTGCTAACTACCCTATCTGGACCGTCAATAGAGGTCGGATGGAGAACGGGGAAATGACCGAGACGACTTGGGAGTACAATGTTCTAAGTAAGCCGATGGTCGTCCACATAGATAAGTCTGACTTTATGCGGCCCAAGGTGAGGGTAGGCCGCACCCTTACCCAGGTACGACTATATACGGCGTATTTCAAAAAATTGAAATACTACGTTCCTAAGTACTACGACAAGCTCATCAACAATATACTCAAAAGACCAAAGATCCTACAGGTCCAAATTCTTTTGGACTCGCTCGACATTCAAAGTCTGGACTTGTTCAACCCGATATGGCTGGAAGAGCATGGGTTCTGGTTCTACGTTTCGAAAATAAACAACTTCCAAGCTGGAAAGATACCCAAAGTAGACCTAATACGAATGTGATATGGCCGAAGAACAGAAAAATACAATTTACAACGTCCGTGTAACAGCTGAGGATGCCCTCAAGACGTTAGCCGAATTGAAACTCCGGTCCCAGGAGTTGAGAGACCAGCAGAAGGCTCTCGGCAAAGTAACTGAGGAGAATGCTCAAGAATACTATGCGCTTGACAACCAGATCAAGGCAATCAACAGCGAGGCGAACAAGTACCAGAAGCAAATCCAGAACAACATTAAGCTCCAGAACCAACAGGAGGCAAGTTTAGCAAAACTTAGAACCCAGCTGGCTTTGGACAATGCCGAGTTTGCAGAGCTGGGCAGCTCAATGAAGGACGCGGCTCGTAAAGCCGAGCTCGGCAAGCGCATTGCAGAAACCACCGAGGAGCTCAAAGCTCAGGAGGAGGCACTCGGGGACTATCGCCGGTCAGTTGGTAACTACGAGAAGGCAACGGATAACCTGAAACAGGAGCTCAACGACTTGACCGACACTCTGATCCGGATGGCTCAAGCCGGGGATACGAGTTCAGCATCCTTCAAGGAGATGGTCAAGCGAGCTGGGGAGCTCAAGGCGGCAGAGGACACGGTCAATACAGCCATCGACCAGACTGGACGAGGAATCGACACACTGGCCGCTGTCACGGATGCAACTTCGGCAATCACTTCCGTCTACGGTTTATGGACCACAGCCACTCAGGTACTGGGGAGCGAGAACGAGGAGCTCAATGCTACCATGACGAAGATGATAACCATCATCACGGCTCTTTCCTCTTTGTCTTCTCTCCAAGCAGCTCTCTCCAAGACCGAAGCCACTTATCGAGCTGCATCTAACTTGGTTCAGCTGGTTGGCATCAACCAGACTCTCGCCGAGACGAAAGCGATAGCTGCTAAAAATGCCGTACAAGGAGCTAGCAACATCCTCACCAAAGCAGCAGCAGCTGCCACATGGCTTTGGAACGCGGCTTTGGCTGCCAACCCCGTTGTATTGGTGGCAGCAGCAGTGGGCGGATTGGTGGCTGGAGTGGTTGCTCTTACGAACGCATTTAACAGTAATACGGAAGTTCAAGAGAGAGCAACCCGGGCAATGGAGGCATACAATCGAGCTGCCGAAGCCTCCACGTATGTACTGGATCAGATCGAGACCAAGCAGAACACTCTGTCCAAAGCCGAGGAGATCCGGGGCAAGAGAGAAATAGAAAATCTCAAAGCCAATCATGCCACGTCGGAACAGATCGCCGAAGCTCAGCTTAAAACAGCTAACAAGCTCCGCGAGATTGAGATGAGTGCAGCTCGTCAAAGACAGATGGCTGCAATGGATGAGTTCGACTCCTTGAAGAAGGTGATTGCAGCCAAGGAGGAGGAGCTCAACACATGGTCAGGAAGCTTGGCCAAATACAAGGAGGCCAAAAAGGAACTCGACGATTTGAAAGGCCGATACCAAGAACTGTTCCGGACAGTCGAGAATGAAGGAGCCGCAATTGCTAACTTGGCTCTTGAGATTGCAATAGCCAACCGGGAGGCTCAGCAGGCCATTGCCGATAAGGCTCTGGAGGTTGCTTTGAAGAACTCGGAAGCCATGCAGAAGATCCGGGAAGACGATCTCAGGCTCCAAACAACATTCCAGTCTACGAACATTGCCATCCGGATGGAGTATGAGAAAAAGCTCTACAAGGCAGCTCAGGATGGAGCCCGGGAACGTCTGGCTCTCCAGAAAGCTCACGGCAAAATTACTAATAAGGAGTATCAGACGGCTCTGAATGCCATGGCTCGGTCTGACAAGCAGTTCTACGAGAACCAAGCCAAACAGCTCAATGACTACCTTGCGGGGGTGAGAGCAAACATATTGGCTGTAGCTTCCGGAGGCACAGTCGATATGCAGATTGCTCAGGTTACTCAGAAGTACCAGGACGCCATGAAGGAGCTGGCCAACATTCAGTCTCCCCAGTTCGTGAGAGGTATGAGCGAGGAGGAATACCAGAAAGAGTATGCCGCTTATGAGCAGTTCCTGGTCAACAGAGCCGAACTCGAGAAACAGATCCAACAAAACCTCCAGGACGAAATCAAAAAGATCCGCGAGGATGCTACCAAACAGCAACTTGACCGGTTCAACCAAACTCTAAACGAACAGTATGCCGAGGACCTCTCGAAGGCAGCGGACAACGAAAGGGAGAAGCTGGAGCTAGAGAATGAGATGCTCCAGAAGCAAATCGAAGCCAGGAAAGCTGCCGGGGAGAAAATCTATGAGCAGGAGGCCCAGCTCCGAGCCAACAATCTTCGTCTCCAGCAAATGGACCTCGACAAGGAGCTCGCTCAAGCCGAGTTAAATCACAAGTCCAAGTATGAGATCAGGAAAAGGTATCTGGAGGCAGAGTTGGCAGCAGCTCAAGGAAACGAGGACGCCATTGCTCAGATCCAACTTGAGATGGCTGAGAACGAGGAGGATTTATGGGAAGAACGGATCGAGAAGCTCCGGGAGTATGCCGAAATGGCATCCGGCTTTGCTAATGCTTTCAATGACTTGGCCAGTGCTCTCGGGGAGCGCCGGGCTCAGGAGGTAGAAGAACAATACAGCCGGGAGGAGCAGGCATTGGCAAACATGTACGCTAATGGCCAAATCACGGAGGCCCAGTACAACGAGAAGAAAGTCAAGATGGAGAAACAGAAAGAGAAGGAGTTGGCCAAAATCGAACGGGAACAAGCTATCCGGGAGAGGGCAATGGGATCCTTCGAGATTGGCATCAATACTGCCATCTCCATCATGGCATCGGCTAAAATGGGATTCCCTTTGGCTATCCCGTTCATTGCAGCAGCTGCGGCTTTGGGAGCAGTTCAGATGGCAGCTCTTTGGGCAGCTCCTCTGCCGAAAGCCGCAAGAGGTAAATACATTGAGGGACCCAGTCATGCCGCTGGAGGAGTGCACATTGAGGCGGAAGGAGGCGAGACCATCATTAACAAGAAGTCGAGCCGCATGTTCCTGCCTCTTCTGTCAGCCATAAACGAACTCGGTGGCGGAGTACCGTTCACTAAAGTTGGATCGGACGGGGGATATGCTATCCGATCATTCGCTGAGGCGTCGGAACCTATGAATCGGCTTGACATGGAGAGGGCAATTCAAAAAGCATTTGGCCAGGTGAGAGTGATTGCTACAATCGAAGATATTCGGAGGGAAGATGCTAACTACGTGCAGATTCAAGACCGGGCTAATTTTTAAATAGTCCAGCACAAATAATATTCCAATACCTATTAGGAATAATTATATTTGTATCGAAATAATTTGGCACATGATATTCATCAACTTAAAAGGCGCAATTGACTCCGAAGAGAATCGGGTCATGATGGAGCTTTGGGGAGGGACCTCAGAGATCTGTTCCGTGGAGACCTTCCGCCGGGTACTTGATGAACACCCCGATGAACAGGAGGTGTGCATCAACATTGACTGTGACGGGGGCTCTGTTGAGGAGGGCTTCAAGATTTATGACCTTCTTCGCATGAGTGGGAGGACTATATACACAAATATTGTCGGGGGATGCCACTCGATGGCAGTGTGCATCCTGTTGGCAGCTCCGGCAGAGAACCGGTCGGCAAACAGGAATTGCCGGGCACTCATCCATCGGGTATACATGCCGGTCGGGGATTGGCTCACTTCCGACGATGCTCGTAGCATTGCCGAGGAGCTTGCTCTGGAGGAGGAGGCTATTCTTGACGTGTATGTCGAGAGAACAGGTCAGGACCGGGAACGGCTCCGCAATGTCATGCATGAGGAACGCATCCATGATGCCAAATCACTTCTTGACTTGGGATTCATTTCCAAAATCAATTCATACAACACAAACCAAATTTTTAATGCTATGGCAAAAAACGAAAAAAGCGCTTATGAGAAGTTCATGAGCAAGGTCAAGGCATTCCGGAATGGCAAGAAAGGCGCTCCCGCCAACTTCGACTATCTGGATGCTGAGGGTCAGGTCGTTCTCCAGACCGTAGGTGAAGAGGACAATCTGGCCGAAGGTGTAGAGGCAACTCTCGCCAACGGCGAGACGTCGGGCACTGTCGTTCTGGAAGACGGTCGGGTGGTTACTGTCGAGGACAACATCGTCACCAGCATCGAGATGGAGGACACCGAGTCTCTCGAGGACCGCGTTGCAGCACTGGAGGCGATGCTCGACGAGGCAACGAACCTCATCGAGGAGCAGGAGAACGAACTCCGCAACCTCCGTGGTAGCAACTACCGCCCGAAGAACCGCAAGACGGTTCTGCCCGGAGGCAAGAAGGCCGATCCCTCGGCAGACGACCTTAAGAACGAAGCCCGCGAAAAGCTCCAGAAGGTCAACGCTGCCAAAAAGATTCTCAAGTAGTCAAACTCAAAAACTTTAGGAACTATGGCAAATAAAAAGGACGGATTCCTTGACATGGATAAGTTCACTTTTTGTGGACGTGTCATTCAGGCAATCTCGGAGATGATTATGGAGGACACCATTCAGGGTCCTGACATCAACTCCATTCACACAGTCTTCCCCGACATCGTCACTAACACTGAGGTGGGTTACATCGGCGAGGGCGGCATGGTCGGCGTGGTCAACACCGGGTGTAACCCGACTCCTCAGCCGTGGAACATCAACACCCGCAAGCTGAAGTGGGAGCCCGGTGTCTGGGAGATCCTTCTGTCCCAGTGTTACACTAACCTCCAACAGTCGGCAACTATTTACTCTCTCCGCACCGGCGTCGACATTCCGGACTTCACGGATACGGACTACATGAACATCGTCATTGAGGTTCTGGAGCGCTCCATTATGGATTTCTGGTACCGCCTGTTCTGGTTCAACGACAAGGCCGCCAAGAACGTTACCGACAGCGGTATCATTACGGATGGTCTCGACCTGAAATTTTTCACCATCATCGATGGTTTCTGGAAACAGATTACCGCCCAGGTTACAGCCAATCCGTCCCAGCGCGGAGCAACAATTACGGAAAATGCCGAGGCATCTTACGCAGCTCAGAAGCTTACTCCGGACAAGGCCAAGGAATACATTCAGTCGGTCGTGTTCAGTGCCCCGCTTCTGCTCCGTCAGCAGTCTGACAAGTTTATCCTCGTTACCCAGTCGGTCTACGATGCCTATCAGCAGTCTCTTATGGACGCTTGCTGCCTCGAGTCGGCTCGCTTGGCTCTGCTGAATGGCATGGAGGCTCTCAGCTTCAATGGCATCCCTGTCATCGCAATGCCCATCTGGGACAAGATCATCGCTACGTCGGAAGACACTGGCAAGAAGCTCAACAATCCCCATCGAATTCTCTTCACCTCGAAGAGCGTGCTCGGCATAGGTGTTGATGCAATCGACAGCTTCGAGAAGATGCGGATCTGGTACGAATACAAAGACCGCGTAGTCTACGTAGAACTCATGGGTCGGGCGGATGCCAAGCTCACTAACCCGGATCTGTTCTCGGTAGGTATCTAATCCTTAAAAATCTAAGAAAATGGCAGGACTTGATTGTTCTAAAATCAAAACAGGATTCATCAACCAGGTGTGTGGTAAGCCGGCAATCGCCGGCACCACCGCCAGGGTGATTCTCCTCAGCTACTCGGACGTCGACAAATCGAAGTCTGTTGTAACTGACAACGTTATCTCTTCGCTCATCCTTAAGACCGGTGCCACTGGTTACGAAGTCGACTCGCTGCCCAACGCAACTGTAGGCTCGGACACCATCAATGCTGGCACGTACCTCAAGACTCACCAGCACAACGTAGTTGTCCGAATCTTCAAGAAGTCGGAAGCAGCCAAGAAGTTCGTAAACGGCCTGACCAATGCCCGCGTCATCGCTATCGTCGAGAACAACGACACCGGAGACAACGGGGACACCAAGTACGAGGTGTATGGCTGGGACTCGGGTCTGGAGCTCACCGAAATCACTGTCACTACCGAAATGACCGATGGCGTCGCATACCAGGTAACTCTGGCCAACGGCACCATCGCTCAGGAAGGTTCGCTCCCGATGAGCCTCTTCGACACGGACGAAGCCACCACAGACCTCATGGTAGACGGGCTTCTGACCAAAGGATCTAAACCGTAGCACTCATGACTGACATGCTCGAAAGACTGAGAGCTTACCAATCCAAGTATGGGTCCCTGAAAGGCGAAGCCTATCGGGCCCATACATTGGAATTGGAAAAAAATCCCGCTCTCCATCGAGAAGTAGATGAACTTTCTCGATACTTTTTGAATAAGTCAGTTTCCCGATGCGGCTTCTGCCTGATCGAAGCCGACTTAGCATTAAGACGAATAACAGAACAACAAATGAAAAATGTAGCACACCCCGATTACGAACTCAGAGCAGGTACTCTGCTCCATGACCCGATCAACAAAGAGTTCAGCAAGATCCTCACCCCGAGGAACATCACGGAGGATCTCTGCTTGTACCACATCGCATTCAACAAGGATGCGCTCTCGTACTTCACCCGAGTTCCCGAAGACCTGAACGACCGACTGGAGAAATTCATGTCTCGTTATGGCAAGGAGATGCCGGACAAGGACGTGGAAATCAAAAAGCGTCAGGCTCAGGTTCTGAGCAAGCAGATCGAGTCCGTGAAAGCCGAACTCGAAGAGCTGAACAAGAAACAGATCGAGCTGAACGCCAAGCTCGATGAGTACTCCAAAGCCATGGAGGCAATCCATGCCATTCTCGACTCGGCATCCGCCGAGGAGAAGACCGAGGAGAAGACCGAGGAGAAGACCGAG